>Ga0187888_1000063_pt1 | contig 106564 bp, 80 predicted proteins | sample June2016WEW_7_40_FD_132987 | JGI IMG/M metagenome (GOLD analysis project Ga0187888, IMG submission 132987) | Peatland microbial communities from SPRUCE experiment site at the Marcell Experimental Forest, Minnesota, USA - June2016WEW_7_40 | ecosystem: Environmental > Terrestrial > Soil >...
CGATTGGTGTCGATCAGTAAGTTGTCGATGGTAAGGTTGTCAACGCCCGTCGCCAAGATCGCGAAGTGGCCCCCCTCCAGAACAGAGAAATCGCGCAGGATCACATTGCGGCAGTTCTTGAGGCCGATCGCTTTGTTACCCATCCCTGCGGTTTCGGCCAGGGGAAGCTCACTGGCGCCACGACTGAGGCCCTTACCCCAAATCAGCCCGGTGCCGAGAATCGCGAAGTCGTGGAGATTCTCGCCCCAAATCAAGCTGTTGTGCCAGTGATTGTGCCCGTAATCCTGATAATTCTCCCAAGGTTGGTTCGACTCAGCCGCGTCGTAGGCGCCTCTTGTTGCGCCTTCTACAGGAACACTCGCGGCCAAGATCGTTGCTCCGGGTTCAAGATAGAGGATGACCTTGCTCTTGAGGTGAATCGAGTAGCAAGCATAGATGCCCGGTGGGAAGCGCACCGTGCCACCGCCTCGTGCATTGGCGGCAGCAATTGCTTGGTTGATAGCCGGGGTATCGATCGTTATGCCATCACCCCGAGCGCCGTAGGCCTTTACATCAAGAACGGCATTGGGATCATTGCTTGGCGGAGACGTAATTTCCGCATGGGCGCCGGGCCTACCGACCGCCGCGACGAGCCCAGCGCTTGCAAGTTTCAGAAAGTCTCTGCGAAGCGAACTCATGTTCGTCCTTATTATCCACTTGAAAGTTGCTTTCAGATGGATGAAAGCAGAAAGCTTCCCTCAAAAGCTGGCCTTCAGCCCAAACTGGATGATTCGGGGCTGGGCTGTTCCGTAGGAGGTTGGGCCGCCGTACGCGCCTCCTCCCGCGGTGCCGCCGATACGGGCAAACCCGTTACTGGTACCAGCAGCCAGTTGGTTGCCAGGCAACCCCAAATTGACATTGTTGAAGGCGTTGAAAAACTCGGCGCGGAACATGAGTGACACCCGCTCGCCCACCTGTATTTTCCTAATTATGGCCAAATCAGTATTGAAGAACCTGGGGCCGCGCAGAAAGTTCTTTCCCGAATCGCCGAAAGTTCCAATCGCATTCTGGACGAAAGCAGCGGGATTGAACCATTCTGCAATGCTCTCAGCATGGGAGCGGTGCGGCAGGACAGGGTCTACGCCTGGCACGAGGTCAGCCCGGTCATTCCCGATTCCACTCTCCGAATTGTCATAACCGCTGTAGATAGTGAATGGGCTTCCAGTTTGCCAATCGGTAATCGCCGTGAGTTGCCAGCCGTCTAATATGGTATCGGCAACTCTCTGGACGTGGACATGCGGAATCTCGTAATTCGCGTTGATTTTGAAAACCTTGCTCAGGTCATCCGCCGACGGACCGTAATCAAAATGACGGCCGCAGGCACAGGTATTTGTATACAAGTAGTAAAGGGAACCTTGTGGTTGCGGGGCGAAGTCGTCCAGTGCCTTCGACCATGCGAAGCTGGAGAGAAAGGAAAGGCCGTGCCCTAGGCGTTTCTCAGCCGTCACTTGAAATGCGTTGTAATTGCTGTCCACTCCGGAATTAATCGAAGCGACCGATCCGTAATTTTGATTCTCGCGCACACCATTGGTCCCGGGAATCGTGGGATTCAACTGCAGCAGGCCGCTCTCCTGGTCACCCGTGCCATAGAGCCGGTGCCCGTTATTGCCCACATAGGCGACACGCAGCATCCAGTTCGCCGTGAAACTGTGCTCGACCGTCAGGTTATAGGCTAAAACCATCGGCAAGCGAAGGTGCGGATCCTGTATCTGTGTAAACGAGGGCTGATAAGGAAACGTCGCGTTGGGGCCCGGATCATTCGGACCAAAGCCCGCGGGGAAAGGGTTGGTCATCCCTGCGCTCCCGTAGGGATTGGAGAGGCTTACGCTATAGAGGTTCACCACCGGTGCGAAGGGTGGGACACCGACCATCTGCTGATAGATGAGGGAATTTGGCGGTTCGTAATAATAACCTATGCCGCCCCGGATGCTGGTATCCCCATTCTTGGTAGCCTGATACGCAAACCCAAGTCGGGGTCCGAAATTCATGTAGTCAGCGAAGATCCCAGCGTCCGGGCATCCGGGGTCATGGTTCTTCCCACCATAGATCAAGCCGGGAGGGGCATTCGGATACCGCACAGACTGGGGAGCTCCGGGATCAAAACAAGCGACTCTTCCCAGGCTGTCCTTGGAAGGGATCCACGGATCCCAGCGCAGTCCCGCGCTCAGGGTGAGTCGCGGAGTAGCCTTCCAATCGTCCTGCACGAAGGCGCTCCAGTTGATTCCGGTAAAATTGAGAAATAGACCTCCGCCCTGGATGGTTTCGGAGACGAAGCCAGCCTCAAAGTCCGCGAAGGCGTTGCCGGTCGAATTGCCGAAATAGAATGTGCCGCCCTCCTGGAAGAGATTTCCCATGGGCTGAGTGAGGCGCACCGCCTCACCACCAAATTGAAGTACGTGCTTGCCTTTGGTCAGGGTGGCAACTTCACGCAAGGATTGGTCGCCTCGATTCCAGACCCCGTAATTGCCGCTGGAGAAAGAAGGGCCGCCGGTGCCCAGATTCAGAGATGCTGTGTTCCCGCTTCCTTTGTTCGGCGGTACCGCAAAGTTCGTCACTCCAGCGTCCACCATGGAAAATGGAGCCCCCGAGAACGTCGTGCCGTCAATCTTGGTGTATCCGTAGTAGCTGCCTAGCAAAAAGTGCGGCGTGATGGTATAGAGATCGACGACGCTCACGTTGTGGTCAACCAGGGTTTCCGCGCTGCTCGACATTTCCAGGATGTTCGTGGCGGGCGGAAGCAGGAGCGGTTGGGTATAACTTTGCTGGAAATAGTGGGCGCTGAGATGGTGCTTGCCGAAAATATAGTCGACCTTTGCCAGGTACTCATTCGTGTTTTGAACCGTCGGCAGGCTGTTGAAGTTGAACGTGTCGGGAAACCCTTCACTTATCTGCAGCTCAGTCGGATTCGGGAGCGGAATCCCGTTGAGCATGTAGGCCGCGACAGGGTCGAGACTGATCTTATTGTTAGGATAGGGCGCGCCCGGCGCCGTTCCTGAGTTTTCAACTGGGAAGGGATTGATCAGCTGAACGGGATTGGGCCCCAGCAGCAACTCGGAAAAGTCTCCGGTGCGCTCGGCCGCGTCCGGCACATTCTGGCTCGTCGGGTTGGTCTCGTTAAACCTGGTTCCCTGATAGCTTCCGAAGAAGAACAACCGGTTCTTGAGGATGGGCCCACCGATGTCACCTCCGAATTGATTCTGCTTCAGCGGACTTACACCGCTGATCGAAAAGTAGTTGGCTGCGTCCAGCGCGTCGTTTCGGATAAATTCGAAGGCATCGCCGTGGATGGAATTACTCCCCGACTTTAAGGTCACATTCACCACTCCGCCGAGCGCATCCCCATAGAGAGCGCTCATGTTGTTGGTCACCAAATTAAAGTCCTGAATGGCATCGGGATTGGGAAAAGGCAAATTGGTGTTGATGTAGGTGTCGTTAAAATCAGCTCCGTCCAGCTGATAACTCACGCCATTGGCGCCGGCGCCATTGACCTTGGCATATTGCTCGCTGGGGAAAACCCCGCCTTCGCAGTTCGCGGCACAATAATTGGCGGTGACGTTATCTGCTCCGGGGACAAGGAATACCAACGCCTGCGCGTAGCGGCCATCCAGAGGCAACTCAACAATTTCTTTCTGAGGGATGACTTGACCAAGCGTGGCAGAATCGGTCGTCACCATGGAAGCATCCGCTGTGACCGTAACCTGTTGTGATACCGAGCCCAGTTTCATCTGAACCGGCAGGTTCACAGACTTGTCAACCTGCAATGCTATTCCCTTCTGCGTATACGTAACGAAGCCGGTCATGCTGACGGTAATCTGGTACTTGCCCACGGGCAGAACCGGAAACAAATACTCGCCGGAACTGTTCGTTGTGGTGTCCTGTTTGTAGGTTGTCAGCTCATCCTGTACAGTGACCGTGGCGCCCGCCAGCGCCAGGCCAGAGGGATCGAGAACCGTGCCGCCGAGCCGGGCCGTCGTAAACTGTGCCAGCAGGGGCATGGTAAGGCCACACACGATAAAAAGCCCAAGGAACAAGAACATCACCCCATGCACCGCCTTCTTGCCGCACAAGTTTGTCATGGCGAAGAACCTCCTGTAGAACTGGGCTTGTAATGCCCCACTTTCTGATCTGCCAGCGTCGGATAGTAGCGCTCACCCCCCATTTTGCCAATCAAAAACGGCGTCAAGGAGAGGTATCGTTCAGCTTATTGGACACAATCGATCTTATGTAAGCACCCCAATCCGAAAGCAGTCGTTGGGCACCCGGAAAAACTTCCCGCCGTGCAATGAATCTCATTCGTTTTCACGGGCGTCATTAAATAACGTCCATCCTATTGGACAAGCAGCCTATTGATCGGGAAAATACCTTGACAAGCACGCCAAACGGGAACTACTCACAGGATGCAGGATTGGAACTCGACTTTCTTTGCCGAATCTGAGCTGGAGAGCCGTTCGGTTCTCCTGAAGACGGGTGAAAGTGATTAAGGTTTTCCTCCACGTAACTTTCTGCGGAGCCATCCTTCTGCTACCGCTTCTGGCGCAATCAAGAGCCTCGAAGCCCACCGTCTGGGTTATATCCGGCATGGAGAGAGTTGGCCGGGAAGACCCGCCGCAAAAGAAGCACCGCATTGAACTGTTTGCAGCTCGCGGTGAATACGAACCATTCCAGATCGTGGTTCGCGCTGCGGGCAAACGCCTCACCAACGTAACCCTCACACTCTCCGGCCTGCGCGGCCCCAATGGCGCTGTGATTGAGAAGGACAATCTCATTGCCTACCGTGAGCACTACGTACATGTCGCAGACGGCAGTCCGGAGAGAAAAGGCACCCCCCAGCCTCCGCTGGGTCCTGGTTGGTATGCGGATGCTCTTATTCCTTTTCTTGATCCGGCCACCGATAAACCTCCTGTCAATCCGAAGATCCGCGCTGCGCCTTTCGACGTCGAATTGGGCATGAATCAACCCCTATGGATCGACGTGTCGGTCCCCCGAAACGCAAGGCGTGGGAAGTACCGTGGCTCCTTTATTGTGACCAGCGATCAGGGGCGGATGGCTGGCGAATTACAGCTCACCGTCTGGGATTTTGAGCTGCCCCTGACACCGTCGCTGAATTCATCCTTTATGCTATGGAAGGACAAGGATGCAGCTGCGTGTGAAACCATCCTGCGGCACAAACTGATGCCTACGCCGGTGCCCGTGCAGGACGCAGGCGCGTTCGTGCAGAAATACCATCTGAGCTCGATCAATATCGGTCTATCGAGCGGTGCGGACTATAACCGCGGGACCATGAGCCCCGCCCCCTCGGTGCCAGCGATTCAGGAAATTGCTAGGCAGCTTCCTTCTGGCCCGTTGCTTTACAACTATACAGCCGACGAAATTGTGGAGTTTCCCAATTTGTATCCGGTGATTAAGGCCTGGGCCCGCAATCTGCATGGCGCAGGGGTCCTCAATCTCATCACCATGGCCCCCGTCCCGGATCTTTTCGATGACGGATCGGGCAGCGGTCGCTCGGCGGTGGACATTTGGGTTCTTCAGCCGGGCTATTACGAAGCGTCACCCCAGAACGTTGATGCCGTTCTGAAAAAAGGTGACCAGGTGTGGACGTACACTGCCCTGGTGCAGGATAATCACTCGCCTCAATGGGAAATCGATTTCCCGCCTATCGATTACCGGATCATGCAGGGATTCATCAACCAGAGTCTGGGGTTCACCGGTCTGTTGTACTGGGCGGTGGATTACTGGACCAAGGATCCATGGAGCGACGTGGACACGTATCCGGTTGATGCTGACCATTATCCCGGCGAAGGAATGTTGGTTTACCCGGGCGAGGACGTCGGAGTCCAAGGCACTGTCCCATCACTGCGCCTGAAGTGGATTCGGAAGGGTGTCGAAGACTATGAATATATCGAACTGATGAAGAAAGCCGGCAAGGGCAACGTGGCCCTTGAGTTGGCAAGGCAGGTCGGCCAGGACTTCCGGCACTGGAACGCCGATCCGGCCGTCCTATTTGAAGTGCGAAAGCGCATGGGAGAAGCGCTGGATAAGCACTGAGCAAACGAATGGTGGGAATCGAAGAGGGGCACCATAAACGCACGATGAGCCGAATCGTGCTTAGACAAGGGGTCATAACTACATGAGGACGATTGTCTTCAAGGGCGGTACGGTGATCGACGGCACGGGTTCGCCGCCCAGCCTGGGGGACGTCTTGATCTCCGGCTCGACCATTGAAAGGGTCGGTGTATTCGAGGCGCCCGTGGACGCCGAGGTGATCGACTGTCACGGCTTGGCGGTCGCGCCCGGCTTCATCGATTCGCACAGCCACCTGGATCTTCAGGTACTGGAAAACCGCCGTGACAAACTCGCGCAGGGAGTCACCGCCGAAGTGGTTGGCAACTGCGGGTTTTCGCCGTACCCGGTCCCGACCGATCGCAGCTTGCTCTACGATTTCGCCAACGGTCTTTTTTGTGGGGGCACGGACTGGGGCTGGCCGAGCGCCAAAGCTTATCTCGAACAAGCAGCCCGTTCGACAACAACGACAGTGTTTTCTCTCGTCGGACACGGAAGCCTTCGCATCGCTCGGGTCGGACACCAACTCGGGCAGCTGACGGAACGCGACCTTGACTGGATGGAGCAGAAACTTTCAGAGTCACTCGAAGAGGGCGCATGCGGTTTTTCCACCGGACTCATGTACTCACCCGGCGCCAGCGCCCCGTTTGACGAATTGGAACGGCTGTGCCGAGTCGTCGCGCGCCATCAGAGGACATACGCAACCCACATGCGCGGTTATGGCGATTTCTTGGTGGAAGCGGTAGACGAGCAGTTGCAACTGGCTCGCCGGACCGGCTGCCGGCTACAGATTTCCCATCTCCAGGCTGTGGGTCCTCGCAATTGGAACAAACAGGCAGTGGCCCTGGAGAAGATCGAGAATGCCGTGGCTGAGGGTCTTGACGTTGCGTTTGATTGCTATCCTTACGTCGCGGGCAGCACCGTCTTGACCCAACTGCTCCCGCAATGGGCGCTTGAGAGCGGAATCAGCGGTCTTCTGGCAAGGCTGGCCGATGGTGCTGAAAGGAAGCGCATCGCAGCCGAGACCGACGTGAGTCTGGAGCAGGGCTGGACAAATATTCTGATCTCCGCGCTCGAAACGCCGGCCAACCGCGGCCTGATCGGACAAACCATCGCGGCGATTGCCAGCAGCCGCGGGCGCGAGCCTGTCGAAGTGGCAATCGACCTGATCCAGGAAGAGCAGGGGCGCGTCAACATGCTCGAGATGAATCAAAGCGAAGCGAATCTGCGCCAGACACTCACTCATCCACTGTCATGCATTATCAGCGACGGCTTTTACGTGAAGGGCCGCCCCCATCCCCGCCTTTACGGAACATTTCCTCTTCTGCTAGGAGAGATTAGCCGGGAGCGTGGGTGGCTCACGCTGGCAGCGGCTGTTCATAAAATCACGGAGAAACCGGCGCGTCGTTTCTCCATTCCGCAGCGCGGACGCCTCGAGCCGGGATATTTTGCCGATGTAGTAGTTTTTGACCCCGGAACGGTCAGCAGCCCGGCTTCCTACGAAACACCAGCGCTCCAGCCGCGCGGCATCCGCCATGTGTTTCGCAACGGAACCGCGATTTTGTCACAAGGAGTGCCGTGTTCGTCAGTGGCGAATTAATGACTATTCGTTTGCTACTGAGATCGCTCCGGCATCGAAGCCAAAGTGAGAGCGGGAACAAGACTAGGGCGTGGTTGACCTAGACCAGGCTTGGCTGGCTAACACCCAGCGATGACTTGCCGAAAAAACGCCTAACAAAACCTGGCCATCTCGACTGTCGGCCTGCCAACGTTGCACCACGGACTACGAAGTCACGCCCACAAAGCGCCGCACGATGGCCAAGATTTCTGGTTCCTGCAGAATCCGGCTGGATTCTTTGGCAGCCAGCAGGACGGCCTGTATGAGTTCTTGGCTCGGCACGATTTCCCTCTGTGACAGATAGAAGATAACGTTCGAACTGCCCGACATGGGTCCAATCTCAATTTCCTGATTCCGTCCGATCAGGCTTGCTGGAACTCCTGAATAGACGTGGTCGGTCAGCCAACGATCACCCTTCTTTTGAGCTTTGATGATAGCCGCCGCGTGGACGCCGGTGGCAGTGCGGAACGCATCGCGTCCGATCACCGGTGTGTTTACCGGAACTGGAACGGAGGTCGCGGCCGAAACCGAGTCCACATACGCCTGCAGCGCACTGAGCTCGTCGTGTCTCATGCCGAGCAGGTTGAGATTCACCAACAGCTGTTCCATCGGGGTATTTCCCACGCGCTCGCCGATTCCAAGTGCGGTGCCATGCACGCGTGATGCCCCCGCCTCAATGGCGACCAGCGTGTTCGCCAAGTCGAGACCACGGTCGCGGTGACCGTGCCAGTCGATACCGAGGTTGGCCCCAGTCTCAGCCAGGAACTTCTTGACCCAGGACACCAGGTTCCAGACCGCCTCCGGAGTCGCAGCGCCACAGGTGTCGCACAGACACAGTCGCTTGGCCCCAGCCTCGATGGCTTCGGCAAACAAGATACCCAGATGCAATGGCGAAGATCGCACGGTGTCCTCAGTCACGTACATCACGTCGAGGCCTTCCTTCACGGCGAAGCGGATCGCTTCCCGGGTGTGGCGCCGGATTTGATCGAGGGTCCACTCCTCCGCGTACTGCCGGATGGGACTGCTCCCGATAAATAAACAGGCCTCAATCGGCACGCCCGTTAGTTGCGATGCCTCCGCGATGGGACGAATGTCCACCATCATGGTACGGGCGGCACAGTTGGGGCGGATGTGCATCCTGCGGTCGGAGATCTCGCGGCAGAGTGCGAGAACAGATTCGCGCTGGCGTGTGCCCGCTCCGGGCAGGCCGACATCTACAGTTTCAATTCCGAGACTCTCCATGAGATGAAGAATCTCGATCTTTGCCTCCACTGGCGGATCGGTAACGGAGGGGCTCTGGAGACCGTCGCGCAGCGTCTCATCGTCGAGCATGACATGAGCTGGCCATGAAGTGAGCCGCGGGCCTGCGCCTGCCCAGTCGAAGATGAGACCGTTTGCCACCGAGATTCCCATGCCGCATTCTCTCGTTTATCGGCGGAGTTCGGTTGCCGTCGGGCACGCCTTGCCAAACTCACCCGCTCGCCTCAAAAGCTCGTCTGCTCCGGCATTGTCACCCTTGGCCCGACGGATCAGCGCAAGGTGGAACAGACTGCTGAGATCATGAACCCCTTCTTCCAGGCTCCGTTCGAATTCGCGACGAGCAATCTCGGTCTCGCCTTCGCGCTCATGAATCACGCCCAGGTGATAGTGGGCCATTACGTATTCCGGCGTCAGGGTCGCCGAAAGCTCGAAGTGCTCGCGGGCTTCTGCCAGCTGTCCCTGGTGAAACAGGGCCAGAGCAAGCCGGTAGTGGGCGGCATTGTAGTTGGGGTTAATGTCGAGACAGCGGCGGAAGGCGGCGGCGGCCTCCGGCATATTGCCTCGGTGGTAGTAGGCGACCCCGAGATCGTAGTGAGCTAAGACAAATGTCGACGAGGCGGTCATCGCCCGGCGATAGTGTTCGATGGCCTGGTCCAGCAGACCTTCGTGGAACAGAAGGTTTCCGAGTTGGTGGTTGCCCAGCACGTGGTCGGGCTCGGCGTCGAGCAAGTGCTGGAGCTCCAGCCGGGCCTCGCGCCCCCGCCCCTCACGTTCATGCACCAGGGCCAAAAGGAGCCGCTGGTCAATCGAAGCATCGCGCAGAAACCGTCCGCACTCGGCGCAAAACTTGTCTGCCGTCGCGCTGAGCTTACCGCAGCGGGGACATCGCACAGTTCCCTGAATCACTTCTGACATACGAACCTCCTTACGAGCGCCTCAGTCCAAACGCGTGGGGTCAAGCGCACAATCCAGGCAAAGACGCTGCGCCGGTGCGAATCCCTCTTTCTTGAAGAAAGCAAGAAGGTCAAAATCATCCCAAGATACTTCGGTGCGCAGCGTCGTGACTCGGAGCGCCGATAGATTCAGCCTCAACTGCCGCAGTAAGGCTTTGCCTATGTGTTGGCCGCGGTTTGCCTTATTTACGCCAATGGCATCGAGCGAGGCAGTGGGCTCGCTGACGCCGTACTCGCCATAGTATAGCGAGGCGATGACGAATCCGACGACCCGTCCATCGACTTCCGCGATCAGCGAGACTTGCAGCGCCGCTTGTTTCACCGCCCGCTCCAACATCAATTCGAAATAGCGGGGACGGCGCCGGCCACTGGCGGCTGCGTCAATCGCAACCACCCGATCCAGGTCATGCTGGTTCATAAGTCGTACCCGGGTACTGTCCGTTTCCAGGATTCCCGGTTCTTCCAGAGGTTTGGTACTCATAGAGCTCCTCTCTCAAACACTGCCGAGCGACTGCCCTCCGTCGACGCGTAGGATCTGTCCGGTAATCTGCTGCACCTCGGCACGCCGCGCCAGTACCCGATGGCGGTACGCGCCCCAAAGCGCGGCCCCGATCGCTCCAGCATAGATCGAGTCTGGGTGAGTGCGCACGCGCATCGCAAGCTTTTCTTCGGAGATCTTCTCTTCCAAGGCGCGGCACAGCCCAATGTCAGCGGCCAGTCCGCCGGTGATCGCCACCTCACCGCACGCATCGATCGAGCGTAGAAGCTTGGTGTAGCGCCCCGCCATCGACAGGTGAATTCCTTTCAGGATGTCGCTGCGCGAAATGCCACGGCTCACCATGTTGATGACGTCGGTCTCCGCCAGTACCGCACAGATGCTGCTGACCGATTCCGGATTCTTTGCCTCGCACGACAAGGGTCCGACGTCTTCCAGCATGATTCCAAGGTATCGAGCAACGTTCTCGAGAAACTGTCCGGAACCCGACGCGCACTGGCTGGTCATGCGGTACGCCATCACGCGGCTACGCTCGTCAACCCGCATGGCGCGTGCGTGCAAGGCCCCGATGTCGATCACGGCGCGTATGCCAGGCAGCAGGAAAACCGCTCCGCGAGCGTGTGTCGTCATCCCGTAAAAATGACCGCGACGGAAATCCACCAACTCGCCTTCCCCGGTGCTCGCGGTATACGCGATCTCGTTCTGGCGCACTCCAGCCGCTTCCAGGGCCGCTTCATAGCCTTCCCGAATCACCTTCCGCAGTTCGCGCCGGCGGATGCGCTCGTTGCGCAGAGCCAGCACACTCTCGGCCCCGTCTCCGGCAATCTGCACCAGCGCAAACTTGACGGCACTCGAGCCCACGTCGATGCCTGCGGCAAGAATGCTCTCTCCAGCCTTCATGCCGCATTCCTTTCGTCGGCCGCACGCTGCGCGAATAGCGCCGCCCCCAGGGCCCCGGTGTAGATGGACTCCGCAGAAATATTGAGGGTTCGCGCGCCATAGTTTTGTTCGACCAGGCCTTGCAGGGCGGAAACCGCCGCGGGATTGCGGGCCACTCCCCCGGTAAACGTGAATTCGTCGGATATTCCACCGGAACGCGCCAGCAGCGACATCGCCCGCAACATGATCGCCCGGTGCAGACCCGCCAGAATGTCCGGCCGCTTCTGGCCGAGAGAGAGGCGATCCCGCAGTTCCGCTCCGGCAAAGACTGTACACGTACTGTTGATCTTTACGCTGCAAGTGCTCTCCAGTGCCAGCCTGCCGAGTTCGTGCAGGCCGAGGTTCATTTCGTCGGCGATATAGCCCAGGTAGCGTCCACATCCCGCCGCACACCGGTCATTCATCTGAAAACTGGTGACGATGCCGGTGCCATCGACCTGAATCGCCTTGGTGTCCTGGCCGCCGATATCGAGCACCGTGCGCGTTCCGGCAAACATGGTATGGGCGCCCAGGCCATGGCAGAGGATCTCGCTGCGGATCTGTTCTTTCGGGAACGGAAGCCGTTGCCGACCATAACCTGTGCCCATCATTCCAAGCACCCGAAGCTCCAGCGACCGCACCGACTCAATGGCAGAGCGCAGCCTCGTTCCCCGTTTGCGGATGTCCGCCGGCGCACCAGCCAGGGTCTGCTCCAGTGCCGGTCCGGCGTGCCGTTCAAATGCACCGTCCCCTGCTGCATTCTCGACCTCCAGAATGGCGGCGTCGAACAGACCACAGAGGATGTCGAAGGAAGCATGCTTTGCATCGCTGAACTGCTCGGCGAACTGCATATAGTCGGCGGCGGCGAGATCGCGGAAGAAATCGCTCTTCCGCACCGCCAATTCACTGAAATAGCTGGGGACACGCGACCGCATCGCGTCGCAGATGCGATTGAGCATTTCCTTGACCGCCTCCCGGTTGGGCGCGTACCGGGGTGCATCGGCACAACGGTGCAGCACCGACTCCAGGCACTCCAACTGTTCCAGATGTTGCCGCTGGCGGAAATTGCGTACCAAAGATCCGATAAACCTGGGTTCGATTCCCGAGAGTTCCGGATCGGCTGCCATGGCGTGCCGCACCAGTTCAAACCTTGATTGAACGAGCGCTTCCTCGCGAACGATACGGGACGCAACTTCATAGTTGCTGCGGGTGTTGGTGATGCCGCGGCCAATGATCCGGCCCGTTCGATCAAGCGCGATGGCCTTGGTCGTGGTCGAGCCCAGGTCAATGCCGAGCAGAATCTCCACGCTCATGCCGTCACCCCAGCGACTCTCCTTTGCGCGAGCATCTGCGTATAGCTCTCGATACGGTTCTTGATGTTTGCCGCCGAAAAATATCGCGGATCGACGAGATCGCTCTCGATGAATCCGCCGGGTACGCCCGTCCGCTGCTCGAGCTGCCGCAGCATCAGCAACTGGCCGACACTAAACGAGTTGCAACTCTTCACACTATTGATAATGAAGCCGTCAGCGCGGTATTCGCGGATATAGCGCTCCAGCAGATCGACGCGCGCAGGCAGCCCGAGGTTGGTGTAGCAACCCAGGCAGTATTCCGCCAGGCTCTCGAGCGGGCGGTTGGGATCGTGGCGGAAGCCGCGGTCGTACAGTCCACCAACTTTGGTATAGCTGCTGGCAACTACGACCGCGCCTTCGTCGTAGAACATCTTCCAGAACTCGCGAAAGCTCGTCCAGTTGGGCGGGCCTTCCACCACGAGTCGATAGCGTTGGCTCGCCATCGTACCTTCGGGAGTGACCGGACCAAGCCCAAGACGGATCCGTTCCGCGATCTCTTCTCGCAGTACGCGGTAATACTCAACTCCCTCGCTCGTGCCTCGGAAGGCAGTGAATATCGGGCCGATGTAGTACACGCCGCCGAAATACGCATCAATCGGCGAGGGCTCGTTCTTCGCGCTCTCCAGCACCCACACGAAGTCGTCTTCTGCCTTGGCGGAAAGAGCCAACATCTCGGAAAGTCGAGCCTCGTCGTAGCGCCGGCCGCTGACTTGCTCCAGCTTCGGGATCACCTCGGTGCGCAACTGCTGCACAACGTAGTCGACATGGTGTGGTTCAATATGTCCGTTGGCCAGGTACGGCACGTGCAGCATGGCCACAGGGCATTGATACTCCTGGCGCAGGAGTTCGAACCACTTGAGGAACGTGAAGCATCCCGTATAAGACAGCAACAACAGGTCGGGGTTAGGAAGTTTTACGCCAGTGGGCCCCACGTTGCCCGACTTCAACATGCCGATGTCGCATTTCACGTAAGTGCAGACATCCTCGCTGTGCCCATGCTTCTCCGCTTCGGCAATGTAGTTGGCGGACAGCTTGCGCATGCCGGACTGTAGCGCGTTGATCTCCGGCAGGATCGGCAGCAGATCGAAGGACCGCAGCAGTTCGGTCAGATTCCCGGGAACAAAGGTGGAGACGACTCGCTTTCCCCCTTCCCGCGCCCGTCCCAGAGATTCGTAGTAGTCCCCGATGAGTTGCTTCTGCAGCACCATGCTCTGCTCTTTCTGCACGGTCGATTGCTGCGCAGTATCTTTGGTCATGCTTCGCTCCACAGCCGGATGGAATCCGAGAAGGTGCCGGCCTGTTCCCGGATGACGGCAAATTGCCCTGTATCCTCGGAATACTTGAACTGGGTGTGGGGAATATGTTCCCGTTCCAGAGCTGCGACCAGCATGGGCTGCTCCAGGAGTGCGGGATCGCAAAAACTCGGAGCGCAGAAAATGACACCATCGGCGTGATTCTGCCGCACGGCATCGACCAGCCACCGGCCGCGTTGCCCATTGGGTGCATAGCAGGAAGCCGTCGCCACGCTTTGCGTCAGGTATGCCTGCGCCAGGTTTTCGATCGCGTCCCCCTCCTCGGGCACGTCGCCCGTGAACCAGCGCAAACCCAGCAGCAGGTCGTCGTTCACGATCCAGCAGCCCGCGCGTTCCAGTGTGATGAGCAACGCCAGCGGAGGCTGTTCACAGAACATGCCCGTCAGGATGACTCGGCTGCGATCCTCGGGAAGTGCCGATCCTTGCGAGGCCATCTCGAGGTAGCGGCGCACCATCGTGGTGTGCTCCTCCGGCGGCAGCACGCTGCCCGCTCGCAGCACGGCATAGACCTGCGATATGGGATAGAGCCACGGCGATTCACTGCGTGCTCGATAGAGTTCCCCGATCGCACGTCGGTTCTGGTTATAGATCCGGATGCTGTTTCGCAGATTCTGATCGGAGATCTGTCCGCCCGCCAGCCGCGCCATATCCTCGCGGATCGCCGTCAATTCCCGCCGCCAGAATTCACCTCCAACGCGGGCGTCGTAGTTCTGGGGAAGATCAACATAGCGGACATAGCGTCCGGGAAAGAGCATCGTCCACATGCCGCTCAGGTTGCGGATGACATCACAGATCGAGGGGAACAGCATGCCGTTCAGCACATCGAGCCGTCCCGATAGTGCCAGCTCGATCGTGCTGCGAGGTATGTGGCAGATGTAGCTCTGGAAGTAGGCGTCGCCCCGGATGATTTCCAGCCGGTCGCCTCCGCCGAAGATTCCGACGGGCAACATTCCCGCCGCATGAATCAGTTCTCGTGGGACATAGATTGGCAGGTACCCGATCGCTTTGCGACCGGGCGCGCAGGACTTCCATTCCGCGACTGCCTTGTAGTCAAGGTCTTCGTATAGGGTCTGGGCGCGGCTGAGGATCGCGTCGAGCTCAGGGTTCACGCGAGCGATCCTTTCTTCGCCCCGCCTTTTCCCCAATGGGGCTCACGTTTTTCCATAAACGCGCGAAGTCCTTCGACGGCGTCGGACTCCGCCATGAGTTCGTCAAGGTACATGCGCTCAAGTTGTGGCAGGTCCTCCTGCAAAGCGCGCCGCAGCGGGAGGCGGGCCGCGCGCACACCGTATCGCAAGGCCACCGGCGAACGGACCAGGAAGTGGTCGCAGATCCAGGTTTCGACCGTCGCTTCCAGCTGTCCTTGCGGCGCAGTTTGCGCGATCAATCCTGTTCCTGTAGCTTGGGCGGCGCTCCATGCGGCTCCGGTCAGGACGAGTTCCGCCGCGCGACTCACGCCGATCCGGGCCGGTAATAGTGCGGCCGCTGCGGGAGGAAAAACTGCCAACTTGATTTCGGGACAAGCGAACTGGGCGCCTTCCTCCGCTACGATGAAGTCGCAAGCCAGGGCCAGCTCAAATCCTCCGCCGAGACACTGCCCGCGAACGGCTGCAAGCGTGACCGCCGGCAGTTCCAGCAATTGCCCAAGCAGTCCGCTGAACTGCGGCAACATGGCCCTGACGTGCTCGGGCAGGTGTTCCTGCACGCTGGCGCCAAAGCTGAAATGCGGGCCTTCCGAGGTGAGAATCATCACCTTGAGCTGTGGTCGATTCCGCAAATCGTCGAAGGCCGCAGCCAGAGCTGTCATCATGGCCTGATCGACGATGTTGGCCTTGGGCGCAGCCAATGCGACGCGGGCGACCTGGCCATCGTGTTCGAAGGAGAGGTTCAGGCTGCTCATCATCCTGCCTTTGTGGTTTTCCGAACTGTCCAGGGCGCAATGTCGGCGATCAACTCCTCGCTCCAGCGCGCACCTTCCGCCAGACGCTGACGCAACCGGACGAAGTCCGCCTCGCGTTGCTGCTTGGTTCCGTAGTGGAAAGCGCGAAAACCGGCATTGGCCTCCGTCATCATGTTGAGTGCCAACCAGGCGCGGTTGGTTTCGCGGTTGCGGTCCCAATGTTCCAGTTTGTGTTTCCTCATACTCTCGACAGTCTTCGTCAGGCAATCCGGCATGGTGTGCAGCAGTTTCGTGCACAGCCCCTCGACCGTTTCATCCAGCAAAGACAGATCAATGGTGCCTCTCGACATCAAGGCTTTCCCCGCCTCTCGGGCCTCACCGGTCTTCCAGTCGCCGAAAATCAGGCGGCCAAATTCGTCGTACTCGCGATCAGTCACGACCAGTGGATTTGACACGTATTTGCCGTCAACCTTGAGCGCCGGAACGATCTGCGTGAGCCCACCCAAGCGGTAGAAGCGGTGAGCGCTCCACGGCTCGCAGAGCGTTGCGCTGAGCATGGCGTGCTCGATGCCTACGAACAGTGGCAGGAAGTCGGTGCTGCCGCCGTCGGGCGCGGAACCGTGTCTCGGTCCGGCCTGGCCGAATACGGCAAGATCGCTGGCGACGGAAAAATCGCACGCCATTCCAATCTCCTGGCCGCCGCCGACCCGCATGCCGTTCACGCGGCAGATCACCGGCTTGTCGCAACCGAGGACGGCGCTGACCATGTCATTGAACAGGCGCATGTACTGCCGGTACTCGCCTGGGGCCCCGGCATAAATCTCTGCATACTCCCGGGTATTGCCGCCGGTGCAGAAGGCCTGGGTACCCGCACCGGTGAGTACGACAGCCACCGCGGCGCGATCATTGCTGGCTTCGCGTAACGCGAGAATCACTTCCTTGATCGAAGTGGTGGTGTAGCTGTTCAGCTCGCGCGGATTATTCAGACTGATCCACACATTGTGCAGTCCGCTCACGCTCGTGCCGTCTCGATCGCGTACGGGCCTGCGCTCCAACAGGATTTCGCTGGGGGAAAGAGGTTCGACAAGGTTGTGATCTTTCATGTGCTTGGTTCTCTTTTCTATGCTCCGTCCTGCGGCACCAGCACCGCTCTCCGACGGAGTTGGTGATGATGGACCGCTTCGAGAACCTGCTGGCCAGCCTCGAGTGGGTGCATCTCGACAAAAGGTTGAATCTGAACTTTTCCTTCGAGCACCATGGCCAGCGCGTTCGGGTACTGATCTGGAGGGCATCCCCAATTTCCGCGAGCGGTGGCGTCGAAGGCCATCAGATTAGACAGACGCACTTCAACTTTCTGCGCGGTGTACCCAACAATGGCCAGGTGAGCGCCCGGGTCGAGAAGGCTGAACGCAGTCTGCTGGCCCGCGGGTGTCCCGCTGGTTTCGAAAATCTTGAGTCCGATTCCGGGCCGTCCGCTTTGCTTGGCGAAAGATCGCACGGCTGACTTCACATCTGCGCCCGCACCCGGGTTGAGTGCCAGTGCAGCACCATGCGCTGACGCAAGCTCCAGCCGGTCTGCGTCAACGTCGATGGCCACAACAGCGGCTCCAAGCGCGGCGGCAATCTGCACTCCGAAACCGCCGATCCCACCGGCTCCGACAAATACCGCGACGTCCTCGGCGCCAAGGCAGGAGCGGCGAATTGCCTCATACGGAGTCGTGACTGCGTCCGCGACGACCGACAGCATCGCTAGGTTAAGCCCTTTTGGAAGCTCTGCGGGTACCGGGCAGAGGCCACGTGCCGGCACCCGTACATGGGTCGCAAATCCCCCGTCGGCATCGTTGCCCGGCATGAACTGTTGGCGGCAGATGCTCGGACGGCCGCTGCGGCAAGCGTCGCATTCGCCGCACGGAATTACGGCAGGCACAATGACGCAGCGCCCGATCCAGTTGCCAGCGTGCTCCCCCGCCAACACAACACGGCCGGCGATTTCGTGTCCCAGGATCAGTGGCAGCGGGTGGCGGGTGGGAATGCCCTCGTAGGCGAATGCAATGTCAGTGTGGCAAACCCCGCAGCCTGCCACCTCAATGATCACTTCGTCAGGCGAGAGTTCTCGCAGAGGCGTTTCCGCCCAGTCGAACTGACCCTTGGCCACCAACGCCAAGCCCTTGCTCGTGGCGGGGGTGGTAGTTGTGGTCGGCGCAGGCAGGGCTATCGTCATCCGGAAGGGCCTCCTCACCCACAATTCGAACGAGCGTTCGAAAAAACAACAATGAGCAGAGGTTACCTTGGTTTGGGGATCGAGGAAGTGATTGAGATCACACCCACCTGTGATTGGATAGCGAAGTGCTCCCGAAGAGGCCATCCGCGACAGCCCGCGGATTCTAGAAATTCAGAGAGATCCAACAACCTGCCCGATCACGACAGCAGCCCGTGCTCGCGCAGTTTCCGGTACAAATTACGCTCGCTGATTCCAAGAATCCTGGCCGCATTGCCGCGGTGACCCTGGCTGGCTTCGATCGCCAATCGGATGTAGGTGCGCTCCGCTTCTTCGAGCGTCGGCAGCGACGCGTCCTGCGCTAAAGGACCGACCGGCGGAGCAGGTTTTGAATTCCGCAAGGACGCGGGGAGGTGCTCAGGCCGAACCTGCGATCCCTCACAAAGTACCAATGCCGCTTCGACCGCGTGCAGGAGTTCGCGTACGTTTCCAGGCCAATTGTGCCGTTGCAGGATCTGCAGGGCTGCTGGGCTGATCTGTTTACTGGAGCCGAAGCGCTCGTTGAGCACGGTCACAAAGTGTTGCGCCAGCAGCTCCACGTCGGATCCTCGGGCGCGCAGGGGCGGCACCTCCACGGTGATTGTGCTGAGGCGGTAGAACAGGTCCTCACGGAAAAGGCCCTGCCTCACCATAGAGGACACATCGCGATTGGTCGCGGTCAGGATCCGGACATCCACTCGAATTTCGCGGGTGCTGCCGACGCGGCGGAAGGTAGAGGTGTCGAGCACGCGCAGCAGCTTGGTCTGCGTCGCGGGGCTCACTTCCCCGATTTCGTCGAGAAAGATGGTTCCCCCGTTGGCGACTTCGAACAATCCGGGCTTGGCGCGGTCGGCTCCGGTGAAGGCGCCACGCTCGTGGCCGAACAATTCGCTTTGAAGCAGGCTTTCCTGCAGTGCGGCGCACTCGACTACCACGAACGGCCGCGATCGTCGGGAGCTGCGCGCGTGAATCAGCTTGGCCACCCGTTCCTTTCCTGCGCCCGTCTCGCCGGTTATGAGCACTGTCGAATCGCTGGGGGCGACGCGATCAATCAGGTTGAGCAGGCGACGGAATTCCGGGCTGTCGCCGATGAAGGAATCGCCCAGATCCGGTGGAGTCAGACCGCGCTCGAGAAGATTCGCTCGCTGGCGTAGCGATCGCCGCTCGATCGCCCTTTGAATGCGAATGTGGAGTTCGTCCAGGGGGCAAGGCTTGACCACGTAATCGAAGGCGCCGATCCGAATCGATTCGATGGCTGTATCGATGGACCCGTGTCCGGTCAACATGATGATCTCGGTTGCTGGCGCGGCGGCTAGGATGGCCTTCAGCGTCTCAATCCCGCCCATCGCAGGCAAGTGCAGGTCGAGCAAGACGACGTCGGGTTCACCCGCCACGACTTGCCGGATTGCCTCCTCACCCGTACCCACCGCGTCAACTTCGTAACCAAGACGACTCAATTCGCTCGTCATCACCTGGCGGAAAGCTGTATCGTCATCGACCAGAAGGAGGGAGGAGGGCTTCATTGCCCGTCCTTCGGTTGAGTGAAATGGATTGCCGGGATCACGACTTCGAATATAGACCCCTTTCCAGGAGTACTCTCGACCAGGATGTTGCCTCCCCAACTCCGGACCGCATTGAGCGACAGGAACAGACCAAGGCCAGTACCGCCCTGGCGAAGGCTGAAAAAGGGCTCGAAGATCTTTTGACGGTATTCGGGGGCGATCCCGCATCCTTGATCGGTGACGCGAACGTGCACCGAGTCACCGCCTTCGGTGGCAACGACGACCTTGCCACCCGGTTTCGATGCCTGAATCGCATTGAGCAGAAGATTGACCAGCAGGTTTTGCAGCTCGGCCTCATCGGCCCGGACATGCAGAGTCGCTGCGAACGGCTGCACCGCAACCTCCACCGAGTTGGCGCGGGCCGTCGGATCAACCAGCCTCTGGGCGGCCGCGATCGCCGCCCCCAAGTCCACGATATCGCCGGCATGCCGTTGTCCGCGCGACAGGCGTAGGAAGTGCTGGGTGATCCCGCGGCAGCGCAGGATCTGATCACGCGCGATCGTCGCGTTCTCACGGATTCTGGCCTGATCCATTTGCCCGCCCTGTCCGGCGGGTGTCTCGCGAAGGATTCCCTCCACGCACATCAGGGTCGTGGCCAGAGGGGTGTTCATCTCGTGCGAAAACCCGGAGGCCAGGACGCCGACCGACGCCAGGCGGTGGGACTCGGCCAGCTTCGCCTCGGCCGCGCGCCGCTCCGAGATGTCGCGCCAGACCTCCACGACTTGAGCCAGCTGCCCCGAGGCATCCAGAATCGGAGAAGAGTGGATTTCTTCCCAGGCCACGGTGTCGTTGCCGGTTTTGCGTTCGTGGATCCGCACTTGGCGCTCACCCGAACGCAGGCAGGCAAGGGTGGGGCAGTCAGACAGAGTGCATGGCACCGGTCGAAGTTCGTGGCAACAGCAGCCCAGAATCTGCTCGCGAGAGTTGCCGGCGCGCTGCAGAAAGGCGTCATTGGCCGCCATAATCTTTCGTTCCGCGTCCAGGACTACGATCCCGTCATCAATACTGTTGATCACCGTTTCCAGTTGCTCCCGCTGGCTGCGGACTTCCCCGACCAGGCCTGAAACCGAGTCGGCCATGGCATTGAACTCCTTCGCCAGCCACGCCAGCGTATCCGAGCCCTCCGCTGGCACACGCCGTTCGAGATCGCCCTGGGAAATCAAGCGCGCCGTGGTCTCAAAACGCTGCAAGCGTCGCAGGACCGACACCCGGATCACCAGGGCGATAGCCCCCACGATGACGAAAGTCAAGACGCCGGTGCCGGCTACCATCCAGCGCAAATCACGCGTCATCGCTGCGCGGACCTCTCCCGCGTTGTAGTCCAGAATCAGGATGCCATTGATCTTTTGACCGGCGTCGTGGCACCGGTGACATTCGTCGCGGTTACGAATCGGCACGACGGTTCTCAGAATTGTTCCACCTCGCGTCTCGATCACGCGACTTTGTCCCCGGCGTTCCGGCGGATCGCGATGGCAGGCCTGGCAAGTAGGAGAGTCGATCCGGAAATCATTCCCCGCACTTACTGGCTTACTCGAGTAGCGTTGCACGCCGTTGCGGTCCAGCACCACGAGTTGTTCGACGCGCGCCTGTTTGCCGAAGCTCTCGATCATTTGCGCGATCAAGGTGCGGTCATTCCCCATCATCTGGTGCTCAAGCGCGGTGCGGATCAATTCGCCTTCGGCGAGCGCACTGCTGTGCACGGTATCGAGAACGGTCTTAAAGTGATAGACCGAATACACGTAGGCAGCGACCGTGCAAGCCACCACCACCGCCGCGGTTACACCCAGCGCGAGACCTACGGTCATGCTGGCAAATCGCAACTTCATGGGGATAGCAAAGAGATGGCGGGATGATGGCACAGGTGCGGGCAGTCGTCAACGACTGACGAATAGACTGACGAATAGTCAGGCTCGACATGACATTCTGGCAGCCCGGTGCTTCGGACTTGCCGACCCCGTCTGAAGGGAAAGGGGTTAGGCCTCTGCCAACGCTGGCACACCACGTGCGGAATGGATTGCTGAAGGAGGGTTTCCGCCATGGATATGCTCTTGATAGGCTTGTGCGTTGGGGTATCCGCGGTAGCATTCGTGGCTCTCGCGTTTGGAGCGGCGATGCGCTCGGAGCCATGGAATTCAACCGCGCCGCCGCCCCAGCTTCCGTTGGTCAAAGCGGTCGCCCCGGCTCGCTTCTTCTCGGACCGTGCGCCTGTACCGGCCGTTGTCCCGTCCGTGCAGGTGCCTATAGAGGTCCTGTTGCTGCAGATTGAAAACCACGTCCGCCTAGAGCAGGCTGCCGCGGAGTCTTTCCTGGCATTTCCCTCGCAAGGGCTGTTGCACAGCAAGACGACTTCGCCGCTCGTGAACTGAGAGAGTCGCTCATGACGCATGAACTGCTGAATGGTCTCTCGTCGGCCGAGATCGAGCAGATTCTAAAACTCGGCACCCGGCTGATCATTCCCAGCGGAGTCTCCCTCTTCCGGCTGGGAGATCCAGCGGATCGTCTGTTCCTCACCGAACGCGGCCGAATCAAGCTGACCCTGCCGATGCATGTCCGGGGCCGGGAGGAGGATGTTTTCGTGGAAGAAAGGTCTCCCGGTCAGACCGTGGGCTGGTCGGCCTTGATCCCGCCGTACCGGTTCACCCTCACCGCCGCCGCGGCGCTGTTTGAGGCGGAAGTGATCGCTTTGCCGCGGGAGGCGTTGCTCCACTATTTTGCCGCCAATCCGGCGGCCGGCTGCAAAATCACACTGAATCTGGCAGTCGTCATCGGGCATCGCCTGCAACTTTGTCAGACGATGTGGCTGCGCGAGATGCAGCGTACCGTGGAGGTGCGTTCTGCTTGACTGGGGAGGCGGCCGTGGGATCGGCGATCCGATCCCCAGTGGTTCCTGTGCAAAGGAGCGCGGTGAAATGAACGGTCGCCAGCTTTCCCAACCCGAACTCATGCGCCGCCGAGTGATTGGAGTCTTCCTCGGCAGCGGCCTGCTTGCCTCTTTTGCTTCCTTCATCTATCCCGTGCTGCGCTATCTTGTTCCTCCAGCGGTGGCAGATCTCGGCGGAGACGAGGTCGTCGCCGCCAAGCTCTCGGAGTTGAAACCGAACAGCGGAAAGATATTCCGTTTTGGCAGCCGACCTGGCTTGTTGATCATGAACGGCGACGGCACGTATCGTGGTCTCTCCGCGACTTGCACTCACCTCGGCTGCACGGTGCAGTATCGCAGCGATCTGCGCCAGGTCTGGTGTGCCTGCCATAACGGAATTTACGATCTCAACGGCCGCAACGTCTCCGGTCCTCCGCCAAGGCCGCTCGACGTGTTTGATGTCCACTTGCGCGGCGATGAGATTGTGGTCAGCCGGAAGCGGGAGGCGTGACCTTGTTCTCTACCATCCGCCACTGGCTTGATGCGCGCTTTGATTGGGACGGCCTCATGGCTCCGCTCCGCCACAAGACCGTCCCCAGCCATCGCCTGTCCTACTGGTATTTCCTCGGAGGCATCACCCTCTTTCTTTTTGGGATTCAGGTGGTGACTGGGATCCTGCTGCTTCTCTACTACCGGCCCGGAGCCAACGAAGCTTTCGAGAGCGTGCAGTACATCATGACCCGCGTACGCTTTGGCTGGTTGATTCGGTCCATCCACTCCTGGTCTGCCAACTTGATGATCTTTACCGCCTTTGCCCACATGTTCAGCGTGTTGCTCCTGAAGGCGTACCGCAAACCGCGCGAGCTTACATGGGTCAGCGGAGTGATCTTGCTGTTCCTGGTCATGGGGTTTGGTTTCAGCGGCTACCTGCTGCCCTGGAACACCCTGGCTTTCTTTGCCACCAAGGTCGGCACCGAGATTACTGGACAGGTCCCGATTCTCGGCAAGCCGATGATGATCTTTCTCCGCGGCGGTGAAGAAGTGACCGGAGCCACGCTGACCAGGTTCTTCGGATTCCATGTCGCCGTTCTGCCAGGATTGGCAACCGTGCTGCTCCTGCTGCACCTGTTGCTGGTTCAACGCCTCGGCATCAGCGTTCCACCGAAACTAGAAGTACAGTGGACCGCGAATCCGTCGGCAAAGCGGGAAATGAGATTCTTTCCCAACTTCCTGCTGCGGGAAATGATGGCCTGGTACGTGGCGTTGGGAGTGCTGGGCGCGCTGGCGGCAGTCTTCCCGTGGAACCTTGGCGTCAAGGCCGATCCTTTTGTCTCCGCCCCAGCGGGAATCAAGCCCGAGTGGTACTTCCTCTTCATGTTCCAGACGCTCAAGCTCATCCCGTCCAGAGTCTGGTTCATCGACGGGGAGGTGCTGGGTGTGCTTGCTTTCGGCCTGGTCGGTTGGTTGTGGGTTCTGCTGCCGTTTTTTGAGAGCGACCAGCCCTCACGCATGAAAGGGTGGATCACAGGCCTGTCAGTTCTTGCTCTTGCGTACGTGGCAGGGATGAGTGTTTATGGCCATCTTGCGAAATAAGCTCCGACCCTTCCGCGCCGCCCGCAACCTCGGGCTGGCCGGCTTCGTCGTGCTGGCAGCGTGCCTGGGATTCGGGCAAACTACGAACTCATGCCTGGATTGTCATGCCGCTTTGCCTGATCCCCTAGGAGTGAGCCAGGAGAAATTCAGTCAGGACATACACGCACAAGAGGGTCTGACATGCACGAGTTGCCACGGGGGCGACCCCACCAGCGACGATCCAGATAAAGCCATGAGCCGGAAGGCTGGGTGGAAGGGCAAGATTGATCGCCGGCAGATCCCGCAGTTGTGCGGAACTTGCCATTCGGATCCGGCCTATATTCGCCAGTTCAACCCCAGCTTGCGCACCGACCAGTTGGGCCAATACCGCACCAGTGTGCACGGCAAGCGCTTTGCGGCTGGAGACATGAAGGTCGCAGTGTGCACCGACTGTCATAGTGTCCACGATATAAGGGCGCCCAGAGATTCCCGCTCCACGGTGAACCCGGTCAACGTGGCGAACACCTGCGCTCACTGCCATTCTGACGCGGCATACATGAAGGGATATTCCATTCCCACGGATCAGTTCGCAAAGTACAGCATGAGCGTGCACCACGAAGCGCTGGCTGTACGAGGCGATCTGAGCGCGCCAACCTGTTCAACCTGTCATGGAAACCATGGCGCAGCGCCGCCCGGAGTCGACAAGGTTCAGAATGTGTGCTCGAACTGTCACACGTTCCAAGCCCAGATGTACGAAAAAAGTTCGCACAAAAAGGCCTTTGAAGCGGCTTCTCTTCCGGGATGCGTCGTGTGCCACAGCAATCATGGCATCAGACATCCCGATGACGCGAGGCTGGGCACGGGTCCTGACGCCCTCTGCATGCGGTGTCATACTCCAGGGGACGCCTGTGATCAAGCAAGGGCAGGATTACTGAGTAGCCTGACTCAATTGGAAGAGGCCATCAAGAGCGCAGACCAGGTTCTCGGTGTCGCCGAGTCTTCTGGCATGGAGGTGAGCGAGCCCCGGCTGGGACAGGATCAGGCGCGGGATTCGCTGACCAAGGCTCGAGTCACGATCCATAGTTTCCGGACGGACTTGATCGATCAGGACATTCAAGCCGGTCTGAAAATCACTGCCGCGAACCTGAAAGCTGGAAAGGAAGCCATGGTTGAGCGCAACCACCGCCGTGTCGGGTTAGGTATGTCCCTCATCGCGATCGGGATAGTGTTAGTTGGGCTTAGGCTGTACATCAGGAAGATAGAAAGTTAGGCCCTGCATCAGCATGAAGTCGTGCATCGGCAACGGGCCGAAGCGCAAAAATGCCGGATCATTTAAGCGAGTTATCGGCGGCACACCTGGAGTGCGCTGCCTGCTGATGCGGCATGCTTGAAGGCATGCCCTGATGCGAATCTTGCTCGCAAACTCCACCACCAGCCCACATTCTCCTTGACATCCCTTAACCGGTCGCCTAAGTTCAATAAGTCAGGCATTCGTGCCTGACGAAAGCCGTATCTCATGCAGAGTGGCTGAGGGTAACGGGCCCGTAGAAGCCACGACAACCGGATCAGGAAAGCCTGATCGCCTGGTGCCAATTCCCGCCCGGTTTGCGGGGGACATGAGATTCCGGTGAGCATTTGCCTCATCCCCTCAATCCCGGATGAGGCATTCGTGTTTTTAGGCGCGCCTGGGTTGCTTAAATAAGCTGCTTAAATAAGCCCAGCGCAGCCAGCGGGAGAAACATCATGCATTCGCGAATTTACTTTGATCATTCCGCCACCACGCCGCTCGATCCCCGCGTGCTCGCGGCAATGGGGCCATTTCTGGGCGGAGCATTCGGCAATCCTTCGAGCCTGCATCAGGAGGGCCGCCTGGCCCGCGAGGCGATCCAGACGGCGCGCGCGCAAGTCGCGTCTCTGATTGGTGCCGCGCCGGAAGAAATCATTTTCACCGGCAGCGGCACCGAGGCCGACAACCTGGCGCTCATCGGCGCCGTGCGCGCCAGCGGCAAGCCGGGCCATGTCGTGACCAGTGCCATCGAGCATGCCGCCATCCTCGAAACCTGCCGATTTCTCGCCACCACGGGAACAAAGATCACGCATCTTCCCGTCGACGCCGAGGGACTCGTCAGCACTCGAAGCCTGCTGCGCGCGCTGCAGTCAGACGTGACCATCGTCTCCGTCATGGCCGCCAACAACGTGGTGGGAACGATTCAGCCCATCGAGGAACTGGCGCATCTCACGAAGTTGCACGGAGTCTTATTTCACACCGATGCAGTGCAGGCTGGAGGCAAGATTCCGCTTGACGTGAATCGCCTGCGCGTGGATCTGCTCTCTCTGTCGGCGCACAAACTGCATGGCCCCAAGGGAGTGGGTGCGCTTTACGTGCGCAAAGGCGTGGCGCTTTCTCCCGTCGTCTTCGGAGGCGGCCAGGAGCACGGCTTGCGATCGGCCACGGAAAATGTCGCCGGAATCGTCGGCTTCGGCGCGGCGGCGGCAATCGCACAGGAAGAGTTGGCCGCCGAGGCTGCCCGCCTGGCGCAATTCCGCGAGCGCATTGCCCGCGAACTCAGCCAGCGGTTTCCTGATTCGTATTTGTTCGGACACCCAGTCCAGCGCCTGCCCGGCCACTTGAGTTTCGGGTTCCGCGGCCGGGAAAGGGAATTGGGCAAGCTTCTCGGCGCGCTTGACCGTGCCGGCGTCGCGGTTTCCGCCGGCAGCGCCTGCAGCGCGCATCATTCCGGGGAACCTTCCGGAGTGCTGCTCGCCATGGGATACGATGCCGAGCGCGCTCGCGGCCTGCTGCGCCTCAGTTTGGGCCGCTTCAACACGCAGGCTGAAATCGACCGCTTCCTCGAAATTCTGCCTCGCGCGGTCGCCACGCTCACAGAGACTGACCCGCCCAGAGCCCCACGGCATGTGGTTGATCAAGCCCCCTTGGCCGTCGTGTAAATTGGGAGGTGATGGGCTGGGAACCACTGGTGCCCGGATTCGTCTCTCTGGCGGAAGCGGAGCCTGTCGCATGAGCAACGAAAATTCCACCCGCGAAATTCTTGGCTTCTACACCGCTGCCGACGAAGCCTCGCGTTTGCGCACCGGATGGTTTCAACTGGAGCAGGCGCGCACCGAGGATCTGATTTTGCGCCACCTGCCGCCGCCCCCGGCCACGATCGTGGATGCCGGCGGGGGCGCCGGAGCCTATGCCTGCTGGCTGGCCGCGCGCGGATATCAGGTGCACCTGATTGATCCGGTGCCCAAGCATGTGGAGCAAGCTCGCGCCGCGTCCAACCAACAGCCGGAACATCCGCTGGCTTCGGCCGAAGTCGACGACGCGCGTCATCTGCCCCGCGGCGATGCCAGCGCCGACGCGGTGTTGCTCTTCGGCCCGCTCTATCATCTGGTGGAAAAAGAAGACCGGCTGGCGTGTCTGCGCGAGGCCCGCCGCGTGCTGCGTCCGGGAGGCTTCGTCTGGGGCGCAGCGATCAGCCGCTTCGCCTCGCTGCTCGATTCGCTGTCGCATGGATTCTTTGACGATCCCGCCTTCGCGCCCGTCGTGGCGCGCGATCTGGAAGACGGGCAGCACCGCAATCCCACCGGCAATCCGCTTTACTTCACGGACGCTTACCTGCATCGTCCCGGCGAATTGTCACGGGAGTTTCTGGCCGCTGGATTTCAAATCGTGGAACTGGCCGCCATTGAAGGTCCAGGTTGGATAGCACGCGATTTTGATCGCTTGTGGAATGATCCGGCACAGCGCGAGCGCCTGCTCGCGGTTGTGCGTAAAGTGGAGAAAGAGCCTTCCGTCCTGGGGGCGAGCTCACACATCATGGCCATCGGACGGAAGTAGACACACGAAATCCCCGCAACTCTGCTTCAGCCACAAAGAGCCATTCACGCTGCCGCAAGGGACCGATGGGTCAGGTTCACGACTTTCGGATTCACCAGCCTCACCACATCAGCCCAGGCCATGCGAACCAGTTCGCGATGTGTGCCCGCGTTGAAAGTAATCTCCTCATTTTGGCTGAAACTCGCATCGGCGTACACGGCCATGCCGTAGAGGTTGCCGAACGGCGGCATGGCGCCGGTTTCGCAGTCAGGAAAGGCGTCTTTGAATTCCTTCTCGGTGGCAATCTCCACCGTCTGCGCGCCGGCCGCGGTCCGGAGCAGATCAAGATCGACGTGGAACGACGCCGGCACCACTGCCATGGCTAATTTGCCGTCAATTCTTACCATGACCGTCTTGGCCAGTTTCTTGCCGGAAAGGTGCACCAGGGCGGCAATACCCTGAGCGGTGTAGGCGACGGAATGAGAAACCACCATGTACTTGACGTTGTGCGAATCGAGAAACTCACGAAGCTTGGTCAGCGGCATAGAACCTCCTCGCTGGGTCAAACGGAAGACGACGGGACGGAATTTGAGGGGCCTGCTTATGCAGCGTTGTCTGCTGAGAGCATTGTACTCCCGCCACAGGTGGGGTGCCCCAGGTCTCGCCGTCTTTGCGAGACCTGGGATATGCGCATGCGATGGCTTAGGGCATTCGGAACAGAGTTGTGGATAACCTTTCGCTTTCGGCTCTTCGGCGTAGGCGGCGAGGGACAATTTGCCGAAAAAGATAAAATCCCCACGTCTCGAAGAAACGGCGAGACGTCGGGCACCCAGAAATTGGGTTCTTAAATTCCTAATACTTCACAATCGCCGCAAACGACTTGGGATCGAGCGAGGCTCCGCCCACCAGCGCGCCGTCGATCTCCTCCTGCGCCATCAACGCGGAAGAGTTATCTGGCTTCACTGATCCCCCATAGAGAATGCGCAACTTCTCGGCGAAATCCTCACCGAACGCCCTGCCGGCCTCGTTGCGAATGACGGCATGCGCTTCGGCGGCAATTTCCGGCGTCGCCGTCTTGCCCGTGCCGATCGCCCACACCGGCTCGTAGGCGATCACGAGCCTGGCCGCCTTCTTGGCTGAAATGGCATGGAACGCCCGGGTGCACTGGCGGCGCAGCACGTCGTCGGTGGCCCCGGCTTCGCGTTCTTCGAGCACCTCGCCGACGCAGCAGATCGGCGTGAGCCCGGCTTCCAGCGCGGTTTTCAGGCGCAGGTTCACCGTGTCGTCGGTCTCGCCAAAATATTGTCGCCGCTCGGAGTGGCCGATGATCACATGGGTCACGCCATAGGCGAGCAGCATGATCGTCGAGGTCTCACCCGTGAACGCGCCTTCCTCTTTCCAATGAACGTTCTGTGCGCCGATGGCCACCTTCGATCCCTGGGCCGCCTCGAGCGCCGCGGACAGATCGAGAAACGGCGGGCAGACCACGATTTCGTCGCGGGTGTGGCCGGAGACGAGCGGCAGGAAATCGCGGAAAAAGTCGCGAGTCTGGTCGGGAGTCTTGTACATCTTCCAGTTGGCGGCCATCAGTTTGATTCTCATGAATTAGCCTTTTCCATCTTGAATAGGGAAGTAGCGGTGCTCAATTTCTCGGCCGCGCGCTCATAGGCTCGCAGCGTGGCAACGTCAAAAAGGACAAACCGGCACTTCGACACATGCTTGGCCGAACCGAGCGCCTCGGCGGCGGAGGAAATCGCGATTGGGGCGGCTTCGCTCACGGGATATCCGTAGGCGCCGGTCGAAATCGCAGGGAAGGCCAAGGAGCGGAGCGAATGCTCGTTGGCCAGGCGAATGGACTCGCGGTGGCAGCTGGCCAGTGTCTCGGCCTCGCCGTGGTTGCCGCCGTGATAAATCGGACCCACCGTGTGAATGACGTGTTTCGCCGCCAGCCTTCCGCCGGTGGTGATGACCGCCTTTCCCGCGGGCAGCCTTCCGATCTTGCTGACAATCTCGCGGCATTCGGCGAGGATGGCCGGGCCCCCGGCGCGATGAATCGCGCCATCCACACCACCTCCGCCTAGAAGCGACGAGTTCGCGGCATTCACGATTGCGTCCGTCGCCTCCGCAGTAATGTCAGCCGGGCCGCAGATCTCGATCGCTTTTCCGTGGTCGAACTGAAGACGCATGGTAAAGGTTGGCACGGCGGTTGTCAGAATATCCACATCCATCACTCTGTCATCCTGAGCGGCGTTCTTTGCCGCGAAGGACCTATGCAACTCGTTTGGGAGTGCAGAGGTCCTTCGCTTCGCTCAGGATGACAATCCAAAAGCGTTCGGCGCGACAGGAAAGAAACCGACACTGTGTCGCGTCACTTCTTGTCGGTCAGCGCCTCGACTCCCGGCAGCTTCTTTCCTTCCAGAAATTCCAGCGATGCGCCGCCTCCGGTGGAAATGTGGGTGATCTTGTCGGCCACATTCGCCGCCTTCACCGCTGCTACCGAGTCGCCTCCGCCCACAATGGAAGTTGCCCCGGCATTGTCGGCTACCGCGTGCGCGACCTTGAACGTTCCCTTGGAGAACCCGGGCACTTCGAACACGCCCATCGGCCCGTTCCAGACAATGGTGCGGGCGCGGGAAATTTCCTCGCAGAAAAGTTCGATGGTCTTGGGCCCGATATCGAGCGCCATCTTGTCGGCCGGGATGGGCTGGCCCTCGCCGATCTGCTGGATCACGGCGTTGGCCTCCGGCTTCGTGGCGACAACGTGATCGACCGGCAGCAGGAACTTCAGGTTTCGCTTCTTGGCTTCGGCGAGCAACTGCTTGGCGAGTTCGATCTTGTCGGCTTCGAGCAGCGACTTGCCGATTTCCTGGCCCTGCGCCTTCAGGAAGGTATAAGCCATGCCTCCACCAATGATCAGCGAGTTCACCTTTTTCATCAGGTTCTCGATCACGCCGATCTTGTCGCTCACCTTGGCGCCGCCCAGAATGGCCACAAACGGCTGCTCTGGGTTTTCCAGCGCCTTGCCCAGGTATTTGAGTTCTTTTTCCATCAACAGTCCGGCAGCCGACAACTTCACGAAATGCGTAATGCCCTCGGTCGAGGCGTGGGCACGATGCGCCGAGCCGAAGGCGTCATTGACGTAGTAGTCGCAGAGATTCGCCAGCTGGCGGGCGAATTTCTCGTCGTTGGCTTCTTCTTCGGCGTGGAAGCGCAGGTTTTCGAGGAGCAGCGTCTGGCCTTTTTCCAGTTGGTTGGCGACTTCTTCGGCTTCGGGGCCCACGCACTCCGGGCAGAAACCGACGTTTTCGCCGCGCGCCAGTTCTTTGTCGAGCAGCATGCGCAGCCGCTCCGCCACTGGCTTCAGGCTCATCTTGGGATTCAGTTTGCCCTTGGGCCGGCCCAGGTGCGAGGCCAGGATCAGGCGCGCACCGTGCCGCAGCGCGTATTCGATGGTGGGCAGAGTCTCGCGGATCCGGGTGTCGTCCATGACTCGCCCGTCTTCGAGCGGCACGTTGAAGTCCACGCGCATGAAAATACGATTGCCACTGAGCGGAAGATCACGAATCGAAAGCTTAGGCATGGCTGGTCGTCCTTTTATGAAGGCTTGTGTGGCGCGGGCGCTCTCGCCCGCGCAGTCCGTCTGGATGCTGTCAGCAGCGCGGGCAAGAGTGCCCGCGCCACATACAGTTTTCTTTACAGACCCTTCTTGGCGATGTAATCGATCAGGTCGCGCAGGCGGCAGGAGTATCCCCACTCGTTGTCATACCAGGAGATCACCTTGACGCAGTTGCCGCCGACCACCATGGTACAGGGCGCATCCACAATCGAAGAGCGGGCGTCGCCGCGGAAATCCACCGACACCAGTTCGTTCTCCTCGTAGCCCAGATAGCCCTTCAGCGGCCCGGACTCGGACGCTTTCTTAAATGCGGCATTCACTTCTTCCTTGGTCGTCTTCTTCTCCACCCAAACCACCAGGTCGACGACGGAAACGTTCGGGGTGGGCACGCGCATGGAGAATCCGTCGAGCTTGCCGGCCAGATCGGGAATCACCAGCTTCAACGCCTTGGCCGCGCCGGTCGTGGTCGGAATCATCGACAGTGCGGCAGCGCGGGCGCGGCGCAGATCCCGGTGCGGAAAGTCGAGGATCACCTGGTCGTTGGTGTAGGAGTGAATCGTCGTCATGGTCCCGCTGACGATCTTGAATTCGTCGTGAATCACCTTGGCCACGGGTGCCAGGCAGTTCGTCGTGCACGAGGCATTGGAAATGATGTGGTGCTTGGCGGGATCGTATTTGCTTTCGTTCACGCCCAGCACGATCGTCACGTCCTCGTTCTTCGCCGGCGCGGAGATAAGCACTTTTTTCACCGGCCCGCGCAGATGCTTCTTGGCTTCATTGGCGTCGGTAAACTTGCCGGTCGACTCGATCACCACTTGCACCCCCAGCGACTCCCAGGGCAGCGCCGCCGGGTCTTTCTCTTTGAAAACCTTGATGGTCTTGCCGTCCACCGTAATGCTGTCGGCGCCGGCGGAAATCTGGTTCGGCAGGTTGCCGAGAATCGAGTCGTACTTCAGAAGGTGGGCCAGAGTTTTGGGGTCGGTCAGGTCATTGACCGCCACGAACTCCAGGTTCGGGTCTTTCAGCGAGGCGCGCAACACGTTGCGGCCGATTCTTCCGAAGCCGTTAATACCAACTTTGATTGCCATGGTTCCTCCGTGGGGTTATGAAGGCGTAATCAGGTTTAGTTCAGGGTTGCGACCTAAACCAAAGATGTTAGCAGGGAAAGGGAAGCGACGTAAACGTCGCGGGCCGCTTTTTGCCCGGTTCTGGTTCCGATCACGGAACTCAGTGCGCAAGATCACAAACCGGGCTGGCACGAATTGGCCCTCCTTTTAAGACGCAGGATTGACTGGGGTTTCACCAGTGCAGGCGCCGTCTGTGACTCCGGTCACAATCCCCAGCGACCCTTGTCACTGTTGAAAAAACCGGCCCATCCTCTAATAGAGCACGGAGAAGAAGGGTGCAGGGCCACCCGGAACCGCGAGATTTGCCAGATTACGAGATTTCCCGAACAAGAGGGCAGCGATGATAAATGACGACGTTGTGAAGTGCCCGCTGTGCGGTGGATTCACCCACATCGAAAAACCCGATCTGCTGGCGGCGCTGAAGAATCCTCAGATCCGCGAACAGATCGAGCACTATGTAGCCGAGCTTTTGAAGTCCCCCTTGGAGGACTTGAGTTCGGTCGGCGCGACCCAGGCCGGGCGCGACTTCCAGAAAGACGTTCACCAGTGGAATCCCTGCGTGCCGATGTGGCGGAGAAGTCCGAAGGAGTGAGCCTGGGCAGGGTAGGCGCGGGAGACAGACGCAGCCGGCAACATTGGTTCGAAAGGAAACGAGTTTGAGAAAGGTCATTTCATGAAACCGAAAAAGACCCTGATTCTTGGTGCAGCAGGAAGAGATTTTCACAATTTCAACGTGGTGTTTCGCGGCAACGCTGAGTACAACGTGGTTGGCTTCACGGCGACCCAGATTCCCGGCATTGCCAACCGGCGCTATCCGCCGGAACTGGCCGGGCCGCAATACCCGGCAGGCATCCCGATCTTCGAGGAGAAAGATCTGGAGCGGCTGGTGGAAGAGCATGGCGTAGACGCGGTTGTCTTCTCCTACAGTGACATTTCCCATCAGAACCTGATGCACGTAGCTTCGCGCGTGGTGGCCGCGGGCGCCGACTTCTGGCTGCTCGGGGTGGAACGTACCCAGCTCAAAGCGTCCGTGCCCGTGATCTCGGTCTGTGCCGTGCGCACCGGCTGCGGCAAGAGCCCCATCGGAAGAATGGTGACTTCCGAACTGCGCCGCGAAGGGCGCAAGCCGGTCGTGGTCCGTCATCCCATGCCCTACGGCGACCTCGCCGTGCAGGCGGTGCAGCGCTTCGCGGTTATGGAAGATCTCGACAAGCATCAATGCACCATCGAAGAGCGCGAGGAATACGAACCGCATCTGCGCGAAGGCACGGTAGTTTACGCCGGCGTGGACTACGGCAGAATCCTGCGCCAGGCCGAGAAAGAAGCCGACATCATCGTCTGGGACGGGGGCAACAACGACACTTCGTTCTATGCCTCAGACCTGGAGATCGTGGTCGTGGACCCGCACCGCCCCGGGCACGAACTCTCGTACTATCCGGGCGAAGTCAATCTGCGCCGCGCCGATGTGGTGGTGATCAACAAAGTGGATACGGCTGCCCCACAGGACGTCGAAACCGTGCGCAAGAACGTTCGTGCCAGCAATAGCAAGGCAAAAGTGGTCGAGACCGCTTGCCGCGTCGCGGTTTCCGCGCCTGAACTGGTGAAGGGCCGCAGCGTGCTGGTGGTCGAGGATGGCCCAACTCTCACGCATGGGGAAATGCCTTACGGCGCGGGCGTAGTGGCCGCGCGGCAGTGCGGAGCCAAAGAGCTGGTGGACCCGCGGCCGTACGCCGTGGGCTCGATCCGCGGGACGTACGAGCATTACCGGCATCTGACCGGACTGCTGCCGGCCATGGGTTATAACACCATTCAGCGGCACGAACTGGAAGAGACCATCAATCGTGTTCCCTGCGATCTGGTGCTGGTGGCGACGCCGATCGACCTCGCTCATCTCATCAAGCTGAACAAGCCCAGCCTGCGCGTGACCTATGAAGTCGAAGATTTGACCCATCCCGGACTGGCCGAAATACTGGTCCGGTTCGTGCGGGAGCGGTCCGGAGTGGGGGTATAAACCCACGGCTCTCCGCTCACGACCGTTGGTGATCGAAATCACAGCCAGGCCTCAGGGCACGGTGTATAGACAGAAGCATGGATTCTCTCTAGCGGTCGGGCTTCTCCACCGCGAGGAGGCAGCCATGCTCGCTATTCCCGAGGTCGCGCGCATCTCCCTGAAGAGAATCCTGTTTCCCACGGATTTCTCTCCCGCGTCGAACGCCGCCCTCCCTTTCGCCTTGGCCCTGGCGCGCATCTATGGCTCAACCCTGCTGGTCACCCACATCATTCCGCCCGGGCCGCACCCGGAGGTTAGCTTCGATCGGCTGCCGGCTCAGGATGATCGCGTCTGGGGGGATGCGCGGCACAAATTGGACGAGTGGACGCGCCACAGCTCCATCCGCGATACGCCGTGCACGCAGTTGCTCGAGCGTGGTGATCTCGCGACCGTAATTCCGGAGATGATTCGCGAGCATACCGTGGACTTGGTTGTCTTGGGAACGCACGGCCGCAGGGGGGTCAGCAAACTGGTGCTGGGGTCCGACGCGGAGAAAATTTACCGCTCCGCGTCCTGCCCGGTGCTGACCGTGGGTCCGAAGGTCCACGCCGGAGAGTGGAGGCTGGACCGCATCCTCTGCCCGGTGGACGTTGTGGAAAATCCCGAACCCTTTCTGCACTACGCGCTGTCTCTGGCGGAGAAGAATCAGGCGCAATTCATCGTGCTCCAAGCGGTTCCGTTGGTGCCCTGGCAGCATCGCGCATCCGTAGAAGCGCAGATGTGCGAGCGCCTGGAGAAGATGATTCCAGAATCGGCGAAGGACTGGTGCACACCCCAGTGCTGGGTGCGCTGGGAGCATCCGGCGGAGGCCGTCCTCCTGGCTGCGGCAGAGCGGGAGGTTGACCTGATTGTTATGGGCGTGCGCAAGGCGAAAGCCACCGCGTTGTCGTCACATCTGCCGTGGCCGGTGGCCTCTGAGGTCGTGAGCCGGGCTCCCTGTCCCGTGCTCACGGTAAGAGTTTGAGAAGTTGAGATTGGGGGTCCTTGGGCCCCGAAGAGTCGATTTTACAGCTCGGCTGCGTCCGGCAAGTGACGGAGCCGAACCACCGATTATCAGCCGCGAAGCGGCGAAGGAATACAGCCCACGGCGTAAGCCGTGGGACGGAGGAAATCATGTTAGTCACCAAGCAACAGGCCCTCGATTATCACAATGGGGCACGCCCGGGAAAAATTGAGATCACACCTACCAAGCCCTGCCGCACCCAGCGCGATCTGAGTATGGCGTACACGCCCGGCGTAGCCGAGCCTTGTCTGGAGATCGAAAAGAATCCCCACGATGCTTTCAAGTACACCGGTCGCGGCAATCTGGTCGCGGTGTTGAGCAACGGAACCGCGGTGCTGGGACTGGGCGACATCGGCGCCCTTGCCGGAAAGCCGGTCATGGAAGGCAAGGCCGTGCTGTTCAAACGTTTTGCCGACGTGGATGTTTTCGACATCGAAGTCAACAGCCACAATCCCGATGAAATCATCAAGGTGTGCCAGTTGCTGGAGCCCACCTTTGGCGGCATCAACCTGGAAGACATCAAAGCTCCGGACTGCTTTTACATCGAAGAAACCCTGCGCAAGACGATGAAAATCCCAGTGTTTCACGACGATCAGCACGGCACGGCAATCATCTCGGGCGCGGCGCTGCTGAACGCTGTGGAAACCGTCGGTAAGGATATAGGCAAGGTGAAGGTTATTTTCAACGGAGCGGGAGCGGCCGGCATCGCCTGCGCCGAGCACTATGTGCGCCTGGGGGTGAAGCGCGAGAACATCATTCTCTGCGACACCAAGGGCGTGGTGTACAAGGGCCGCAAAGACGGCATGAATCCTTATAAAGACCGCTTCGCGCAGGATACCGAATTGCGCACCCTGGCCCAGGCCATGGTCGGCGCCGATATCTTCGTGGGACTGTCGGTGAAAGGGGCGATCGATCAGGATATGGTGCGCTCCATGGCGGCCGACCCGATCGTGTTCGCCATGGCTAATCCCGATCCCGAAATTACCTACGAAGAAGCCAAGGCCGCGCGTCCCGACGTCATCATCGCGACCGGCCGCTCCGACTATCCCAACCAGGTCAACAATGTGCTCGGATTCCCCTTCATCTTCCGCGGAGCGCTCGATGTGCGCGCCACCGCCATCAATGAGGAAATGAAGCTGGCCGCCACGCGCGCCCTGGCGAACCTGGCCAAGGAAGACGTCCCTGATTCAGTTTGCCGTGCTTACGGCGTGGAGCGCATGAAGTTTGGCCGCGAGTACCTGATTCCCAAGCCGTTCGACCCGCGCGTGCTGATGTGGGAAGCCTCGGCAGTGGCCGAAGCGGCCATGCGCACCGGCGTGGCGCAGGAACCGGTGGATCTCAATGCCTACCGCGAGCAACTGGAGCGTCGGCTGGGCAAGGCCTACGAAGTCTCGCGCACCATGATTCACAAGGCTCAGGTCAATCCCAAGCAGGTGGTGTTTCCGGAAGGCGAGAATGAAAAGATCCTGCGTGCCAGCCACGCTCTGATCGAGGAAAAAATCGCCAAGCCCATCCTGCTGGGCGACGCAACCGTGATTCACTCCCGGGCCCAGGAACTGGGGGTGGATATCGAGGGCGTGAAGATTGTCGACCCGACAACCGCGGAGCACCGCGAACCCTACGCGCTGGAACTGTTCCGCCTGCGTCAGCGCAAGGGGGTCACGCTGAATGAAGCGCACACGCTCATCCACGACCGCAACGTATTTGGTTCGATGATGGTGCGCATGGGCGATGCCGACGCGCTGGTTTCCGGCGTGACCCAGCATTTCCCCGACACCATCCGCCCGGCGCTGCAGATCATTCGCATGCGCGAAGGATTGCACCGGGTTTCGGGCTGCTACGTCGTGATCACGCGCAAAGGAGAGGTTTTCTTCCTCGCCGACGCCAGCGTCAACATTGAGCCCACCGCGGAAGACCTGGTTGAGATCGCGCTCTGCACCGCGCACATGGCGCGCCGTTTCGACATCAGTCCGCGCGTGGCCATGCTGTCGTTCTCCAGCTTCGGGGCGGTTGACCACCCCATCTGCACCAAGGTGCGCAAGGCGGTGGAACTGCTGAAGTACGCCGATCCCACCCTCATCGTGGACGGCGAAATCGCCGCCGACGATGCCCTTTCTCCCGATGTGATCGAGCAGCAGTATCCGTTTAGCGCGCTGAAGGGCGGCGCCAATGTGCTCATCTTCCCCGACCTGGCCTCAGCCAACATTGCTACCAAGTTGCTGGCCAAAATCGGACCATGCGAAACCATCGGCCCCATTCTTATGGGCATGAGCCGGCCGGTGCACGTGCTGCAGCGCACCGCGACGGTCGAACAAATCGTCGGCGTGGCGGCCATCGCCGTGGTCGACGCGCAGGAAAGCGACACCTACACGCGCCCGCACGGGCACGTGCCGGTCGAGCCGGAACTGGTAGGCGAAGACTGAAAAACAGAAGTTTCAACGTTTCAAAAGTTTCAAGGTTTCAAAGTTGCGTCGATTCCACTCGAACATCTGAAACTTTGAAACCTTGAAACTTTGAAACCTTGCTACGTTGAAACCTTGCTATGGCGAGGAGGACCTAACGCATGTCCACGCTTTGGAGGTCCCGCTATGCCCAGCGTACGCTGGGGATCAAGAGTTCCACCATCCGCGAGCTTCTGAAGCTAACCCAGAAGCCGGGCATGATCTCGTTCGGCGGCGGCCTGCCCGCGCCGGACGTGTTTCCGGTGAAGCGTTTCGACGATGCCTGCCATAAGGTCCTTGTCGAGCATGGCGCCGAGGCCCTGCAGTACAGCGCCACCGAAGGCTATGAACCGCTGCGCGAGATGATTGCGCGCAACATCTCCCGGTATGGCATCTTCGCCAAGGCCGCGAATGTTTTGATCACATCCGGCTCACAGCAGGCCCTGGACCTGATCGGCAAACTGCTCATCAATCGCGGCGACCGCATTCTGGTCGAGGCTCCAACTTACCTGGGAGCCCTGCAGGCGTTCAACGTCTACGGCGCGCAGTACGTCCCCGTTCCGGTTGACCAAGACGGACTCATCACGGACCGGCTCGACCCCTCGCTCCGTTCCGGGCCGAAGTTCATGTATGTGCTGCCGAACTTTCAGAACCCGGCGGGAGTCACGTTGTCGGAGGGCCGCCGTCATCAGCTCATATTGCTGGCCGACCGCTACGGCATCCCGATCGTGGAGGACGATCCTTACGGCCAATTGCGCTTTGAAGGCGAACATATTGCGCCCCTGGTCGTGCTCGACCGCGATAACCTGCGGCGCGACGATGGCTTCACGCTGGGGAACGTGATTTACCTGAGCACGTTCTCGAAGACACTGGCGCCGGGAATTCGACTGGCGTGGATGGTGGCCCCGGAAGACGTCATCAGCAAGCTGGTGCAGTTGAAGCAGGGCGCGGACCTGCATACCTCCACATTCAATCAGTACGTGGCCTACGAGGTGGCGCGTGACGGCTTCCTCGACCAGCACGTCCGGCTGATTCGCCAGGTGTATCGCGAGCGGCGGGATGCCATGCTCCACGCGCTCGAGGAGTACTTCCCGCATGAAGTGACCTGGACCCATCCCAAGGGAGGGTTGTTCCTCTGGGTGAGCATGCCGGAAGGCACCGACTCCCACGCCCTGTTTCAGGCCGCGCTGGCGGAAAACGTTGCCTTTGTTCCCGGAGACTGCTTCTACGCCAATGATGCCCACGAGGGCAGCCGCCACATGCGGTTGAACTTCTCGTACTCTGAGCCGGAGCAGATTCGCGAGGGCATCCGGCGGCTCTCGCTGGCGGTGAAGACGCAGTTGCGCAGCAGCCATCAGCCTTCGATCGTCAGCCCATGTACGTCGGCATCATCCTGATGAGCCTGGCCAACCCGCTCATCTGGGGATCGGTCTCGGCTCTCGTAATGTCCGCGGTCATGATTCTGCTATTCCTCTGGCGCACCGCCCAGGAAGATCAGACCCTTCGCCGCGAACTTCCCGGATATGAAGAGTATTCCTCCCACACTTGTTACCGGCTGCTGCCCGGAGTGTGGTGAGCCGTGGGAATGACCGTGGAAGAGCGGCGCTTTAGCGCCGCGAAATGCCGATGACGACGCGGGCTTCAGCCCCTGTGGACCCCAGGGCCTAAAGGCCACATTCTCTCGTCCCCGGTCGCGGCCCTGAAGGGCCGCTCTTCCACGTCGATCGAGGTGCTCTCGTCAACGCTGGTCTCTTCTTGTGATCCGAATCACATTTCGCGGTGATATAGGGCACCGTCATATCGCGTGTTCTTGATCACACTGAGGGCGGTGATGGTTCCGGCGGCCTCGGGGCAAGGCCGCGACGAGAAGGCCCGCCGGGCCAGGAGGTGTTCGATGACAGCCACCCTGCTGATTGTGATCGTTGTCCTCGTGCTGGCTGTCGGGCTGTTCGTGTTTCGCGCCATTCCCGGAGTGCGCGCGTATTTTGGCTACCGCGGCAAACGTCTGATCACCTGCCCGGAGACGCAGACCACAGCAGCGGTAAACGTCGCTGCCGGAGAAGCCGCGCTGGGAGCATTCCTCACCGAACCTACCCTCCGCCTCGAAGACTGTTCCCGCTGGCCTGAGCGCCAGGACTGCGGCCAGGAATGCCTGCAGCAGGTCGAGGCCGATCCGGAGAACTGCCTGGTCTGGAACATCGTTGCCAAGTGGTATGCAGGGAGAAGTTGCGTGTTTTGCCATAAGCAGATCGGCCCGCTTCATCATCTGGATCATGCGCCTGCGCTGTTGGGGCCCGATTTCAAGACTGTCGAGTGGAACCAGTTCCGGCCGGAGCAGCTGACCGAGATCTTTTCCACCCATGAGCCGGTTTGCTGGAACTGCCACGTCGCCGAAACTTTCCGGCGCACGCATCCCGAGCTGGTCGTGGACCGGAAACCGGAACCGAAGCGCATGCGGTAGGCGAACTACGGACCCGAGCTGCCGACGGTACCTTGGTCTGCTTTGTGCTTGTGAGACCACTTGCGGTGAACATCGGGCCAGAATTCCTTCACCACCAGCGTGATCGTGTCGAGGCCTACCTGGGTTCCCCAAACGCTGATGGTGTTGGTTAAGGTTCGGTCGGAAGGAACAAACAGGTGTGGGTTCGTCGGGGTGCTGAGGTACGTGCTCCTGGGATGGTAGGTGTAGGTTGAGATCGCCGCCGCCGCGGCGGCGCCAAAGATTTCAGAGTAATTGAACTGCGTCTTCCCGGAATCGGTGCGAGTCACAAAAATTCGGCTGACCGCGTAGCCCGTCCGCCGCCCGAAACTGCCGTGTCCCGAATAGTAGAAGCGCGGATCCTGGTGAAGGATGGAGGGAAAGACTGCTCCTACCATGAAGTTTTCGATCGTGCTGTCGGCCGCCTGGGTGCCGTAGCGCTTGGCATAGCTCACCCATCCTTGCCCGTAGGCGGGCTCGCTGTTATCCGCCTGGCTAATGGCGGCCAACAGACCCCACCAGGGATATTGGATATAGTCGAACGTGCCCAGGGCCACCACCTTATATTTGTCCTTGGTGCTCAGCGGAGGAAGCAGGCCTTTGTTCTGCAGCGTCAGGAAATTCGGTAGCGTATAGAAGAGCCGGTCGTTCGAGGTCCCAGCCACCTTGCCTTGGCCGCTGGTATCCTGCGCGCTCTTATCCTTGTCCTTTTCGTCCTTAGCCTTATCTTTATCCTTATCCTTGTCCTTGTCCGATGGAGATTGCTGAGTCGAAGACGGCGGCTGACTCTTGGGCTGGTCCTGCTGCTGATTTTGCCCAGCGGGATCAGGATTCGGCGCCTGCCCGGTCTGCTGTGCGGGGGAGTGCAATGAAAAAGCGGTTGCCAGCGCAAACCAAGCCACGGCTCTTACGGCGAGTTTAGTAAACAATCACTCCCCCAGTGCGAATTTGACGTTCCACCAACGAAACCGATCTTCTCGTTTTATTCTACCAATCCCGGCTGACCAGACTGGGTTGGGGCCGCGACTTTTACATTTATTTACACAATGGGGCGAAAGAACGGGCCGCTTACTCTGTCTTTCTTGTCGCCGCTCAAAAATGAAACCCGATCTCTGCCGTCAGCGACCGCGGCGAGACGTAGTGCGTGCCGCTGAAAGTCGACAGGAAGTTGTAAAGCACATAGTTGTTCGTAAAGTTGATGGCGGTGAGTTGCAGGCTGATCTTGTACCTATCGCCGTGGAACAGATTGTCGTGTCCGATAGAGGCGTCGAACAGATGGCGCGAGGCGATGCGCGGCGGGTTGTGATCGTCATTTTCCGTGCCCGGCGCGGGGACTCTTAGCAGCGACGAGCTGAATTGTGAAGCCAGGCAGACGGAGGGCAGCGCCACGGTGGGCGTAGCCCGAACGCTCCCGCAATAGAAGCCGGCTTCGAATTCTTCATCCGCGGTCAGCGGAGCGCCATTGCCGATCATTTGGACCGCAGGCTGGCCGCTCAGCATGGTCGAGGCCGGACAATCGTTCCCCGGATTCACGCCGTAGCAGGGCGTGGCGCCGGCCACCTGGCCGCTGTCATATCGCCAGCTGAACCCGAACCACGGCCCGCGCTTCCCCAGTTGGTACTGCAGGTGGCTGGACTGGTTGAATTTCTCGTCGTGGTCGATGCGGAAGGGAAGTCCGGCGGCGGTCGCCACCGTCGCACCCGCCCCGCCGATCTGTGGCTGGAAGAAGCGCGCCGCGACGCTAGAGAACACGACTGTCGCAGTCAGTCCGTGAAGATTGGGCATGTGCACGCTGGCCGCGAGTCCGGGGATCTTCGAGTTGTGCCATTCGATGGGGAACGTAATAGGCGTGTTGCCAAGCACGCTGAAGTCGTATCCGTTGTGCGTGTATTTCCAGATGTACTCTCCATCGAAAACCAGATAGCGGCCGAAAGCCTGCTGCAACCCGGCGTGAAATTCGTTGCGAAAGCCGGGATTCAACGCTCCGCTCGATAACCCGGTGCAGCTGAGAAGCGGGGACAAGACAGGGTTTTCGCATCCGACGCTCGACAAAACCAGATTCTCATTGAACGGAGTCTCCAGCGTTCGGGCATAAGAGATGCGCAGGACCGTGCTGCTCGGCTTAATGTTGTAGGCGATCCCTAAACGCGGTTCCAGTTGCCGCGCGCTGCTGAGCCCGTTATAGAAATCTCCCCGCAGGCCCAGGCTGAAATTCCAGCTTCCCGCGCTGATGGTGTCCTGCAGGTAGAGCGCGAGTTCTTTCACATCCGTGTGGCCGTCGAAGGCATACAAACTGCCGCCACGCGTGAGGTCGTAGGGAAGCAACACGGGATTGAAAAATGGGTAGGGATTCGTGGGAGTCAGGCCAATGGCGGGATAACCCGGCACGGTCGACGGTACGTTCGCAAAGTACGGCACCGGGCAAAGAGCCGGGTTGGTCACGCCGGGCACGGCAACTCCCATTCCGCTGGCGTTTACGCAGGGCGCGTTGAGGGACCGATCGACAATCCCCAGGCTGTCATTCTCGTCGAGGAAGGTGTGCTGGTAGTTGACCCCCATCTTCATGTTATGGATGCCGCGAACGTACGAGAAGTCAGAGCGCAGCCCCGCATTGGTCAGAGTGCGGTGCTGGCCGATGGTTTCGCGCTGCAGATTGGCTGGGCCGAGATCAGCGAAGGGATCGGCGCTCGGGTAGTAGTGGTAATCGTCCTGGCGCACGATGGCGCCGATGGTGAAAACCTTGGTCGGACTGAGCAGGCGCGTCCACGCCGGAGCGATATTAAAGGTTTTGATCTGAGAACGCTGATCCATGGCGGGGACAGGATTGCCAAACGGATCCAGCACACCCAGATTGAGGTTGTCGTAGGTTTGCGGAGTCTGGAACCAGGAGCGCGTCCACGCCAGGTCCAGGTGAAGCGTGTTGCCGCCGGCCACCTGGTAGTCGACCCGGTCGAAGAAGTTCTCCACGTTGCCCTTGTCGTGCATGACGGCAAATTCCGGGGCATCGAGGAAGCGTCCGCCATCGGTGCCGCTGATGGCAATGAAGTTGCCCCAGTTCTGACCGCCGTAAGCCAGATCGAACGACGCGTTGGAAGTGCCGAAAGCACCGTAAGAAGTGGTGAGCGATCCGGTGGGCGTGGTCACACCCTGTCCCGAGCGCGTGCTGACCTTCACCACCAGGCTGGTCTTGCCGCCAAACTCCGCCGGCGGCGCGCCTTCAATCACTTCCATCGACTGAATCGAACCCGATGGAATCTGGTTGGAGAACGTCTTGCTGCTCTGGTCGGAATTTGACTGATCGTCGACCGCGATCGTGTTCTCGGCGTGATCGCCGAGGCCGTGCATCTGATTGTTCGAGTCGGCCGAGACGCCCGGCGTCAACGCCGTCACGGCGTAGCTCAGGCCCGCCGATTCCGTCGGCATGGGCAGCCGATCGAGCTTGCTCCGGTCGACGTCCGAGTGGTCGGTCGAATCGGTCTCGACCAGATCGCCCGCTTCCTCGTGAACCGTAACCGTTGTCGCCGCCACCGATGCCGTCAAGGTGAAAGTCAGCGTGACCGGCACGATCGAACGCAGTTCGACATCTTGTTTGAACGGCACGAAACCCTGCGCCGTTATCGTCAGATGATAGGGATTAAAGGGAACGTTTTGGAACACGAATCCCCCGGTCGTACTCGTCTGCGTAGTGCGGACCAGGCCGCTGACCGGATTATGAATCTTGACCGTGGCGCCCACGACTACAGCGCCGGTCGCGTCCAGCACGGTTCCGTAAAGTGCCGTGGAATTGCCGAGGGATTGACCGCCAAAACTGTTGGCGGCCAGCGAAAACAGCGTCGCTGCCAGCACGGCCAAACGCAATATGTAAGAAGCAGGCATAAACCTCCAAGATCAATAGGGAATCGGCCGGGCCGGCGCAGGAGCGTCAAGCTCAAACGTCAGGCCGGACTTTCAATTTGGTTGATCCCTACAGGGTTGGAGGACCGCGAATGCCTAAGTCAGAGAAATCGAAGCGAGCCTTGGCGACGGCGGCTTCTTCGCGCAGCAGGCCAACCGTGGCAAAAACTGGGGCAGCCTGGCTGTTACGGATGGCGGGGCTGGCGGTGTGCGCCGCCAGGCAAATCGTACAGGATGCATTTTCAGCCTGGTTGGGGTGATGGTGGGTAGACTCCGCCGCCACCGTCCATAGCAACAGGGACAGGCATACCCACGCCGACCATCGCTGCAACCAACGCATGAACATCCCGCTCAGGGATTAGACTCTTTCTAGCTTATAACGGTTATCTGCCGTAAAGCAATGCGGCGCAGGTTACTATAGGTAGGCAAAAGACCTGCATTCATGGCCGGCCGGTCAAGGGCGCGGCTGCGGTGGAGAATCTCAAACGCGAGGGACGTCATGGCAGAACCGACTTATGAAGAACTCAAGGCTCGACTGAGTCAGTTAGAAAAAGAAGTCGAGACCAAGAAGCGCAGTGGCGACCTGATCTTCAAAGTAGGAGAAAAGGGCGGAGTGAGTGTCTATGGCCTGGGCCGGTTTCCGGTCACGCTCTATTACGAGCAATGGAACCGCCTGCTGGGCGCCGCCGAGGATATCAAGAAGTTCCTGGAAGAGAACAAGGCCAAGCTGAAGCTGAAGGAATAAGGCACTTCTTCCTTTCAGGCGGACCAACCTGGAGAAGCACCAGTCAGGTGCGAGGGCATGTCTTGGATGCATTCCGCCCAGCGGGTGGCTCTGGCTCCCGCAGTCCCGCTGGCGTTAACTGGTGAGACGACAGACAACTGACTCAGGAGAACGACCCCGGCACTCTTCGGTCTTCTATGGCGATAGTCGAATACACTCCCGAGCGCTTCGGAGACTTGCAGGAAATGGTCGCTCGGTTGGGGGCCCATATGAACCTGGCCCACCGCCCATTTCTCGACTACTATTACGCCTCCCGCAGCTGGTGCAAGCTGTACCTCTATCTGTCGGATTCCGGGCGCGTGTTGGGTACTCTGGGGCGCGAGCTGCTCCGGGTCGAACTTGATTCCCGTGAGATCACAATAAGGATAGGCTCAAACTGGTACTCTCTGCAGCCCGGCGTGGGAGGCCAGCTCACCAAGTTCTCAGCGGAGGCCAACCCCGGCAGCTACGGGATGACGCTGATGGCAAGTCGAAAGGCAGTCCAGGTCCTTCGCCACTATGGCTGGGTGCCAGTAGCGGGAGTCACAGGATATTTTCTGAATGGACCGTGCAGTCTGTATCCCGGAAACTCGTGGTGGAAGAGAGGCGCAAATTTCACAATCCGCCATCTCGCCGGAAAAAGGATTCCGGCTTTCGCATCCCGTATTCCTCCCGAGGTGAGGGCGCGCATCACAGTCTGCGAGGAACATTCTTATACCGAGGATTTACTTCCCCGCCGGTCGCCCTTTCGTTTTCGCTTTGCGCCGACCGTGGAATATTTGGGCTGGCGCTATAACCCGTCGCTCTCGTTTCTGCGCTACCGGTTGTTCCGCATCCTGGCCGACGGCGCCACCACTGGCTACGTCATTCTCAACGAATCCTCGCAGCACATGATTGTCGCCCAATGTGATGGAGAGGAAGCCGTCTCTCTGGCCTGGGGAATTCTATTGGCCATTCTGCGCGTCGGCGCCAAAGACAAAAGCCCACGCACGGTATTCCTCAGTTGCTGTCACCCAGAGATGCGGAAGGTGTTCGAGCAGTTCGGTTTCAGGCCAGGGCCGAGGGGCGAGATACCTTTTGGTTTCCATAAGCTTCCTCCGCAACTGGATCTTTCCTCGGGGATTTCCAGTTGGCTGGTGAACTACGATTGGTCCGACAATGGCCTGCAGGCACCCTTTCTGGATCAACCTGCCGTGCCTTAGCGTGCGGCAGCCATTCCCCGCCGGAAAAAATACAGAGCCACACCGCTGCCTACGACCACTCCGACTACGAGAAGCTGTCCCGGGAAGGATTGCCAGTCGCGCAGAGCGGCAAAAAGTACCAGCCCGGCGAAGGCAAACGGAGTCACGCACACGTAGCTCATGCCCCACCAGCCACCGGGCACCCGAAAGTCGCGCCTTGCGTGTGGCCGGCGAATGCGGAGAGTAATCAGAGTCAGGAACTCAAGCGTCAGGGCACCCGCATAGAGCAGGCACGAGATGAGGGCGAGGCTCCCAAAGGAGAGAGCGGCGAACAGCGCCGCAATCGCGCAGAAACAGAGGATTGCCACTTTCGGGACCGCCGTGCCCGGCGACACCTTGGCCAGGGCCTTCGGCAGCCAGCCGTCACAGGCCATAACGTAGGGCAGGCGGGAAACGTAGAGCAGTTGCGCGCTGAACAAGCCCCACATCGAAACCAGTCCCGCCGCCGCCATCACACTTCCTAGCCAACTCCCGCCCACCAGTTGCGATATGACGGGCCAACCGGCGTCGGAACTCCAGATGGCCGGCTGGGTCGTGACGGTGATTCCGGCCAGGACTGGAAGCAGATAGGCGAGGACCAGCAGCAGAAGCGCAATGCCGATCGCCCGCGGGTAGTTGCGTTGAGGCCGGTCCACTTCACCGGCATACGTCGAGACATTGTCCCAACCCGAGTAGTTGAAGATGACGTAAGACAATCCCAGGAGCAGAACGCCTTTGTGATTGGCAGCCAGATCACGGCTGATGACCTCAACTGCCGCACCCGGCGCAAAGTGCTTCCACCAGACGAACAGCAGCAGGGCGAAGGCGCCCAGCACGAGATAAGCGTTGGCCTTCGCCGAGCGGCCGACATCTTGCGCTCCACGCAGATTCAGCCCCATTCCGGAAACTATGACGAGAAGGGCGATCAGCCAGCGTATGAGCGCGCCAGCGCGCGCCGCCTCTCCATACGTGGCGATTGCCGGAACCAGGAACGTGAGGTAACTGACGAAAAGGACGGGGAACATGGCCAGCCAAACCACGGAGCTGGCCATAGTCCAACATGCCTGTTGCACCGCCCAAAATGGCCCAAAAGTCTCGCGGATCCAAACATAGTAGCCGCCCTCTTCCGGCATCAGAGTGGCCAACTCCGCAACCATCAATGATGTCGGAAGGCTCCAGACCAGCGGCGTAACCAGGATCAACACTACCGCCCAACCCGGACCCACCGCCCCGATCAGGGGCTCCAGACCGAAGGCGCCTCCGCAGGTCGTGAAGAAAACCAGGCATGCCAGGGCCGACATCGAAATGCGACGCTCCCGTGGCAATGGCGCCAGCGCACGGTCAATTGCTTGGCGGGCAGAATCTAATGGCAGCGAAGGTGCCGTCACAGGCCCACACTCCTGAAATGTCAGCCGGAATCCTCACTCTTGCCCGTGCTTGTCCCCAGGGTCCCCCAAATGGCCAACAGTATACCCCAGGCCGTGCCTGCCGATATTGCGTGATCTCCGTCACATACCGAGAGGCAGACGGTACCTATCCTGAAACCCAGGTGTGGCGCCTTCGGTTGCTCGGCAGGATGGCGGTAACAATGGCGAAATTCGAAAAGTTCGAGTATTCCGTCACCACCAGGGCTGCGCCCGATGTGGCGTGGAAAGTTTTCTCCGACTGGAAGCTGTGGCTGCAATTCTCCGAATTGTACGCGGAGATCCGCTGGACGAGGGGCGAGCCGTGGCAGAAGGGGAGCCGCCTCTCCATCAGGGTAGCTAAGCCGATCGGAGTCACTCTCGATCATGTGATCACCGTGTGCGTCCCGGGAGAGAAAGTCGCGTGGATTGATCACGCGCTGGGCACCACTATGGAGCAATGGGTGTTCTTCGAACCTGATCCGGAGGGTGGTACCTGTGTCCGCACCTGGGCGGAATTCACCGGGCTGATGCCGTTGATCGCCGGCCGCAGGACAAAGGACGTGCTGCTCGAATTCACGCGGAAGTGGTACGACCGCTACGCCCTGGAATGCGATCGAGTTGCTGGAGCCGCTTCGTTGTCAGCGTGATACTGCCAGGTACTCATGGACCACTTAATTTCTGGTTTCATCCCCGGGAATCAGGTTACTGCAGGGGCTCTTTTAGCGAAGATTACGGGCGCAGACCTGCCATTCGGTTTATAATCTGGAAATCGTGCCCAAGTACTCCATCGTCGTCCCCCTGCACAACGAGCAGGATAACGTCACCGACCTCTACGACCAACTGAAAGCGGTGATGGAGGCGAGCGGCGAGAGCTTTGAGATCGTGTTTGTAGATGACGGTTCGACCGACCACACCTTCCCCATGCTGCGTGAAATCGCGGCCGTGGACAGCCGCGTCGCCGTGGTCAAGCTGCGCCGCAACTTCGGGCAAACCGCCGGACTGGCCGCCGGGTTCGACCATGCCCGCGGCGAATACATCATCGCCATGGACGGCGATCTGCAGCACGATCCCAACGACATTCCGCTGTTCCTCGAAAAGATCGCTGCCGGCTACGAGATCGTGAGCGGATGGCGCAAGGCGCGGGTGGATAATTTCTGGTTGCGCCGCATCCCTTCGCGGGTCGCCAACTGGATGATGGCCAGGATCAGCGGTGTCGACATCCACGACTTCGGCACCACTTTTAAGGCTTACCGCCGCGACATCCTGGAGCAGGTGCCGCTCTACGGCGAGTTGCACCGCTTCATTCCTGCTCTGGCCTCCTGGCATGGCGCGACCATCTGTGAAGTGCCCATCCGCAACGTGAACCGGGAACGGGGCGTTTCGCACTACGGCATTACCCGCACCTTCCGCGTGTTTTTCGATCTGCTGACGATTCGTTTCCTGCTGCGCTATTTGTCGCGGCCGCTGCACTTTTTCGGCGGCTTCGGGATGATGAGCATTTTCGCCGGCAGCGGCATCGTAGTCTGGCTGGGCGTGGAGAAATTCCTGCGCCACGTGCCGGTCATGGCCTCGCACGGCCCTCTCATGATGGCCGCTCTCGGTCTGCTGCTCGGCGGATTGAACCTGCTGGCGATTGGCCTGCTGGGCGAAATGCAGGTCCGCCACTACCACGAGCCCAGCCGCCGCGCGCCCTATTCGGTCGATCGGGTGCTGCGCTCGCAGAACGAAGAGCACAGCGTCTCGGAATAATTTCCGATTGCCAATTTGCGATTGACGATTGAACCACCACGGAAATGTGGGGTGCCCCGCAGCCTGCCCTGAGCGAAGTCGAAGGGTCTCGCCGTTTTTGCGAGACGTGGGAGAGTTCGCCGTCACCCCACCGCGCCGCCGAAGCCCCACTCACACGTTGTCATTCCGAGCGCAGCGAGGAACCTGCTTTTCTAATCACTCCGACTTGGCCGCCGTGATTCGCAGCACGGTCCGCCCACTCCCGCGGGCGTATAATGTGCGGTTTGCCATCTTCCGCTTGCGTCTTCGAGGAGTTTCCCCCATGGAACGAGCCACCCAATACGAACTGCTGCTCGCCCGCCGCATGTCCCGGCTGGGCACCGAGACCGCTTTTGAAGTCCTGAACAAAGCCCGCGCGCTCGAGCGCCAGGGCAAGAGCATCATTCACCTGGAGATCGGCGAGCCCGATTTCAACACACCCGCCAACGTAGTCGAGGCCGGCGTTGAGGCGCTGCGCAAAGGATGGACGCACTACGGGCCATCGGCCGGCCTGCCCGAGTTGCGCGAGACGATCGCCGACTACGTCAGCCGCACCCGTAACGTGAAAGTTTCGAGCAATGAAGTCGTGGTTGTGCCCGGCGGCAAGCCGATCATCTTTTTCACCATCCTGGCATTCATTGATGAAGGCGACGAGGTCATCTATCCCAATCCCGGCTTCCCCATCTACGAGTCCATGATCGACTACGTGGGCGGGCGGGCGGTACCGATTCAACTGCGCGAGGAACGCGACTTCTCGCTCGACGTGAACGAGTTGGCCGCGCTCATCACCGACCGCACCAAGCTGATCATTATCAATTCGCCGCAGAATCCCACCGGCGGCATTCTCCAGCGGCGCGATATCGAGCAGATTGCCCAGGCCATCGGCGACCGCAACATCATGGTGCTGTCGGATGAAATCTACAGCCGCCTGCTGTTTGACGGCGCCCAGCATTTCTCCATCATGTCGCTGCCCGGGATGCAGGAGCGCACCATCCTGCTCGACGGCTTCTCGAAAACCTATGCCATGACCGGCTGGCGCATGGGCTGGGGCGTGATGCGCGCCGATCTGGCCGCGCACATGACGCGGCTGATGACCAACTCGAATTCCTGCACCGCCAGCTTCACGCAGAGAGCGGGCATCGAGGCCATTCGCGGCGATCAGAGTTCGGTAGACGTCATGCGCGACGAATTCCAGCGCCGCCGCGATGTCTTCGTCGCGGGATTGAACAAGATCAAGGGCTTCTCCTGCCGCATGCCCAAAGGCGCGTTCTACGTCTTCCCCAACATTACGAAGACGGGATGGCGATCGAAGCCGCTGGAGGAAGCGCTGCTGGAGCAGGCCGGCGTAGCCGGACTTTCCGGTACCGCGTTCGGCGCGTTTGGCGAAGGCTACCTGCGCTTCAGCGTGGCCAATTCGCTGGAGAACCTGCAACAGGCACTCGACCGCATCGATCAGTGGACGAAGAAGAACCTGTAATTATGTGGGGCGGGCGCCCTCGCCCGCCAAATCTGTCTCACCGTTCCACCTGCTTGGGTTCAGATAGGCTGCCGGCATTTCGCGGGCAAGAGTGCCCGCGCCACACGACCCGGACCACCCCGTTTCTTGTCACCGCCTGATGTGATCGTAATCACGGCCTGCCTGATCGCCGCCCCTTACCCTTTCCCTAGCACGTTTCGAGCGCCCTTCCGTCCGGGGCGCCAGGGGGAAAGTTATGGCCCTTATCGATTCCAGCAGCGGAAACGTCCTCCGCGACTATTCCATCGAAGAACTCAAAGATGCCGCCAGCCTGATGCGAGGCTACGACTTGCTGGCGCTCTATGCCGCCGGTTCGGGACACGCGGGCGGAACGCTCTCCATCATGGACATCACGGCGGCCCTGTACCTCAAGGTCGCCAATCATGATCCCAGGAATCCCAACTGGGCCGGCCGCGACCGCATCATCTGGTCCACCGGGCACAAGGCTCCCAGCCTGTATCTGGGCCTGGCCTTCGCCGGATTCTGCAAGCTGGACGACATCGTCACCCTGCGGAAATTGAGTTCGCCGTATCAGGGGCATCCCCATTGGCTGAAGCTGCCGGGCGTCGAGGTCTCCACCGGATCGCTGGGACAGGGGCTCAGCATCTCGGTCGGGATGGCGTTGGCCGCCCGATTGAATGAACAGAAGCACAAGATCTTCTGCATCATGGGCGACGGCGAGCAGCAGGAGGGCCAGGTCTGGGAAGCGGCCATGGAGGCCGGACATTTTCAGCTCGACAACATAATCGGCATCGTCGACTGCAACCGCTTGCAGATCGACGGCTGGGTCAAAGATGTAATGGGAGTTGAGCCGCTGGCCGCGAAATACGCCAGCTTCGGCTGGGACACCATACGCATCGATGGCCACAACATGAACGAGGTCGTGGGCGCGCTGGAGCGGGCCAAAGCCACAACCGGCAAGCCCGTGGTCATTCTGGCCGATACCGTAAAGGGCAAGGGCGTCAGCTTCATGCAGGATCAGGCCGGGTGGCACGGCAAGACTCCGAATTACGAAGAGCTGACGAAAGGTCTGGCAGAGCTGGGCGTGAGCCAGCGCATTCCAGTCGAGCGTCTGCTCGAAACGGCCAAGCACTACCAGGCCGAAGTCGAGCGCAAGCTCGACGCCAAGATGCCCAAGTTCACCCGCGATTACTGGTGGAATGCGGGCGACGCGATGAAAGTGAAAATGGAGCCCACGCGCAAGGGCTTTGGCCAGTCGCTGGCGGAAAATGGCGGCGACGAGCGCGTGGTTTGCTTGGGCCTCGACATTTCCGGCTCCATCTCCATCAGCGATTTTTATGCCGGCAAGCCGGAGCGCAAGAAACGCTGGATCAGTATGGGGATCGCGGAGCAATCGGCGACCTCGGCGGCTGCCGGGCTGGCGCGGGAAGGGAAGCTGCCCGTGCTCGGCACCTACGCCACGTTTGCCGCGGCCCGCAATCTCGACCAGATCCGCACCTCGGTCTGCTATGGCAATTTCAACGTGATGATCGCCGGGGCGCATGGCGGAGTCTCGGTTGGACCCGACGGCGCCACGCACCAGGCGCTGGAAGATCTTTTTGCCATGCAAGGCCTGCCCAACATGTCGGTTGTCGTGCCCTGCGATGTGGTGGAAACGCGCAAGGCGACCAACTATCTCTTGCTGGAGCACAAAGGGCCGAAGTATATCCGCTTTGCGCGCGAGGCGACACCGATCGTCAGCCATGAAAAAACTCCGTTCGTGTTTGGCCGGGCGAATGTGATCCGCCTGCGGAGGGAAGGGCCGAACTTTCTGGAAGCCTTCGAAACCGGGCTGGCCGCGGCTTACAAGAACGAGCACGAAGACCTTAGCATCGTCGCCTGCGGACCCATGGTGCCCGAGGCCATGCGTGCCGCCTACATCCTGAAGAAAGAATTTGGCTATGAAACCCGCGTGCTCAACCTGCACACGCTGAAGCCGGTCGACACTGAAGCCCTGATTCGCGCGGCGAAAGAGACGGGCGTCGTCATTACCGCCGAAGAACACCAGATCGGAGCGCTGGCCTGGCGCGTGAGCAGCGTGCTGACCGAAAGCCCGCAACTTTATGGCATGCCGGTAATCACCGGCGCCATTGGCGTGAAGGATCGCTTTGGCGACTCGGGCGCTCCCTGGGAACTGATCAAGGAATTTGAAGTCAGCGCCGAGCACATCGCCGAGAAGGCGGTGGAGTTGATGCACGTGAAGCAGTCGGCCGGGCATTCAGAGAACGAGAAGCGCGAGTCCACTCTGACCGGTCACGGGGTGCGATAGCGGCAGCATGGTGAGCGGCAACTTCGCGCCCTTCGCGATTACTTTGCGTACTTTGCGGTCCAGGTCTTTTGTGACGGAACTGCATTGCTTTGGAAACCGCAAAGTTCGCAGAGGATTCGCCAAGGACGCAAAGAAGGACCGGCCGCATCATCTTTGGAACTGCTTTAATCTGAGCCCCATGGTGTCTCCGTTACCTTCGTTACCCTGGCTGTAATCTTCCGGTTACGCGTCTCTGCGATTCGCCCACCTATAATCTTTTCAAGCCATACAAGATTGGTGTTTGCCTGGGCGCTTTGAAAGGGCACAGGTTCGAGCCGTGCCGGGAATGCCGACAGAGAGGAGGCGGGCTTTAGCCGCTGAGGGAATCACTCTCAGGACCTAAAGGCCGGCTCATCTTCAGCTTGGGTTGGCGCGGCTGAAGCCGTGCCCTTTCCAGGCAGGGTCGCAGCAATTCCAAAATATCTCATGGGGAAATTCCGGCAAAATCCGAAAGAACAGGCAGGGCCAGGCTCCAACCATCTTTGGATCTACAATCCGTGGCTCGACCTGATCGTGGGCTGCGGCGCGTGGTCGGCGCCGTTGCTGGCGCTCGCCTATTTTTCGCTGGCCTCGAGCACGCGGGCCTGGTCGGTGGCCTTCTACGCGCTGGCGTTGTTCTTTAATTATCCCCACTACATGGCGACGCTTTATCGCGCCTACCATCGCGCCGAAGACTTTCACAAGTATCGCGTCTTTACCGTGCACATTACGGCGCTGGTGCTGCTGACGCTGGTCGCATCCCACTTCTGGCTGCGTCTTCTGCCCTGGATCTTCACCATCTACCTGACCTGGAGCCCGTGGCATTACAGCGGCCAGAATTACGGGCTGTTCATGATGTTCGCTCGCCGCGCCGGAGCCGCGCCGGACAAGATCACGCAGCGCTCGTTGTATGGCGCGTTCATCGCGTCATACCTGATTCTCTTCCTGGGATTTCACACCGGACCGTCCTCTGATCCGCTCTTCGTCTCGCTCGGCATTCCGGCCGTCATCAGCCGTTGGGAGCAGATTGCCCTGGGCGTGGTTTTCATGGTGCTTTCGGCAGTTGGCCTTTCGCGGCTCGCACGCGAGACGGGGTGGAAGAAGCTCACGCCATCGCTCACCCTGTTCTCTTCACAGTTCCTGTGGTTCCTGCTGCCGACGGCGATCGCGCTGGTCCGGGGCCTGGAGATTCCGCAGAACCGCTACAGTACCGGTGTGCTCGCGGTCATGCATTCGGCGCAGTATCTCTGGATCACGAGTTACTATGCCCGGCGCGAAGCGGCCAGAGAAGGCAACAGCGCTGGCGAACAGCTCCACAACTGGCGTCCGCTGGCTTATTTTGGCGTGCTGATCATTGGCGGCATTGCGCTGTTCGTTCCCGGACCATGGCTGGCCAGCCGCGCCTTCCATCACGACTTCACCGCCAGCTTCCTGATCTTCACCGCGCTGGTCAACATTCACCACTTCATTCTTGACGGCGCCATCTGGAAGCTGCGCGACGGCCGCATCGCGGCACTGCTGCTCAATTCGCGCGGACGGATCTCCGACGCGGCGGCGGAAACCGGCGTGCGCTTCGCCGCCGCCGGACGATGGCTGGCGGGTAGTACCGCAGGCGCTCGCGCTTTGCGCGTAGGCGCGGCCCTGGTGTTGCTGGTTTGGGGAACGGTGGATCAGGCCCGCTACTATCTCGCGCTGCGCGGCGATGATTTGCGCGATCTGGAGCGCGCTGCGGCACTCAATTCCTACGACAGCCTGGTCGAGACACGGCTGGGACATCGGGCGATGGAAGAGGGCCAGCTGCCGGAGGCCGAAGCTGCCTGGAAGCGGGCGATACGGATCAACCCGTCCGATCCCGCTCCCCGCCAGGCGCTGTTGCAGTTCCTCATCGACCAGAATCGCTACGACGAAGCCTACGATCTGACCCAGGCTTCGCTCAAGTACGCGCCCAGGGATGCGAATCTGCTGGTGGACCGCGGGCTGCTGGCATTGAAGCGCGGCCACGCCGACGAAGCTCTCGCCGACTGGGACCGGGCCATTACCGCCGATCCCGACCAGATCAACGCCCATTTGTATCTGGCGACGGAACTGGATCGCGAAGGCAAGGCGCAAGCGGCGGTGGCGCATTACACCACGTTGCTCGAAAAGATTGCCCGCGGGCCGGCGCAGAATCGCCCCGCGCCCGCCCAGGTCATCGCCGTTCTATTGCGCATGGCGGATTGCCAGATACGCTTGTCGCAAATCGATCGGGCGGTGAGGTCCTATCAGCTGGCGGAAAAACTCGCGGCGCAAACCGGGCAGGCCAAGCTGGCGAGCGTCGCCGACGTGGATGAGGCTGCGCTGCAGCTGAAAGCCGGCCGGTTCCGGGACGCGATGCTGCTTTATCAGCACGCGCTGAAACTGGACGACGCCATCCACGACTCGAGCGCCAGCGCGCAAGACTGGTTCAGTTTCAGCCGTTTTCTGGATGAAGCTGGATTTTCGCCGCGCCTGGCTTACGCCGGCCTGGTGAAGTCGCAGCAGATCACGCAGTCGCTTCCGAACACCACGGTTCCGGAGACCGAAGCGCGAAAGCGGTTGGAGAAAGAGTTGGAGAAGCGGTTAGGTGCCGCGGCCGCTGCTGTCCGCCGCGATCCCGAGCCGGCTCTGAACGAAGCTCTCGCCTTGCGTCCGTAGCGGAACATCGCTTGAGCCCAAGTGCTGCATCCTGTCAGCTAATTGACACTGCGATATCGCTGCTCAACAATAACCATATCCTTACCCGTGCATTTCATTCGTTGTAGCTTCCGAGGAGGAAGAACTTATGGCCGATGAAGGCAATCAAGTCTTAATGGAACATCACTCGAATACAGGCAAATGGCTTCTGCTGCTGCTGGCAGTGATTGTTGTGGCCGCTTTCGGTTATGTGCAATACGTGACCCACGCCAAGATCAACCAGCTGACCGACCAACTCGCAACCAGCCAGGCCCAGGTCAAAGAACTCGCGGACCGCATGCAGACGGCCGAGGCGCAGGAAGAGACGCTGGCGCATCAGGCGGGCATGACCAAGAAGGAACTGGTGCAGAAGACCGCCGAACTGCAGGCCGAACAGACCCAGGAGCGCGCCGCTCAAAGCCGCCTCGAAGCGCAACAGAAGGAGCAGATTGGCCAGGTCACCGGTGAAATCGCCGGCGTGAAGACTGATGTGGGCGGAGTCAAGACCGACGTGGCCTCGACCAAGGCTGACCTGGAAGCGACCAAAGCCAAGCTGCAGAGCACGATTGGCGACCTGGGCGTGCAGAGCGGTCTGATTGCCACCACGCGCTCCGACCTGGAAACCCTCAAGCACAAAGGCGACCGCAATTACTACGAGTTCACCCTGCTGAAAGGCGCCAAGCCACAGCCTGTGGCCACCGTGAGTCTGGAACTGAAGAAGACCGACTCGAAGAAGGGGAAGTTCACCATGAACGTCACGGCCGACGACAAGACCATCGAAAAGAAGGACCGCAACATCGCCGAGCCGATTCAGTTCTACTGCGGCCGCGACCACTTGCTGTTTGAGCTGGTGGTGTGGACCGTGGACAAGAACAAAGCTACGGGATACTTGAGCACGCCCAAGAGCGCTCCCGTGCCCGTGACGGCGAACTGAGAACTGTCGCTCGCGGGGCGGACGAATGCGTCCGCCCCTATGCATAAAGACATGTGTAGCCCCGGACGCATTCGTCCGGGGTTGCGCGCGAAGCGCGCAATGATGATGGCCCAGGTCCGCGAGTGAGGATGGAGCGATGAGCGGAGCTTTTTTCCCGGGTAGTTCCGTGCTGGCCCAGATCGTGCTGCGCACCGGTGTCATCTACCTGCTGGTGCTGATCGGTGTACGCTTAAGCGGCAAACGTGAGGTCGGACAGATGACTCCCTTCGACCTCACGCTGCTGCTCCTGTTGTCCAATTCCGTGCAGAATGCCATGACCGGGCCCGACACGTCGCTCGCTGGCGGCGCGGTCGCGGCTGCCACGCTGCTCATCATGAACTTCGTGGTGGCCAATGTTTCCGGGCGCAGCCGCAAGATGCGGCGGTTGATCGAGGGTCAGCCTTCCTTACTTGTTCATGATGGCCAGGTGATCGAATCGCACATGGCGCGCGAGCGCGTCAGCATGGACGAACTGAATCGTGCGCTGCGCGAACACGGCATCAGCAGCTGTGACCAGGTCGCGCTGGCGGTGCTCGAAGTAGATGGCTCGATCAGCTGCCTGAAATACGATGAGATCAAGCCCGACGCCAATACCCACCTGGCGCGGCGCAAAGGGATTCAGAGGAAGCAGTAGTAGGGACCGGCAAATCTCGCGGTGATTTGGGTAACGGGCGATGCAATTCCATAGGTAAGTCGCTCAGGCGACGCAGGGAGCGGCCGTTCCCGCTGGCGTCGTTGACGGTCACCCGGAAGAGCGCAAGAGCGCCCGACAGCCCTTGCCGCAACGTTCCGACGGAAATAAGGACAGTGACGGCAGTCTGGTCTTTCCCGAAGCCCGCCACGACGCACACGGGAGAGTCGCTCCCGCGATCAGCCGCCGGATTCCCGATCTTTTTCCCGCAATCGTTTACTTCCCACTGGATCGGCGCTCCTCCGCTTTCGTAATTCAGGAAAAACTCCAGACTTACCTTCGGCAAGCTGCTATCGAACGACGACACAAGCGCGCTCTTCGCGCGCTGAATAGCGGCCTCTTCCGAGTCATTGGCAGACGGCGCTTGCGCCCACAAACAGCCTGTGAGTATCAGGAGCCAGACGGTGAGAATTATCCGCCGCATGCAGGTACTAGACACCACAGGCCCCATCGCCCGCACGAGTTTTGGAGAACCCCATAATTGGTGCAACTACCCCTCTAACCACCTGATTTTCCACAGCCATACAGGCTGTGGAAAAGAAGTCGTATAACTATCGCGTAATCAATCACTTACATCCGTTAGTTAAACCGATTTAATATCCCGGCAGAGCGAACCCAGAGTGGGGGTATCCTGAACCACTGCCGCTCGCTTCTCTCGCCCGGCATCAGCCCGCAAACGGCTGCGATGGGCACTCCTTGAAGCGAGGGACCCACCGCGAAGGAAATTGTTGATTTTTGATTGTTGATTGTTGAATGAAACCCAGCGCGGGCAAGATCCAGGCTTTTCAATCAACGATCAGGAAGATCAACAAATGCCCGTTCTCTGTGTCTGTGTGCCTCTGTGGTGAATGATCCTTCTTGCGCGGGCGCATTCACTCGACCTTCAGAAATTTCACGCACACGGGCGCTCCAACGTCGAGCACTTGTCCGGTGGGCGTCAGGCGGCCGGTATTCTGATCGATTCGGAAGATGACAATGTTGTTCGACTCCTGGTTGGCGGCAAACAGCAGCGTGCCCGTAGGGTCGATCTCAAAGCTGCGCGGGGTCTTGCCTTGCGTGGGAGTGTATTCGACCGGAGTCAGCGTGCCCCTGGCGGCGTTGATGGCGAACACCATGATGCTGTCGTGCCCGCGATTCGAAGCATAGAGAAACTTGCCGGAAGAATCGACCTCGACTTCGGCATCGTCATTTTGCCCTTTGAAATCCCTGGGCAGAGTCGAAATGGCCTGCAAGGGATGCAGCGTCCCCGTGGCGGCGTCATTCGCGAACACGGTCACCGTCGAGGCCATTTCAGAAATCACATAGGCGAATTGTCCCGAGGGATGCAGGGCAAAATGGCGCGGGCCCGCTCCGGCAGCGAGTTTGGCGAATGGCGGGTCGTTGGCAGTGAGGGATCCTTTGGCGCTGTCGAACTTGTAGACGAGCAATTCGTCGAGGCCGAGATCGTCGACGAAGGCGAAGCGATTGTCGGGCGAGAGATTGATGGAGTGGGCGTGCGGTCCCTCCTGGCGCTGGGGATTCGGGCCATGGCCGGTGTGCTGCACAAAAGCCGACGCCTCGCCGAGGCTGCCGTCTTCGTGGATGGGAAACACGGTGACGCTGCCGCCGGTGTAGTTCGCCACGAGCACGTACTTTCCGGTGTTGTCCACCGTGACGTAGCAGGGATCGGCGCCGCGGGTCGGCATCTCGTTCAGGAAAGTGAGCTTGCCCGTGGCGCGATTGTCCTTAGAACGGTCAATCGAAAAGGCGCTGACCCCTCCGCTGTTCGGCCCCTTGTAGTTCTGGACTTCATTCACCGCGTATAAGAAGCGGCCGTTGGGATGAAGCGTTACCCACGACGGGTTGGTCGTCTCCGCCGCCAGGCCGAGCGGCGTGATCTGAGCGGTGTCGGCATCGTAGCTGTAGGCGTAGATGCCTTTGCTCTTGCTGCCCGCTTCGGTGTAAGTGCCGACGTAGAAAAGATACTTGCCTTTGGGGGCAGGGGCCGCGTTGGAGACGAGAACGGTTATCCATGAAAGCGTGGATAGTAACGTGAGAGTGCAGAGAGGATTCCAGTGGATTTTCATGGTCCCTATAGAAACGCATTCGAGTGGGTTCGTGCAAGTGCCAAAGGCTCATTTCGTCAGCACCACCGGCACCTGCTGGTCGTAGGGCCAGATGACGGCACTGACGGTCTGGCGCTGATTGAACGCGTCCAGCGTTACGGGGAACGCCACGATGATGCTGCCGACAGCTTTCTCGCCGGGCTGAATCTTGGTCTCGGGCATAAGCGCGGGCTGGATGCCGTTCTTCAGCGAGGGGAAGGCCTGGAAGTAGCGGTTGAAATCAATGGCGGAAACGGCATCAGCCGTGAATTCTCCTGAGGCGGTCTTGAGTTTCGCCGACAGCGAGTGGACATAGAGAATCTTGTCGCTGCTATTGGTCAGGGTGAAGGTCAACGCGACCATGGTCGAACCTTGATCGGGAATCTCCACCGCGTTCACGTTATCGAGAGAGCCGACGGCCTGCGGCTGGGCGCGCTTGAGAAACGACGCGATGAGAACCACAACCAGCACGCCTGCGACCGCGATCAGAACAATCTTGGCCGGCGGCAGATTCTTTTTCGCGGTGCCATACTCCTCGCCGATGTTGATGGTGGGACCGGAGGGTGCGGTGGGCTGCGTGGGAACTGGAGGAGGCGGAGCGGGCTTGCTGGCTGTTTCGTCGGGCATAGAATTTTCCTGACGACAGATTCTACGCCCCCCGATCCCGCACTGGGCAATTCTTGTGTGGGCACAGCCGCCCTCGGCTGTGCAGGCGAGCGCCAGCTCGCCAGGGCCGCGGAGCTTCGCTCCGCCGGACAGCCGGGGGCGGCTGTCCCCACACACATTTCACCATGCGTGTTTCATCGCCTGGGCGAATTTCTGCGGCGGCAGACTATTCAGCACGTCGTCCTTGGTCAAGCTGGCGCGGCGCGCCTGCAGAATGCCGTAGCGGATCTTTTCCAGGTGCGAGGTGTGGTGGGAATCGGTCGAGATCACGATTTTCACCCCCTGCTGCTTGGCTTGCCGCAGATGAACGTCGTTGAGATCGAGGCGGTCGGGGTAGGAGTTCAACTCCATCGCGACTTTGTTTTTGGCCGCCGCGGCCAGTACGGCCGTCATGTCGAACTTGTAGGCATCGCGGCGCAAGAGCAGCCGGCCGGTGGGATGTCCGAGAATTGACGTGTTGGGATTCGCGATCGCCTTGAGCAGACGGTCAGTCATCTTTTCCGGTTCCTGGTTGAAAACCGAATGCACGCTGGCGATGACGACATCCATCTGCGCCAGGACGTCGTCGGATAGATCGAGATCGCCCTCGGCCAGAATATCGACTTCAATACCGGCGAAGATGGTGATGCCGTCAACCTGCTTGCCGGTTTCGCGAATGCGCCGGATGTGCTCGACCGCGCGTTTGTCGTCCAACCCGTTGGCGAAGGCCAGGTTCTTGGAGTGGTCGGTGATGGCGATATATTTGTAGCCGCGCGCCCGGGCCGCCGAGGCCATTTCTGCGATCGTGTTCTTGCCGTCGGTTTCGACGGTGTGCATGTGCACGTCGCCCTGAAGATCGGCCTGGGTGATCAGCCTGGGCAGAGCGCGCTTTTCGGCCAGATCGATCTCGCCGAGATTCTCGCGCATTTCCGGCGGAATGTAGTCGAGAGCGAGCTTCGAGTAGATTTCCTCTTCGGTTTTTCCCGCGACCGGCTTTTCGGTCTTCAGATCGGCCAGGCTGTACTCGTTCAGCGTATATCCCATTTTCAGCGCGCGCTGGCGCAGGGCCACGTTGTGCGCCTTCGATCCGGTGAAGTACTGCATGGCCGCGCCGAAAGACTCGGGCGGCAGCAGGCGCACGTCGACCTGCATGCCGCTGCGCACGCGGAAACTTATTTTGTTGTCGCCGCTGGCGATGACGTCCATGAGCGGAGGATATTTCGCCACATAGGCGATGGCCTTCTGGCGGCCTTCTTCGGTGGTGCAGGCCTTACCGGTCACGAGGATATCGAGATCGCCCACGGTTTCGCGGCCGCGGCGCAGCGATCCGGCAGGCGTGATCTTGTCGATGCCAGGAAACTTCTTCAGATATTCGGTCAGCTTTTCGGCTTCGGCCTCGGCGGCGTCAATCAGGAAGCGGCCGCTGATGCGGCGATAGTCTTCGATCGCCTTGATCAGCTTGGCCTCGTGCTTTTCGCCCAGGCGCGGCAGGACGCGGATTTTGCCTTCGCGTGCCAGTTTCTCGACGCCATCGACATCGCTGACTTTGTAGGCGCTCCAGATCAGCGCGATGGTCTTCGGCCCTAGGCCCTGAATTTTCAGCAACTGCAGCATCGACGGGTGATATTTCTCGAGCAGTTCGTCGAGAACGGTGAGCTTTCCGGTCTCGAACAGTTCCTGCAGGTTCGCCAGCATCCCTTTGCCGATGCCTGCGATTTCGAGAACCCTCTTGGGCTCGGCGATGATGTCTTTGATCTGCTCGGAATGATTCTCGATGGCCTGCGCGGCGTTGCGGTAGGAGCGGATGCGGAACGAGTCCTGCCCGTCAATTTCGAGCAGGTCGGCCGTCTCGTAGAGAATGTTGGCGATTGCCTTGTTGTCCACCGGTTAAAGATAAACAAGATTGAAAGGGAGGGCTAGCTCTCAGACTTGCGTCATCCCGAAGTCCCGCGCTTTTTCGTAGACCCTCGGCTTTAGCCGGGGGCTCGCGAAGCCAGCGGGACGAGGGATCTCGCGTGTGGTGGCACGGGAGCAGTGACACTCCGCGCCAGATCCCTCGCTCCGCCTGAAAAGCGGCTGGTGGCGCCGAGGATGGGAGCCGACGTCCCACGAGGGACAGCCGTTACGAGGCCTTGGTCACGTTCGCGGCCTGCGGTCCCTTCTGACCTTCGGTGATTTCGAACTCCACCTGGTCGCCTTCCTGCAGGCTCTTGTACCCCTCAGAGGTAATCGCGCTGTAGTGAACGAAAACGTCGGGGCCATCCGCGCGGCCGATGAACCCGTACCCCTTGGCGTTATTGAACCACTTGACGGTTCCTTTCAGACGTTCCACGTAAGCCCCCTCTTTCTGCACGTCCTTTACGGGGGGCGAAGGACGTGCACCACAGTTCCCTAGATGCATTTTCGGGCGATAGAGGAGGACTGTCAAGCGGATGGATGGCTGAGGGGACCCTGGGCGGAAGTCAGAGTAAGAAATAAGAAGGCAAGAAGTAGAAGACCGTGACTCACCTGCTTCTTGAAGACTTTCCTGCCGGGATCCTCCGCGCACGCGACCTGTGATCCAGCCACAGCACCGACGAAATCGTCTTCGCGTCGCGGATCGTCCCGCGGAGGACCATCTTCACGGCGGTCGTCAGCGGAACCATGCGCTGGTAGATGATTTCGTCCTCCTCGGGCTGCGCCTCGCCCTTGCGCAGGCCGGTTGCCAGATACACCGCCATGGTTTCGGCGACGAAGCCAGGGGTGGCGTAGAACCGCAGAACGCGCCGCCAGCGGCTGGCGGTGTATCCGGTCTCTTCGAGCAGTTCGCGCTGGGCGGCTTTGAGTTCCGTTTCGCCCGGATCGATGCGGCCGGCGGGCAATTCCCATAGATAATCTTTCGCGGCGTGCCGGTACTGGCGCTCGAGAAGAATGCGGGGCACGGCGTGGGAGTCGTCGACCGCCAGCACCACGACCGATCCTGAGTGACGAACGACATCGCGGCGCACGCGCACGCCGCCGGGTTCTTCGACGTGGTCGGTGGTCACCCAGAACACCGGTCCGCGATAGACGGTGCGGGAAGAGACGAGGCGGGCTTTTTTTCGGCCAGTGCGGGCATGGCTGCGACGAGCGGAAGATTTGGACATGCAGACAATATAAAACAGACCTCGGACTTCGGACCTCGGACTTCGGACCTCGGACTTCGGGACCCCGGACCCCGGACTTCGGGGACCTCGGACCTCGGACCCCGGACTTCGGACCCGCAGGCATAAGACCTCAGACCATTCCTGCTGTCATGTTTTTCGAGGTGAAGAAGCTGCTAGATCCTGACGTCTGAGGTCTGAGGTCTGGGGTCTGAGGTCCGTTCTGCTATGCTTCCCGGCATGGCGACGAAGCCGCGGATCGTAATTGTCGGGGCAGGGAACTTCGGATCGGCTCTGGCCGTGTCGCTGCGAGGGGCGGGGTACGTGATCGAGGCAGTCATTGCCCGTCGTCGCGGGGCGTCGTTGAGAAAAGCGCGAACCCTGGCCAGGCAGGTTGGCGCGACTGCTTCTGCCGGCCTGCCGGCGAAAGTGCAGGCGAAGGTCATCTGGTTCTGCGTGCCGGATGGGCAGATCGCGCTTGCCGCACGAGAACTGGCTTCCAAAATCGAATGGGACGGCAAGATCGCGCTGCATTCCAGCGGCGCGCTTGCGAGCGACGAATTGGACGCGCTGCGGCGGCGGGGAGCGGCGGTCGCGTCGGTGCATCCGATGATGACGTTTGTGCGCGCGTCCCAAATTCCGCGAACCCAGCCATCGCTTGCGGGAGTGCCGTTCGCGGTCGAGGGCGACGCCGCGGCGGTGCGCGCAGCACGCCGCATGGTGACCGATCTGGCGGGCTACTCCTGTGCGATCCGGAAAAAAGACAAAGCTGCCTATCACGCCTGGGGAGCGTTTGCCTCGCCGCTTTTCACCGCGCTCGTCGCGACCGGCGAGCAAGTGGCGGCGATCGCGGGAGTGACGCGGAAGGAAGCGCGGCGGCGGATCATTCCAATTTTGCTGCAGACGCTCGCCAACTACGCGTCGTACGGGGCGGACGGCGCGTTCAGCGGGCCGATCGTCCGCGGCGATGTGGACACGGTGCGGCGCCATCTGCGCGTCCTCGGTCGAGTGCCGCCCGCCCGTGAGGTCTACACGGCGCTGGCCCGCGCCGCCCTCCGCTATCTGCCGGCAAAGAGACGAAGGGAACTGGCGAACGCGCTGCGGGGTTGAAGGGGAAGGTGGGGACAGCTTCTGCGGGAAAATGGAGAGTCAGCCGGCTTTGAGTGTAACCGCCTTCTCATGGAAGGCGCCAGCACACAAAGTGAATCTATCCGGGCAAATTCAACATCTTTGCCAGCGTGCCGCCCATAATCATTCTGCGCGTCGCCAGTGGAACGTCGCAGGCGTCGAACATGGCCTGATATTGGCGCACCACCGACTCGATCTTACCGACCTTCACGTCGGAACCAAACACAATCTTGATATAGGCGCTGGGATCGTTGTTCGGCGTTTCCGTTCCCTCATCGGTTCCGGACCACCAGAAGATCTTGCGGAAATCAGCCAGGCGCCCGCGCATCTTGGTCAGCGTTGAGCCGCTGAGGTCGAAGAACACATTCGGATTCCAGCGGGCGACCTCCGCCGCCCACTCGTATTCCGGATTCCCACAGTGAGCTCCCAACACTGTAATCTTCGGAAACCGTCGCGCAATTTCCTCCAAATGTATAGGACGCATCCTGCCGGAGGCCACGTCCTCGGGTTTGTCGAACTTCGCCCGCAAAACGATACCGGTATGGAAAAGCACGATCCAGGCGTACCGATTCGCCAGTTCGTATACCGGGAAATAAGAGGGATCATTGAAAGGCTTCTTGACAAACTCCAGTTCGCCTAAGCCGCGATAGCCCAAAGCATGGAACTGTTCCACCTGCTGGACAGCGTCGTGTGCATCGAGATCAACGTAGCCGAACGGAACAATCTGGCCAGGATGTTGCCGGGCCGCTTCCGCCACTACTTTCCGCGAAGAAAATGGAGTCAAGACACAGGCGGCGAGGTTGAGCGAGCCGCAGAGCTTCAGCAGATCGCTCACGAAATTAGGATTGGCCTCATCGAAGTGCACGTGCATGTCAACAATGCGATCGGCACGTAGTGAAGAAGCAGGTTGCTGGCCCATGGTTCTTGCGAGCGCATTTTTCCCGCTCACCTTCCACGGGAGAGAACTGACAGCGACGGTGCTGGCAGCACCCAGAAATTTCCGGCGGGAGATACGGTTCGGCATTATCGTGCTCCGCTTCGTTAGTGGACTGGACTCACAATCCTACCCGCCTAAATGGCGTCTGTCTCGCCCGATTATGAATTAGGTATGCAAACCGTCATCTCGCGTGCAGCGTATGATCCCGAAACTGACAAGGAGTACACCAAGTGGGACCGCGCCGAAGCGGAGGGCCGCTTAGGACAAGCCCTCAACTCGTTTGTGTTCCTGAAATAGAGGTTCTCGAGGTTGATTGGCGAGAAATCGCATAGCGCTCGTCGGCCCTCCCGGCCTCGGCCTGCGTGTGCCGCTCTGGAACGATAAGGAGGCACCACCCGGTAGCCCTGCTATCTTTCCCGCATCGCGTTGCGCATCATGTATCCAAGAACTGCCGAGACAGCTAGCGGAACCGACGCCGCGGCACGCAGCGGTAGCAAGAACACAGAAGCTGAATAGAATTGCGCCGACGACAGAAAGACTTTGCTGGCGAGCAAGGGAAGCACGACCATCCACTGCCAGAACAGCGCCAGCGCTGCTGCGGCCAGGACGACGGCGAACGGACGGCTGGAGAGGACGACATCGCGCCAGGTCCAGAGAATTACCAGAATGCCCGGCAGCAGCACGACGTGGTCATATACGGCTTGCCCGGGAAGCAGGGTGATCGAAGTCAGCGCCAGCAGCAGGCTCACGGTCAGCAGAAACGACGGCGATGCAGCCGGGATGCTCCGCATTCGCCACATCAGAATGGCGGCGATCGCCAGGAGCGCGATAATCAGGAACGGCCCCAGTTGCGGCCCCAATCGCGGGCCCAGCGAATAAGTAATCAGCGGGGGCGGGGCGTAGGCGCCGTATCCCGAGAGAACCTGCAGCCACTGCGGAATCCAGTGTGGCCAGACGAGCAGCGAGAATCCGCCGAGTGCCGCTGACCACGCGAAAAAACCGTAGGCAAAGCCACGACGTTCACGCCAGCGGGAGAAACTCCAGACGAGCAGATAGACAGCGACGACGGCCGACATCTGCGGCTTCACGAGGGTGAACGCGAACAGGCTTCCGGCGAAAAACAGCCGGCCACTCGCCAATGCCGCGAACGAGGCGGAGAGAAGAAATCCCACCAGCAGGCCGAGTTGCACCGCGAACAGGGCTTCCAGCACGGCATAGCTCGAGAGCGTGAGCAAGATCAGAACGGCCAGAAGCGAAGGGCTGGCGCGGCGTCCGAGCGCCTGCAGCCAAAGCGGGATGCTGAGGATGGTAAGAGTGCCGAGCGCGACGGCCAATGCGATGCGGACCAGCGGAAAGGGAAGTAAAGCCAGCGGCCAGAACAGAAGATCAACGTAGACCGGATAGGCAAACGCGCGATAGTCGCGGGGAGGATCGGCGGCGCTGCGGCCATCCAGCGGACGGCCGAAGAGTCCGGTCTGTATGTCACGCGTTGTTTCCGGGCTGTAAGGATTCTGGTGCTGCAGCAGCGCTGCGCGCGAAGTCAGCCAGATGGGATAGAAATCGTTGCCGAAGGAATATCCGCCACCCAGGCCGCGGGCCGCGGCGCGCTCCATGGAGCGCGGCAGCAGAAGTCCGACATGGTAGTACGCCATGCCCGCCGCAACGCACAGTGCGAGCAGCACAGCGAGGCGGGGGCTTGGGATTGAGAGATCGGACATGGCGGCGCTAGGCGCGGAGAAATCGTAACAGGAAGGAAGTGCATTTTCGATTGCCGATTTGCGATTGCCGATTGAACGAGGTAGTACCGTTTTTCACCCGAAAATCGAAAATCGTCAATCGGAAATTTGCAACGTCGCTGCCGGGCTGCGCCCGGCCGGACGGCCGAGGGCGGCCGTCCCCACATGAGTCTTACCAATTACCGTGACCTGAACAGGTGGCCGAGCTTTTCCTTCTTGGTCTTCAGGTAGTCCTCGGCGTGCGGGCTGGGAGTGACTTCGCAGGGAACGCGCTCGACCACGCGCACACCCGCACGTTCCAGGGCCTCCACCTTGTCGGGATTGTTGGAAAGCACGCGCACCGCGGCGACTCCCAGCGCCTTGAGGATTTCGGCAGGCAGCGTGAACTCGCGATGGTCGGCCTTGAAGCCGAGCCGCTCGTTGGCCTCGACGGTGTCGAGCCCGGCGTCCTGCAACTCGTACGCCTGCAGCTTGGCCATCAGGCCGATGCCGCGTCCTTCCTGCTGCTCGTAAATCAGGATGCCGGAGCCTTCGGCGGCAATCATAGTCAACGACAGCTCCAGCTGCTGGCGGCAATCGCAGCGCAGCGAATGGAAGACGTCTCCGGTCAAACACTGGGAATGAATGCGGACCAACGGCGGCGCCGATTTGACGTCGCCCATGACCAGGGCGACGGCTTCTTCCACGCGAGGCTGGCCAGCGGAGGGGAATTCCCCGCGAAAGCCGTAGATGCGGAACTGGCCCCAGCGCGTGGGGAAATCCGCCGACGCCATCTGCTGGATTGCACTATGGCTCACATAGTCATTATAGCGGGGGGATTGGAGGGGATCACACCCGGGGTCATCCCGAGTCCCGCGCTTTTACGAGCGGGACGAGGGATCTCCCGAACAACCGCGTTGGCTTGGGGAGATCCCTCGCTCCGCCTCGCTTCGCTCGCCCCCGGCTGAAGCCGAGGGTCTACCAGAAAGCGGCTGCGCTCGGGATGACGCCCCTGATAGGACTACGGGTCGTAAACCCGCGACTGCATGCCCGCATGCCGGGCCGCTTCCTGCATCTGCTCGAGCCGCTGCTTTTGCCAGTCGAGTGTCTGCTGCATCTGGTCGAGACGCTCGAGGGCACGCGCCTGATTCCGGGTGTACGGTCCCTCGTACTGGGCGCTGCCTTGGCGGGAATGAATCATGGTGCTGAACTGGTCGATGCGCGCCTGCAGATCAGCCAGCCTCGCTTCCTGCGCCTGGATGCGATTCCTCCACTCCACGGCGGCGCGATGTTCGGCGAAGCCCCTCTCAGCATTAGGCTGTCCTGTCGAGCGATCGTCAAAAGCGCGGCGCGTCGGCTGCGTTTCCTCAACCGGTTCCGGCGTCCCAACCTGCTGAGCTGGCGGAATGTCCTGGTTGGTGTACACCTTGGGCGCCGCTCCGGCTGCCTCTTCAGCGTCGCGTTTCTCGCGGTACTGGCGGGCGATGTCGACGAGCGACTGCTGCTGTCCGTAGGCAGCCAGCGTCATTAGCAATAGAAGAGCAAAAAGCTTCCAGAACATTCGCTGCATAAGCCTCTCCTAATCGTCATGCGGAATTGTTCTTTGGAATGTCTCTTGATGCTAACCCCGCTGGCCGCCGTCTGTCGCGATCCGAATGTAACCCGCGCAGTAAACGAAAGTACCAGGCGATTGGGCCAAATGGCCCTCTGCCGGCTTCTGAAAGGGCTATTCCTGTTCGAATGAAAGGTCACAAAAAAGGCCGTCGAAATGACGGCCCATCCGAACCACGCTCAGCAACTAGGTCACGTTCTTCAAGGTTCTGGTCGCAAGGGCAACTGTGTTGTTCGCCACTTGACCGACGGCATACAACAGATCGACCGATTGCGAATCTAGCGCAAGGAACGTGGAAGCAGCCAGAGTCGTTGTGCCCTGCTTGATCTCAACCGTGTAGTTGCCCGCTGGAAGATCAGCCGCCAGCAGCGTATCCGGCTTGACCGAGTAGGTGTAAACCTTCATCGTGGTGGTGTTTTGCAAGATGACCTGCACCGCCGGGGTGCCCGCTGCCTGAGCGAACAGCACCCGGGCCATGCCTGTGGTCACCGGTGAAAGGTCGTTGGTGAATGTCAGCAGAGTGGGTTTTCCTGCTTCATCGAGTGCCAAGACCGCCGAAATGTCCGTCCTCGCTTCAATCGTAACCGCACGATCGATCAGCGGGGAGTTGCTGCAGGGCGCGAGCGAGTTGGCGATGCTCACCTTCACGTTGTAGCTCCCTGGATCGAACGTGAGCGGGCCGATTATGTTTCCGTAAGGCAAGCCATGCACGTAGCAGACCTCGTCGTTCAACAGAATGTCCAAAGGAAATGCCGGGTCGGTGGCGGCCGCGTAGTCCCGCCCCGGAATCCCCTGGACGAGATACATCGAAGATGCGAGCGAGGCCGTGCTCAACGCGGCGCAAAGAACGGCGAGTGTAAGGGTCAGGCGAACATAACTCTTCATGATTTTTTCTCCAAAGTGTTGGACAGGTGGCTATTGGCCGGATAGCCAGCATTGATGGTGACGAGCACCGCTCGATCGCGAACTGCGAAGATCCCTAGAGCTTTCGGCTCACATTTGTCTGAACCCTGCGATTCCGCGGAAGTTCCTGCGGCGGTTGAAAAAGTCATCGCGAAAAAATCAGTGGGATCAAAGAGTGAATTGTTCTGCACACAGAGTCACGCCGCGAGTGGTCTTATTGGGAGGTTTGGAACTCCATGTTCTCGTCGACCGAAAGCTGGGCGGGGCCGCCGGAACTGTCGTCACCGGAACGGGTCGCGACTACGCGAAAGCCATTGGAACTGGTCTCAACCGAGTAGGTGTAGGGAGGACGCTGGCGCGCAACTGTAATGTAGTTCGTCGAGATCAGTTCGTCGAAAGAGGCGTATTTCCCCTCGCTGGCTAAGTAGCGGCGCTCGGCGGAGGCGATGCTGATCAGGTCGCTGCGCACGCCAGTAATAGTGATGGCGGCCTTCGGGCTGTTCGCCCCTGCGGCAGCAGAAGTGCTCTGCATCTGCTTGGTGTAGATGTACATTCCTACACCCATCACAATAACGACGCTGAGAAAACCGAAAAGGCGGCCCATAGACTCCTCCCAGTGGCAATTGCACTGTGAAACGGAGTCGCTGACAAGTAACCAGAGGGCACCGCCTACCGTGGCGACAGTACAGCCCAGTTCACTCCATCGTACGACCTAGCCGGTTCCCGAAGGGCTTTGCCTAACAGCCTGTGGTGAACTCGAATTCAAAGTGCAGCGCCTGAAGGCGCGTTGATAACACCGCACTTGCGGCACGCCTGAAGGCGTGCCCTGATACGAATCTCACTTGCACCAGGGGCTGCTAACCCTGCTCAGAACTTCAAAGCCAGGCTCAGCTGCACCAGCCTGGGCGATCATTGAATATGTGCTGAAAAAGGCATGCGCGCTTTCGCCTTCCCTATTGCGCCGCCGGTGACCATTGAAATCAAGAGTGCATCATAGGGTAATACGCTCATGAGCCGCTTCCGCAAAACTAAAGAAGGGGTCAACCGGCGGCTGACCCCTTCGGCAGACTAGGGCTGGCTCTGCATGTCCGTGTTGACCTCTTCCCAGACTGAACCAGAGCTGGAGTTGTAGGGCACGGCAAGGTCCGCCCACTCCCAGAAAAACACACCGCTCACCCAGTTGGCTGAGAAGGGCAACGGGTATGGATCCATGCTGTAGCCTTCGCTGAGTAACGTCGCCAATTTAGAGCCGGTCACTTTCTTCGAGCTGTAGCCCCATTCTCCGAATCCAATCTTCGCATTCGGGAACAGGTTCTGCACTTGCGTAAAGAAAGTGCCCCAGGTGGTCGCGCTTGGGTCAGTACCGCTGGTGCAGTCCTGGTGGTAGTAACTGAGGAGCACGTAATCCATGCCGTTCCTCAGGTTGAGTGGCACGTTGGCTTCGGTCCAGGTGATGGGATCGAATGCGGCTGGGCTATCGCAGCCTGATCCGGCACCGGGATAATACAGAGTCATCTCCGCCAGCTTGCCCGCGGCCTTGACGGTGTTGTAGGCATTGATCATGTCGGTGACGACGTTTGCATCGGTGGTTGATGGCGTCGTCCACGGGCAGCTGATCTTACTTGTACCACCAGCGTCCTTACTGTCTAACCAGTTGCCGTTGATTTCGTTGCCAATCTCCCAGACGTCCACGTAGGAACCAAGCGTAGAAACATAATCGCTCCAGCGGGCCTGAGCAGTGCTCACCGTGAAGCAACCCTGATAACTGGAATCGAGCACTTCGCCGAGCAGGAATGGAGGACGGGTTTGTGATTTGAGGGTCTGTATGGCTGATGTATAAGCGCTGGCCGGAGAAGGAGACGAGCAAGAGCCGTCGTCACCGACGGCGCAAAGAGTGAGCGTTATTCTCACCGTAGGCCGGTCCGTGAGGTTATTCAGGGAAGTAACCACCTCATCCAGGTAGCTCGTAACCCTGATATCCTGCACCGCGCCCGAGAAGCTGAAGTCGGCCACGGTCGCGCCATGCAGGGGCAAGGGAATCCAGGGAGGCGTCGCGGCTATGGATGCGTACGGTGAGATGACGGCAACGGTGTCCGATGCCGATACCGCGCTGTTGGCTTGGGAGACCGCCGTGACCGTCACCACTCCGGAACTGGGCACGGTCGCGGGAGCCGTGTATAGGCCGGAGGTCGAGATCGTGCCGACGGTCGAGTTGCCGCCCGTCACCCCATTCACTTCCCAGGTCACGGCCGTATTGGAATTTCCCGACACAATGGCGTCGAACTGCTGCGCTTGATCAGTCGACACAGTGGCGCCGGTCGGCGATATCCACACATTCAGCGAGCCGGACGTGACCACGATGTTCACCGAAGAGGAGCTGGTGTTGCTCGCTTTTGAATAAGCCGTCAGAGTTACGGTCGCCGGACTGGGCACGGTTGAGGGGGCCACGTAGGTGACCGAGAAGGTACCAACATTGGTCAGCGTTCCACAGGTGGAACCGGAACAACCGGGTGAGCTTTCACTGGTCCCGTCTCCAGTGAGAACCCAAGTCACGCCCGCATTCGTAGAGTCGTTTTGTACGGTGGCACTTACGCCCAGTGATCCACTTGTTCCCACCGACGCGACTCCCGGAGATACAGACACTGTGATGGTTTGCGCAACTGCGGAGTAACAAGATGAAACGGCGATCAGCAGAAACGCCAGCCGCCGGGCAATTCTCCCAACATCGACCAGGCATTTCGGTGTCGCTGCGGAGCGATCGAGTAAGTTCACCTTTTCTCCCTTCATTGGGGGGCACCGCGCGTATCCTTAATCTTCTGAGCGGCTCCCCTGATTTTCCTCCGCGCATGAAAGCTCCATATGCATCTATGATGTCAAGAAAAATCGGGGGTGGGGACGCGTACCAAGGGATTTTCATGCCCCGCAGTGTTTACTCTACTGACTTGTGTTTCAAGGACTTACATTCGGCCTTACCGCTTTCATAAGATTTTCTTCTTGAAGGCGCAGCTCTTCTCGTGGAGTCATTGCATACAATGTGTATAGCTGTCGGAGAATTTGTGTTGCGGGATGCCAACTCCTTTTTCTGGGTGTCGAAGGCCAATGCCGGTTGCTGTTGTGGCGTCAATTGTCCCTGCGGTTGACCGTACTGCGCCCCGGTTGGACCGTTGAAAGGTGATCCGTTGGGTCCGTACTGGGCCGCGTTCGGGAATGTGGCTTGTGCCGCTGCTGCCAGAGAAGAATCGGCACCTGGGCCGAGTCGTGCCGTCTCCTGCTGTTGCTTAGCGATTTCCCGCTTCATCTCTTCGATGTTGGTCGCGGCCGACGATGATTTTTCGCCTCCCTGCTTGAAAGGCGCGGTTACACGTGCCAGTCGTTCGGTAGCCAGGTGAGACGGGGTGTGAAAAATTCTGCATCTTGACAACCCTTACCCTTTAGCACAGAATAGCACTCGCGTTGGAAAGACGTGCACTGTGGGACGTCTCTTCCGCGTGACCTCCCCCAAAAAGCAAACGGAATAAGCATGACTGACGGGCTGGAAGTGCCAGTTAAGACTATGGCTCGCAGTGCTTGCAGTTCCTGATCTGTCGTCTCTCGGCCCTAATAAAGGATCATCCCAAAACCTCTTCCTCGCGGGGGAGCGCTGCGCAGGCGGCGGGAGAGATTCGTGGCCAGAGACCAGGACCAGCGACAAATAAATTCTCGGAAAAAGGGTTGTCGATGTTGGGAAGCTGCCGGATAGAAAATTCAGGAGGAACTATGCAACACAGGGTTTTACGCTCGTTTCAGTATTTCTGTTTGCCAGGCCTGGTGCTTTGCCTGGCGCTCGCAGCGCAGGCCAGGAGCGTGCACAAATTTAGCGGAGCTTACAAAATTCTGAAGGTCACGACGTCTGAAGGTCCGGGCTGGCAGGACCACGATAACGTGCAAGTTGAGGTGTCGCTATGGGTATCCAACAACAGCGGGGCCAACGTGACAGACGCCACCATCTCGCTGGTGAGCTCCCTGGTAACGGGAGGGCCGGAGTTCGAATGGGAGAAGGAAGAGGTTCCATTCACGAGTGTGACGTTGCTCTATAACCCGCACGTCAAGCAGGTAGTGCCTGCCTTGGTGGGCACCTTCACCATTCCGGCTGACGAATATGCGCAATGGAAGAAGGGCGCTGGACCGAGATTTGTGATCGTTTACCAGGATGCAGCGGGAGAACAGCAGAGCTTCAAAATCGACATGGCGCCCGCTCCCTAGTAAGGACGCGGTGGCGGATTTTGCGGAGTGAAGCCGCCGAGACGCGCGGCTCTTGGGGAAAAGCGGGTTTGCAAAAGAGCAATTTCAGCCGGTGCTTAGCGCCGATAAAAAGAAAAAGAGAAGAGGATATCCATATGCGTTACTTCAAGCTGATTGTTTGCACCGGAATTGTGCTGCTCCTAGCAGGAGCGGCGAGCGCGCAGGAGGGCTATATCAACGTTTTCGCCGGCGGCGGACCGAATGATGTCACGGCAACGGGCGCGCCGGTGTTCCAGCCGACGAATATCGCCGTCGACAGCTCCGGGAATGTCTATTTCAGTACGCAGTACTCCAACAACCAGCACCGGATCTGGAAGATAACCAAGTCGACGGGCATCTTGACCGTGCTCGCGGGAAGCTATTCCTACGGTTATTTCGGCGATGGGGGTCTGGCGGTTAACGCTTTGCTGTACGACCCGCTGGGCATGGCGGTCGATGAGGCGGGGAACGTATTCTTTGCGGACTATTATAATTGCATCGTCCGCAAAGTGACGGCGAGTACAGGAATCATTACCACGGTGGCCGGGACTCCCACGACATGTAGAAGCGGCACCGGATCTACCATAGGCAATGGGGGTAAGGCGACGAGCGCCTACCTGTATTACCCGACAGGCGTGGCCATTGACAAGAATGGGAACCTTTTCATCGCCGACTATTACAACCAGCAGATTCGAATGGTGTCCTGTGCCACCGTGACCAGCACGGGCGGCGCGTGTACTGCCAACTCGGGGCAGACGGCCGGCGACATTTACACCATAGCCGGGGACGGAACGGCTGGTTACAACGACGACGGCATCTCGGCCACGACGGCCGAGCTCTATTATCCATATGGCGTGGCCACGGACGCCGATGGGAACGTGTATATCGCGGACTATTATAACCAGCGGGTGCGCCGGGTGGCGTGCGGAACCGGGATCAGTTCGTGTACGGCTCCGTCGGGCGAGACCAAGGGCGACATCTACACGCTGGCGGGCACGGGAACGGCCGGTTACAACGACGACGGCATCAAGGCCAGCACGGCCGAGTTGTACTATCCCGCTACTGTGTCCGTGGACCATGCCGGCAATCTGTTCATTGCCGACTATTACAACCAGCGCATACGCGAAGTGTCTTGCGCCACCACGACCAGCAGCGGGTCCGCATGCACGGCCTCGACGAGTCAGACCGCGGGAGATATTTACACCGCCGTGGGCACGGGAACGGCCGGCTACAACGATGATAGCCAGGCGGCCGCGGGAGCCGAAATATATTACGCCACGGGAGTGGCGGTGGACAGTGCGGGAGATTTATTTATCGCCGACCAGGACAATTATCGCGTCCGCGAGGTGCCCTGCGAAACAAACACACTGACATGCACGGCTCCAAGTGGCGATACGAAGCAGTTCATCTATACCATCGCCGGAACGGGGAACCTCACGTTCTACGGTAACGACCTGCCCCCAACTGGTGTGTTATTGTCTGACCCGACCGGAGTGGCATCGGATTCCGCCGGGAATATTTACATTGCCAACTGGGGCGATTGCGTCGTCCAGGAAGTGACCGCCAGCACTGGAAAAATAACGGTGTTTGCCGGTACTGCCGGAACTTGCAGCTACGGCGGCGACGGCGGCGTGGCTACCAGCGCTTACTTGAACCATCCCTATCGAGTCGTGGTGGATGAGAAGGACGACGTTTTCATCGCAGATGAATACAACTGCCTGATCCGCAAGGTAAGCGGCGGAAACATCACCAGCGTCGTGGGTAAGAGTCCCTCGCTGGCCTGCGGTTATTTAGGAGACAAAGGGTCCGCTAAGGCCGCCGAACTCTATTATCCAACCGGCGTCAATCTGGACAAGTCGGGGAATCTCTACATCTCGGACTACGAAAACCAAGTGATCCGGATTGTCTCCTGCCTGACGGTGACCAGCACGGGCGGCACCTGCACTCCCAAAGCGGGCGAGACGGCCGGTGACATCTACACATTCGCCGGCGACAACGCCCTGGGAGCCGGGTTCTCCGGCGACGGCGGCCCGGCTACAAGCGCTCAGCTCTACTACCCCTATGACGTAGCCGCGGATGCCTCGGGAAATGTTTACATTGCGGACGCGTTAAACGAACGGATCCGCAAAGTGAATACGTCAGGAATCATCTCCACCTTCGCCGGAAATGGTTACAGCGGATACGAAGGCGATGGCGTTCTTGCCACCGATACCTCGCTGTACTACCCGGAGGGAGTTGGAGTCGATAGGGCCGGCGATGTTCTCATTGCCGATTTCTACAACGAACGGATCCGCCTGGTGGATGGAGAACAGATCATTCACACGATTGCAGGTAATGGAACTGCCGGCTTCGGCGGCACTGACATTCTGGCAACGAAGGCCGAGCTCTACGAACCGGAAGGCGTAAACGTCGACCCCTCGGGCAACATCTACGAGGCCGACTATCAGAACGGGCTCATCCGGGAGATCACTGCGCCTATCACGCTCAATTCCTCGGTGCCGAGCATAACCTTCGACACGCAGACGATCAATACAACCAGTGACGCCGTGGCTTTGACGCTCAGCGCCAACGGCACCGCGGCCATTACCAGCATCACGCCGAGCGCGGGATTCCTTGAGGTGGACGATTGTCCCAGCTCGCTGACCAGCGGCTCGACGTGCCTCGTCAACCTGCGCTTCTCGCCAACGACAGACGGAACAATCAACGGCACGCTAACCATCAAGTACAACGGTTTCCTCACGCCATCGCTGGTGTTGCCGCTGCAAGGCGAGGGGTCGGGTCTCAGTATCAGCCCGGTGTCGCTGGGCTTCGGTACCCAACTCGTCACGGCGACACCCGTGACCAAGACGGTGACGGTGACCGGAAAGACGACTTATTCGGCTACGTCGGCCACGCTCGATGGGAGCTCGGCCTTCACCATCGCAAGCAATACTTGCACGGGCGCGATCACTACGAGCTGCGCAATCGGAATAACTTTCACCCCGACATCGACAACGCTGGGCGCACAGAAGAACACGCTAATCATCCACAACAACGATCCCACGAACCCGCAACTCGTGGCCCTCACCGGAACGGGCACGGAGGTAACCCTGTCCCCGACCACGCTGGCATTTGGAACGGTGTCTTCGGGAAGCAAGGCGCTGTCGGTGACAGTCGAGAACGTGGGCACTACAGTACTGAGCTTCAGCCAAGCTCCAACTATAACCGGCACAGGGAGCACCAACTTCGTCGTGCTGCCCTACAGCGCTACCGGGCCCCAGAGCACCTGCCTGAACGGAACGGTGACACTGGCTCAAAACAAAAGTTGCACGTATACCGTGCAATTCACCTTTGCAGGTGGGACCACGGCCTTCACCACCGACCTCAACATATTCGACAACGGCGGAGCCAGCCCGCAAGCGGTGGTGATGACGGCTACGGACTGAACCCAGTCATAAGCTTGACCGGGACTGGCGATTAGCGGCGCGGTCAGGTCTTTGCTCACAACCACTCGGCCGCCGGAGTTTAACTCCGGCGGCTTTTTTTCCGGTCCGGACGGCTCCAGCGCAGGGCCGCGAAACTCACTCAGACGCGCTAGCGAGGAGGAAGAGAATTTCGGCAGCCCCACTTTGGTGTCATTTTCTGCCGGCCGGAAAGTTTATCGCTGCCGTGAGTTTGGCAGCTTGCTTTCCCTGTCCCGTTAAGCTGCGGGCAGGTATATACTTCGCATAGCTTTCTGTGGGGTTTCTCTTGGGGGCTTTCGGGTTTCGTCCCCAGCCATCCGAATCATGCAAAATCGGAACCAAGTGTCCCGCCTCCGCGACCTGCCGACTCAGGCTGGCGTAAGTGTTCCGGCGAAGGGCGACAGCTCTGCATCTTCTCAGGGGGTTGACCCCGAAGCTACCCTAATTCAGTTTCCCCAAGGGTCGTCTGATCCCGAAGCCACCATTGTGGATGCCCAAGCCACGCAGGTTGACACAACTCCGCCTCCCCGTTCAGCCAGCCGCGGACCGGCTCGTTTTCAGGTCGCTGCACCCGTTCTTCAATCAGGCGATGTGCTGGGGGGACGGTACGAAATCCTGCAACTTCTGGGTGAAGGCGGAATGGGCGCTGTATACAAGGCAATGGACCGGGAGTTGGACCGTCCCGTAGCCCTGAAGCTGATCCGACCCGAACTGGCTGCGAATCCCTCGATTCTCGCCCGCTTCAAGCAAGAACTCCTGCTCGCCCATCAGGTCACCCACAAGAATGTGATCCGTATCTACGACCTGGGCGACGCCGACGGTGTGAAGTTCATCACCATGGAGTTCGTCGAAGGCCAGGATTTGCGCAGCCTCATCCAAGAAAAGAAGAAACTTACTCCGCAAGAGGCGGTCGAGATCATTCAGCAGGTGTGTCTGGCACTGGAGGCCGCGCACGGTGTGGGCGTGATCCACCGCGATCTGAAGCCGCAGAACATCATGCTGGACCGGACCGGTCGCGTGCTGGTAATGGATTTCGGCTTGGCGCGCACCCTCGAAGGCGACGGCATGACCCAGACCGGAGCTTTGGTCGGCACCATCGAATACATGTCGCCGGAGCAGGCGCTGGGGAAGGATCTGGACCAACGCTCCGACCTTTTCAGCTCGGGATTGATCCTTTACGAACTGCTGACCGGCGTAATGCCGTTTCGAGCAGAGAGTGCCGTGGCCAGCCTGCTCAAGCGCAACCAGGAGCGAGCCATCCCGGTCTCCGATCAGGACGGAACGATTCCACAGGCGCTCAGCAACATTGTCAGCAAGAGCCTGGAGCGTGATCCCAACTTGCGCTACCAGAGTGCCACTGAGTTCTTGCGGGATCTGGAGGCCTGGCAGGGAAAGGGCGCCGCCGCCACGTTGCAGTTCGCCACAAGCGAGAAGCCTTGGGCTCAGACCGTTCCCTGGCACTGGATCGGCAGCATCGCGGCAGTCTTGGTGCTGGCGATCACCGGTTTCCTGCTGCGAGGGAATTTGTTTAGCCCGAGCACGACGACGCCGACCGGGCCGCCGGTCTCGCTGGCCATTCTGCCGTTTCGCAATGCATCTGCGGACCAGAGTCTCAGCTGGCTCGGATCGAGCGTGGCGGAAACGCTGAGTACAGACGTCGGGCAGTCGTCGCACCTCCGTATTGTCTCGCCCGAACGCGTGAGCCAGGTCCTGCGCGATTTGCGGATCTCGCCCGACACGTCGCTCGATTCTGCCACGGTACAGCGCCTGGCCGAATTCAGCAATGCCGACAACATCGTCTGGGGGCGGTACACGCGATTTGGGGATCAAATTCGCATTGACGCGACGATCCAGGACATGAAACACGGCCACACCACCACACTGGCGGAGTCCGCGAAAGAAAGCGACATTTTGAAAGCGATCGACCTCCTTGCTGGCGACATTCGTTCGAACCTGGCCCTCTCACGCAGCACCATCAAAGAACTCCAGGGACAGTCCTTCAAAGCCTCGACCAACTCTCTTCCGGCTATGCACGATTATGACGACGGGCTGCAGCTCGCGCGTCTGGGAAATTTCCTCGATGCGGCCAAGCGATTCGAAGCCGCCACAAAAGAAGATCCCCAATTCGCGCTGGCTTACTCGGAACTGGCGAAAACCTACGCCAACCTCGGCCAGGACAGTGATGCGGAGCACGTTTCCCGGAAGGCAGTCGAGTTGAGCGACCAGCTTCCCCCGGTGGAAAAATATCTGATTCAGGCAAACCACGACCAGATCCAGAGGGATTATCCCAAAGCCATCGAAGTCTACGAAAATCTCGCGAAAGCCGCGCCCGACAATACGGATGTGCTCTTTGAACTCGCCGGGCTCTATCAGAAATCGAATGTCTACGACAAGGCCCGAGAGGAGTATACGAAAGTGTTGACGCTCGATCCGAAGCGCGTAAACGCTCTACTCCAGATAGGACGGGTCGAAATTGATAGTGGGAACCCACAGAAAGGCCTGGAATATTTGACGCGCGCCCAGGCCCTGGCAGTCGAATTCGGCAACGACGAAGAAAGGTCCAAGATTCTTCACGCGATAGGCTGGGCCTATGCCACTCTAGACAAACACGAAGACGCTCTCCGCAACTTTCAGGATTCGCTCGAAATCAAGCGCAAGCTGGGACTAAAGGCGGGCATCGCCCTGACCCTGAAGGCAATGGCAGTGTCGGAAAATGCTCTGGGCAGGCCGGACCAAGCGCTCAAGGACTACAAAGAAGCACTCGAATTATATCAGGCACTGAGCGACAAAGCGGGAACTGGCGAGGTCATGAACGACCTGGCTGATTCTTATGTCGATCATGGCCAATATGATCAGGCGTTGAAGTTGCTTAAGGAATCGCTGCAAGCCGAAGTCGAGGTCGGAGACCAGAGCATGCAGGCAATGGTCTTGAACAACATCGGCAATGTGTACTTTGCCAAGGCCGACTACCAGAACTCAGACACCTATTACGAGCAAGCGCTACAACTTCGTGAAAAACTCAACATCCCCAGTGCGATTGCCGACACTCTTCACAATCTGGCGGGAATCTCGACCAGAATGGGCCAGAATGACCGGGCGGTGGCACAATTCTTGCGCGCACTGGATTTGCGACGCAGCACCGGAGATAAGCGCTGGGCGGCCATCGAGTCTTCCAGTTTGGGCACTGTGTTCGGTGATCAGGGCCGCTATGGCGCCGCCTTGAGCGCCGAAGAAGACGCCCTCAAGACGTTCCGCGAACTGCAGGACCGAACCGTCTGGCTGCCAAGCATTCTGGGCTTATACGGCAACGCCCTGGCACAGGTCGGTCGCAGCGACGAGGCGCAGAAGAGTCTGGAAGAAGCAATGAATGTGGCCCGCGAGCTGAAGGATCAAGCCACCGTTGCCGAAACTCAGACCTACCAAGGCGACAACGCCTTCTATCGTGGAGACTACCAGGCCGCTGCCAACCTTTATGATGAGGCGCTGAAGGCGGCATCCCACGCCGGCGATTTGGATCTGATTCAGGTCGCGAAGTTCAATGTTGCAAAAGTCGCGGTCCGCCAGGGTCACTTTCAATCGGCCGCAACCTCACTCGCCAAACTGTCGGAAGGCGCGGACAGCATGGGATTGAAGTATCTGGCGGTGCTATGTTCGATTTATCATGCAGACGCTCTCATCAACCTGAAGAGCTACGAGCCGGCTAGAAAAGAGCTGGAGAGCGCCCTCGACAAAAGCGAGAAGCTCGGCCTGAAGGCTCTGCTTGCCCAAAGCCATTACCTGCTGGCGCGTGATCTGGAACTCTCCGGCAAAGCGGCTGACGCCCCGGAACACTACACGCAAGCCCGCAAAATTCTGGATGAGATTCAAAAAGAAGCGAACAGCGACAGCATCGTGAAGCGGAGCGATCTCAGCCCCATCTACGCTCACCCCGCCAGCTAGTTCATGAGGGCTCCCATCCCCATGAGAGCAGTTCCCGAGTTGTTGTAAGGGGAAGCAGGAATGGAAAGGACACAGCGTCAAGCCGAAGGGCGGCGCCATGCTGCAGCAGTTCCGGCGTTAGCCGCCGAGAGTACGTCCCCTACACCATCACGAGGACAGCTCTAACCGGCCGGCCACGGGCTCTTGCCTGCACATTAGTAGCAGCCCGTAGCCAGCTCTGTGAGAACTCAGCGCTATTTCTGCCTACACTTCTCCATCCCTATCGTGCTCCTGACAGGGAGATGGTTTGCGGACTAATCGTCGTAGGATTCGCAGTGGTCACCGCATTGTCTTTAATGGTCACCGTAGCCTTCTCCACAGTCGTGCCCGACGACGGCGGCTTGAAGGTCACGGAGAACGTACAGTTGCCGGGGTAGGGGACCTTGGTGCCGTTAGTGCATGTGCCGGCATTCAACGTGAAGTAGTTGGTGTTGCTAATGGTAATTGCGTTCGTGAGAAACAGCGGCGTCGGGCCATTGTTGGTCAGCGTGAACGTCTCCGGCTCATTCGCCGTAGACGATGGGAAGGTATAGCTGTATGGAGAAGTCAAAGCAGTCCCCGACGCGGACACGGACACCGTCGGGTCTTCGGTTACTCCCGTCATTTTCGCAGAGACAAGGGTTGTCGCCGATTTCCCGCTGCCGTTGAGGATTTCCAAGTAGGCATAGCTGCCAGTCGAATATAGCGGGAGATCGTCGTTGTCGGGTTTCCAGGTCACCGTGACTTGGCAAGTCCCGCCGGCGGCAATCGTCTTGTTACACGTGTTCTTGCCAATCGAGTAGTCGTCGGCATCGTTCGCGCCTTCGTTATCACTACCACCCGAACCACCTCCCGGAATGGTCGCTGTAACTGTGGACGCGGTAGCAGTGTTGTTGGTCGCCGTGAAGACACAGGTGACGCTTTGCCCCACAGACACCGGCCCAGTAGGTGTAAAGGCGCCGGCAGGGCTACAGGGCGCCGCGGCCGCGATCGTCCACATGCCGGTGACCGTCTGCGCCGTCGCCGGTGACGAAGTGCTGCCGTTGAAGTTGCTGTCCCCACTGTAGGTCGCAGTCAGCGTTCTGGGTCCCGCGGTCGTGAACGTGATGTTGCAGCTCCCGGCACCCGAGCTGAGTGCCCCCGAGCAGCTCTCGCCGGTGCTGGCATTGACCTTCCCGCTGCCCGTCGGAGTCCCGCCACCGTTGCCGGTAACCGTGAAGGCGATCGCAACAGCCTGGTTGACGGTCGAGGGATTCGGAGTATTCGAGGTGATCGTGGTCGTGCTGCTGGTCGGGTTCACCGTCTGCGCCGTCGCCGGTGACGAAGTGCTGCCGTTGAAGTTGCTGTCCCCACTGTAGGTCGCAGTCAGCGTTCTGGGTCCCGCGGTCGTGAACGTGATGTTGCAGTTCCCGGCACCCGAGCTGAGTGCCCCCGAGCAGCTCTCGCCGGTGCTGGCGTTGACAGTCACGCTGCCGGTCGGAGTGCCATCGTCACCGGTAACCGTAAAGGCAATCGTAACCGCCTGATTGACAACCGAGGGATTGGGAGTGTTTGAGGTGATCGTCGTTGTGCTGCTGGCCGCGCTTACCACCAGCGTGTAGTTTTGCGGCCCGGTGGTACCCGCACTGTTGGTGGCAGTGAAGGTGGTGTTGGGGTAACTGCCGGCTGAGCCCAGGGCGGGTGTTCCACTGAGAACGCCCGTGGTCAGATTGAACGTCAGTCCGGCTGGCAGCGCCGTGACCATGCAAGCACCATCAGATTCGGGATTCAAGCCCGTCGCGCTGTCTGTGTAGGTCAGCATAGTTCCACTGACGCCCGATATGGAGAAAGTTCCGTCGTAGCCGGGGATGGTGCAGCCCTCCACGACGATGAACACACCGGGGACGAACTGTTGACCAAAGTTGCCAGCGGCCGTGAGCGTGACTGTGTTTCCAGACTCTGTAGCGGTCACGCCTGTCGTGTTGTTGGCCATGGCAATGGTCACGGTTGGCGTCGGGTAACCTGTCTCCGTGACCTCAGCTGTTCCTCCCGTACCCTCGGTAAACGTAAGGGTACCGCCGGAGGACACGCTGCCAAGGGGCGTGCATCCATTGATGCAAGCAAGAGAAATGGTCGGAGCACTGGGCGGGGGCAGCACGTTGGGAGAGGGTGATCCCGTCCCCGTAGTACTGGTCGGCAGGAACGCCAACACAATGTCACTGGAGCCTCCCCCTTTACTGGTTCCCCCGCTTTTTCCCCCAGCCTGTGGGTCGCTCCCCCCTACTGTCCCAAAGAAGTACGTCGTGATGTCGTCATCGAACTGGCAGTAAATCGGGGGATTTGTCGCCACCGACGACCCGAACCCCTCTTCCCCTTCCGTATTCATGGGGACGGTGCAATCGGTGCCCCATGGCACAGTCGGAACAACCTCATCTTCACTCGGATCTAAGAGCATACGCGGCGTTTGAGCATAACCCGCCGGCGGAGTAAATTGGTCGGCGGGTGGGAGTGGCGCGTTGCTTGGATTGATATCAATTTGCCAGAACACCCCGCCGGCATAATCAGCTGCCGGTACCGGCCCACCGTTCCCCACCAGTTGGAGGTCGTAGAACACGCAATTGCCATTGGAGTAGGGATAGCAAAGCGGGGTCTCAACGTCGCCGGCCGAGTCGGTGGTCCCAAAATTGTAGTAGCTCACAAAGCGGCAATCGAAGTCGCTGCTCTGACCGCCATTCGCGACCTGGCTCCCCGGGCAAATTCCTGTACCCTTGACTTCCGTAGCAGTGACCTGGAGTTGGAAGCACGTATTCACCACCGGGATCAGAACACTGAACACTGCCCCGTTCGGGTCCGTGCAAACTCCAGCGGCGTTATAGGTGTTGGCCGGGCAGTAAGTGACCGACGCGCTCTGATTCGTCCCTGTACAGAACTGGGGTAAATTTTGGGTAACTGGCGGCGGGGTAAAGGCTGCACCAACGTTTAGCTCCGAGCCTATCGTCAAGTTGCACGTGGTGCTCGGATTCTGGGACGCACAAGCGCCGCCCCACACGAACGTCGTCGGGCCTCCGTTGGGGGCCGTCTGGCTTGGGTTCGCGGTCAGAGTCACCTGTGTTCCGCTCTCATAGCTGGTTGAGCAAACTCCCGTCACGGTGCCAGTCGAGTCGCTGCAATTTATGTGGCCGGGAATGTTGTCCTTCACGTTGCCGACGCCGGTTCCCGTTTCCGTCAAAGTCAGGGCATAGAACTGTTCCGGTGCCCCTGACGCACTGACGGTTAACATCGTACTCGTGTCGGTGACTGAGCCGAAGCTGCTGTCTCCCTGGTAGTAATATGTGATCGTGTAAGGGCCTGCGGAAAATGTTCCAAGGGTTCCATTGGCTGTGTACGAGAGCGAAAAGCCCCCGCTCGCTCCAATCGTGGCGGGCTGTGACTGGTTGTTGATCGTAACGGTCACGGTCTCGCCGCTCTGTGGGTAGTGCCCTCCCACGCCGATCGTTCCCGAAAGATAAATCGAGGGGGTCCCGGAGGGTACTGTCAGCGACGTTAGGCCGCTAAATGCCGGAGTCACCGCATTGGCGATTCCCGAGAGAGTGACGGTTTGTGAGCTGGGAGTCGCATTGTCGCCAATGGTGAGTATGGCCGCCAGCGGATTTCCTGCCACGGTGGGAGCAAAAGTGACACCCAGCATGCAGCTAGCGCCGACCGCCAACGGAACCGCGCAATCGTTGCTCTGCAAGAAATTGGACGAGCCTCCGAACGAGAACGAGGTTAACGGTGCATTCCCTACGTTCGACACCGCCACATTCTGGGCGCTGCTTGTCTGGAACACATTGAGAGTGCCGAACGGCAGGGCGCTCATACTTACGTTCACTTCGCGGACACGGTTGTCTCCTGCATCCGCGATATAGATGTCGCCCGCACTGTCCAGTGCTGCGCCAGCGGGATCAGACAGTTGCGCGCCAGTGGCAACTCCAGTATTTCCACCTCCGATATCGCCGCAGGCTGGTGTGGCTGTGGGATTGGAACAAGCCGTTCCGTTCCCAGCGACGGTCGTGATGATGCCGAAGATGTCCACCTTGCGAACACGGGAATTTTCAAAGTCCGCGATGTAGATGTCGCCCGCAGCGTCCAGTGCCACGCCCGTGGGATAAGCCAGGTCCGCGCTGGTGGCGGGGCCACCGTCACCGAAGTAGTTCTCATTACCATTCCCAGCGACGGTTGTGATATTGCCGGTGGCGGCGGTCACTTTGCGGACGCGGTTGTCTGCTTGGTCTGCGATGTAGATGTTGGGCGGGTTCGCGTTGTCCACCGCTACGCCAGCGGGAGAATTCAGTTGCGCGGTAGTGGCAGTTCCGCCATCTCCGCAGGTGGCTGTGGGCGTGGAGCAAGCCGCGCCATTTCCAGCGACGGTATTGATAGTGCCGCCAGACACCTCGCGGACGCGGTTGCTTCCTTGATCTGCGATGTAAAGGTTGTTCGCACTGTCCAGTGCTACGCTCGTGGGGAAAGCCAGTTCCGCGCTGGTGGCAGATCCGGTATCTCCGCAAGCTGGACTGGCTGTGGGAGCGGAGCAATACGTGCCATTCCCGGCGACGGTCGTGATATAACCGGTGGAAGCGTTCACCATGCGGACGCGGTTGTTTGATTGATCCGCGATGTAGATGTTGTTCGAACTGTCCAACGCTACGCCAGTGGGCCCGTTGAGTTCTGCGCTGGTGGCCGCGATGCCGTCCCCGTTGTAGCCAGCCATCGTGGGTCCCATGCCCGCGACGGTCGCGATGTCCCCGCCGGGAATATTCGCGACTCCCGCGATTGTCGTGGGGGTCTTCTGCACATTCACGACACGGACAACGTTGTTCTCATAGTCCGCGATATAAATGTTCCCGTTGCTGTCGAACGCTAGGCTCCACGGCGCCGACAGTTCGGCAGCGGTGGGTGAGCCAGGGGTCCCGCTGTAAGTTGTCGCGGCGCCGTTCCCGGTAACAGTGTTGATGATTCCTGGCGTGAGCGCGACCGTCTGCGCCTCAGTTGCTCGTGGTGCCACTAAACTCAGCAAGAACACACTCAAACACAGTGCCAGCCTAGCGACGTGGAATGGCTTGGCCTCTCGCAGCGAAACCGGGCGAGCTTCTTGAGCGACATCCACGGCTGGACGCTTGTATTCCATCTGACTTCTCCTGGTAATGCGGATAAGAGATTTAGAACCCCTGAGATTGAACCCCACACAAACCCGTGTCCTTGGGGGGGACAGGATGCGAGATCTTATGCGATTGCGGAGCAACAGTCAACATGTTTGTTTAGGGCCAAGAACCGCGATGTGCAAGGTTTTGCAACCGCCTCGGGACTTAAGGGGAGCAACGATAATTTTCTGGTACGCGATGTAGCGTGCCCAATCGCTACCTGGTGCAAGCTATTTTTCCGACTGGATCTTCGACGGGATCGCCGAAGATAATGAACTTCGGTGGCTTCGCTTGGTAATCCAGCGACAGCCGCCCGTGATGCCCAATTCTTAAGACTTTGGAGGAGACGCCCTTGCGCCCGGTCATGGACGGGAGCGCGACTCCAATGCAAGGGAAGAAGTGCCTCGATCCGTATCGTAAACCGCCTTGCGAACGACATTTGTTGAAAACAATACACTTCTTGGCTTCGTTTCGTAATTTCACTCTCCTGGGAACCTGACGCTTGGCTGTCGAGGATCGAGTGCAGGTAATGGTGAAGATGACCTCCCCGCAGCGTTACCGGCATCGCTACCTAGATTATGGATAGCTTAATCATCCTCTATTGGTAATATTTCGTAATAGTCGAATAATTATTCGAGTATGTTCTGGGTTGCTGAACGACTTCAATCAATGTCGCGAGCGGCTGCTCAAGCGACTCCGGGAGCCCGCTCCGGGGCGAATCCAGCTATTGATACATAAGCACACTGAGATTCTCTTGTCAGGTGAGTGAGAGAACGAGAACTGTTTGGCTACTGCTCCGTTTCAGGCTTCTGTCTTAAAAGGAAGCGCTGAAGGTACTTGGAACCCTCTTTCTGGTACGCAGCCACACCTCCTCGAAGTAGCACCTCGCAGATCTGAGATATGCTACGTTCCTCTCTCTGCGCGATTCGCTCCAGTTGCGTCCTTAGCTCTGGATTCATACGCATCCCGAGAAATGCACTCTTCGCCACGGTGCAAATATACCCCAAATATGGTTTTCTATTGTTTAACAACCGTTGACACATTAGGTTCCGTATGTTAACGTTTGTTTAACGCTACTTAACCGGGGGGAATGGAGATGCGAGCTAAACGAACTGAACAACACCGATTGATAAAGCTTCACGCCAAGAGACGCCACAAGGAACTAGCTTGGAAGAATCTGAGTTTGGCAAGGCAGATGTGGGGAGACCTTAAGCCTCAGTTTCTTCAAAATCTAGAGGCCTACTCCACGGAATTCGGTTTCTCAATCGTAGCTGGCGATCTTCTCTACTTGGATAAAGGGTGGTATGTAACCCACACTGGCTTGATACGTCTGGCCCGCAGAAGGCGCTGTGTTGGCATTGATGTGAAACCCGTCGCTGAGTTTTCGGATCATGCGGCATCTCGTTGGGCATTTCAGGCTACGGTTTTTAGATCCATGAAGTGCAAAGGCTTTGTCGGATACGGCGATGCCGATCCGTCCAACGTCTCATCGCTCGTCCGCGGGGCCGAGATGCGCGTGGCCGAGACCCGGGCTGTCAACCGCGCCCTTCGCAAAGCCTACGGAATCGGTCTCTGCTCGGTCGAGGAGATTGGGACAGTTTCGAACCCCGGTGAGAAGCTCCCCCCACAGAACACGAACGGCAACCGTGCTGGCCTCAAAGTTCGCGACCGGCTTTGCCAGATTATTCGGCAGCACCAACTCGATCCTACTTTGGTCAAGGCCTACGCGACTGACTTCTGTGGCGTCAAGACTCTTCGCGATGCCACACGCGAACAAGTGGAAACCTTCGTACAGCAGTTGGCCGACTGGGCGGAGAAGGACCGCAATGCCCTCCTCTGCCAGCTCAACAGCTACCTCGGCCAGAAAGAAGGTGCCGCTTGAGACGCCAGATCACCGGCTTGCACGCCGCCGATCGCTGTGCCACGGACCAAATCCCCGACGGAGTCTTCCTGGTTCGCGTGCAACGTGTCCAGTTTCGGCGGCACGCACTGAAACCCTACTACACCCTGGTTCTGGCCGTTCTGGAGCCCAGCCGTTTTTCTGGCCACATCCTTTCGAGCCGCCTCTATTGCACCCCGAAAGCCCTATGGAAGCTGAACTGGTTCCTGCGTGACTTTGGCTACGACACCGAACTGCTCGGACGCGATGAGGTGGACGAAACTCAGCTCGCCGGTCTGAAGGGCGTGGTCAAGATCAGCCACATCTTTTTCAACGGTGCTTCCTTGCTCCGGCTCGACGGTTTTGCTCCTGCTGGCCGCTGGGAAGAACTTTCACCCGCCAATCTGGACAGCCCGCAGGTGGCCTGAATGACCTACAGCTACTCCCAGATCAGCCAATACCTCACCTGCCCGCGGCGGTACCGGCATCGCTATCTCGATGGCTGGAAGGAGAAGGACACCCGCGCGGCGATGCTGTTCGGCCGGGCCTTCGAACGTGCCCTGGGCGCCTATTTTCGCCGGGAAGATCCTGGAGCAACCCTGTTCTCCGAATGGTCTGAGTGTCAGAGCCAAGGCTTGCACTACTCCAACGGAGACTCTTGGGATCATATGCTCCGGCAAGGAATCATGCTATTGACCCGGTTCTGCCAGGACGATCGGATTCAGGTCCACCAGCCTCGACGCAACCTGCAGATCAAGTTCACGCGGCCGATTACCGACAAGAACGACTTTGTCGCCTACATCGATGCCATCGGCAGACTTGATGGCACTCGCTGCCTGCTGGAGTGGAAGACTAGTTCGAGCCGATACCCGGAAGAGCCTGAAGGCCTGCTGTCTCTGGATCCCCAGCTGGTTTGCTACTCCTGGATGACTGACATTGCTGAAGTTGCCCAAATCGTTTTCGTTCGCAAGCGGCTGGTCGAGGTTCAGTACCTGCGCACCACCATCACCGACGAGCAGCGTCAGGAATTCGGTCGGTTGGTCGAGGATACGATCCGCAGAATTGAGTCTACAGAGTTCCTGCCCCACAGCGGCATCCGGTTTCCCCAGAATCCCTGCAGCAGCTGCCCCTACGTCGGACTCTGTCTGGGACGGCAGGAGTTGGTCGACGTTCACCTGATCCGTCGACCGGGAGCAGAAGACTTTGGTTGGCTTGACGAGCTTAATTACTAGAGATCCGCCTATGCCCCCAACCCTCAATCGCAAGCGGGCCCTGTTCGTGTTGACCAAGATCGACGAGATCCTGGCCTGGGAACGACAGAAGGAGAACGAACGCGATACGAAGTTCGTGGAACTGGGCCGCTATCTGTGCGAGGTGCGGGCAGGACAGTACTGGAGACTCGAACACTTGAAGTCGTTTGACGAGTTTCTGGCCAGGCGCTTCCCGGAATCGAGACGGAAGGCGTACTACCTGATGTCGATCCACGAGCACCTGCCGCCGCAGGTGAGGAGGGAGCTGAAGGAAATCGGCTGGACCAAAGGGCGGGAGTTGGCGAAGCTGGCACGCCGGGACGGACAGCGCTTCGATTGTGCACCCTGGGTGCACAAAGCCAGGGAAATGCCACGCGAGGACTTCCAGCGGGCGGTCGAGAAGGAACTGACGGGGAAGGAAGAAGAGCCCTCGGAGTGGATCTACTTCAAGGTGTACAAGAGCCAGATTCCGGTGATCGAGCAGGCCATCGAGACGGCAGCCGGGATGCTGGGCTCAGACAGATCGCGCGGGTACTGTCTGGAGATGATCTGTGCGGACTTTCTGGCGGGAGCCAACCTGGACAACGGAGATCCGGAAACGCTGCTGTTTTCGGCGACCAGATTCTTCCGCTTTCTGTCACAAGACCAGAAGCAGGTTTTCCTGAAGAACCTGGGCGAGGCCGCGTGAACATGATTCGCTCAAGAGTTACGCGTTTGCGTCTCGATCCCGCATCTTACGAAAATCTACGGCAACAGGTACTGCGCCGAGACGGCTGGCGCTGTCAAGCATGCGGTGCGATGTCGAATCTGGAGGTCCACCACAGGCAGTTTCGCAGCCACTCCGGAGACGATTCCGAGCTGAATCTGATAACGCTCTGCAAGGCCTGCCACGCCAGTGTGCATCGCGCTTGATTCGATGACCTTCGGTGTGTGGAGTGTACAACCGGCTGAGCCTGACCTTGGGCGCCAAGTCTGAGCCCCTCAAGAGTCCTTGGTTCCCGGGTGGTCTCATCAGCCAGAAAACGGCGACCCAAGCCGCTGCGACGGAGATGGGGAATAACCCTCTTTAGTAACTTGCTCCCTGCGAGGCACCAGTCAGACAAGCCGACTGGCATGGGTTCCAGGCCGCCCATTCTTCCTAGAGAAAAACGTTAGCGTTTTGGCGGTCTTCCGAAAAGGCGCAGGATGGAAAAGCTGGTACCGCTACGCGGAATCAATTCATACGCCGCTGCGGATTTTCCCATGATCATCGAGCGAGATGCTGGCACTCAATGGACCGCAGGCTTGGGACGGATCTGCTCCGCAGGAACAATTCCCTTTCCTTCCGGACTATGAAGAACGGATCATCGCGGCGGGATTTCGTCAGACAGTCTCATTGGCCCGGCTGCGCCACCCAAATCGGAGTCTTTGCGCCGACTGCCCGGGACTAACGCTTCAGTTCCTTCAATATTTCCCGTGCCGCGTTGGTGCCCGAGCCGCCAGTCAATCCTGCTCCTGGATGGGTTCCGCTCCCGCATAAATACAAGTTCTGGATGGGCGTGCGGTAGCGCGCCCAGTCGAGCAGCGGACGCATGGTGAAGAACTGATCGAGCGCCAATTCGCCGTGGAAGATTTGGCCGCCGGTCATGCCGTACACCTCTTCGAGATCGCGCGGCGTGATGATCTGATGGGTCAGAATCAGTTCCGGGAGATTCGGCGCGTATTCCGCCAGGGTCTTCACCACGGTCTGGCCGAGGGCCTTGCGCTGATCCTCCCAGTCGCCCTTCAGTTTGTACGGCGCGTACTGCACGTAAATCGACATGACATGCTTGCCCTCGGGCGCGAGCGTGGGATCAGTGAGCGACGGAATCGTGGCTTCGAGATAGGGCTGGCGGGAAAAGCTGCCGTACTTGGATTCGTCGAAGGCACGCTCCAGATAATCAATTTCATGGCCGATATGAATACGACCCTTGAGCGCGGAGGCGTCGCCATTCTTGAGGGCGGTGAAACGGGGCAGGCCTGCGAGGGCCAAGTTGACTTTCGCCACCGTGCCATTGCCGCGGTAATGCTGGAGTTTCTGCACAAAATCGGGCGAGAGATGGGTGGAATCGGTCAGCTTGAGCAATGTGTGCTTTGGGTCGGCGTTGGAAACGACGGTGCGGGCATGGATTTCTTCGCCGGTCGAGAGCAGCACTCCGGTCGCAGCGCCGTTTTGCACGCGAATCTCAATGACGTCGGCGCTGGTGCGAATTTCGGCGCCGGCGGCTGTCGCGGCCGATGCCATCGCCTGCGTGAGCGCGCCCATGCCGCCCGCGGCGAAGCACGCCGAGCCGGCAGGATGCGAATCTCCGGCGGCACGAATCAGAAGAACCAGGGCGCTTCCTGCGGACCAGGGGCCGAGAAACGTCCCGAAGATGCCGCGCGCGGCGACGACCGCACGCAGCAGTTCGGTCTCGAAATATTCCGCCGCCAGGTCTGCGACGGCCATCGGCCCCCAGCGCAGCAGGCGGTACATATCTTTCTTGCCCAGATTGCGGATGGCGCGGCCGGTCTTGAGCATGCTCCACAGATCGCCGCTCGAGGGATGGTCAATGTCGGGAGGAGTAGTGGCGAGTGCTTCGGCGATGACCTTGCTGATCTTGCCAAGCGACTGCTGAAACTCCGCATACTTCGCGGCATCTTTCTGGGAGAAAGCGGCAATGGATTGCGCCGACTTGTCCGCATCCTGATAGAGCGTGAGGGCGCGGCCGTCGGGAGAAAGCGCGGTTACGCAGACTTCCGGAGTGATCAGCCTCAGACCGTGCTGCTCCAACTGCATGTCGCGCACGATCTCGGGGCGGATCGGACCTGCAGTATGCGCCAGGGTTGAGCAACGGAATCGGGGGTGGAATTCGTCGGTGACCGCGGCGCCGCCGACTTGCGCGCTGCGCTCGAGCACCAGGGGCTTGAATCCGGACTGGGCGAGATAAAAGGCGGTAACCAGGCCGTTGTGGCCAGCTCCGACGATGACGATGTCTCTTTTGTCAGCCATGGATTGTTTCGCACCAGTAGGTACAGAGTGCCTTTGCGATCTTTGCGGCTATTCTTCGCGATCTTCGCGTTTCAATCTTCCTTCGGATTTCCCAATAAACCTTCACCGCAAAGGTCGCTAAGAAGAGCCGCGAAGTTCGCGAAAGAAACCCTCCCATAGCCCAGATGATCCTCATGCCGCCATGTCTTTCAGAATTTCGAGCGCGGCCAGGCGCCCGTTCGCGCCCATAATGCCGCCGCCCGGGTGCGTCGCCGAGCCGCACATGTATAGGTTCTTGATGGGAGTGCGGTACTGCGCCCATCCGGGCACGGGACGCAGGAAGAAAAGCTGCTCGAGCGAGAGCTCGCCCTGAAAAATATTGCCTTCGCTCAGTCCCCACTCGCGTTCGAGATCGAGCGGCGTGATCACCTGTTTCTGAATGATGATGTCTTTCAGGTTGGGTGCGTATTGGGCGATGGTGTCCACGACGGTGTTGCCGAAAGCTTCTTTCCCGGTGTCCCAGTTGAGACCGGGACGCAGCTTGTAAGGCGCATATTGCACGAAGCACGACAGCACGTGCTTGCCCGGCGGCGCGACCGATGGATCGGTGAGCGAAGGAATGACCATGTCGATGTAGGGACGGCGCGAGAAATTGCCATACTTGGCATCGTCGTAGGCGCGCTCCATGTACTCGACCGCGGGTGAGATTGAAATCGCGCCGCGCAGATGCGCGCCCGGGCCGGGCATGCATTTGAAGTTGGGCAGCGCGTCGAGTGCCATATTGACCTTGCCGGAAGATCCGCGGAACTTGTAGCGGTTGACTTCTTCCAGAAAATCGCCGGGGAGATGCTGAGCTTCGATGAACCTGGTGAACGTCAGCCGGGGATCGACGCTGGAAGAAATCACGCCGGCGTAGATTTCGTCGCCATTGGCCAGCACAACGCCCTTGGCGCGGCCGTTCTTCACGATGATCTGCGCGATCGCTGATTGGGTGCGAATCTCGACGCCGGCCTCGCGCGCGGCTTCCGCGATGGAATTTGAAATTGCTCCCGTGCCGCCGCGCGCGAATCCCCAGGCGCGGAAGGCGCCGTCGATCTCGCCCATGTAGTGATGCAGCAATACGTAGGCCGTACCGGGAGAACGCACGCCGAGAAATGTTCCGATGATGCCCGAGGCCGACATAGTGGCTTTCAGCACGTCGGTCTCGAACCATTGATCGAGGAAATCAATGGCGGACATCGTCATCAGCTGGACTTGATTGTATTTATCGTAGCTCGACATGCCCTGGAAGCGGCGGCCCAGGAACACCAGCTTCATCAGTTCACGCGGATTCAGCGTCGAAGGATCGGGCGGCACCATGCTCAAAATCGGCTTCACGAAGCGACACATGGCCTGCATGGCTTTGCCGAATTCGTCATAGGCCTCGGCGTCAACCCGCGAGTGGCGGGCGATTTCGCGGTGCGTCTTGCCGTGATCGTTTACCCGCCACAAGTAGTCGCCGCTGGGCATGGGTGTGAACGTGCCGTCGAGAGGAAGAATTTCGAGGCCGTGGCGGGGAAGATCGAGATCGCGGATGATTTCCGGGCGCAGCAGCGAAACAACATAGGAGCAGACCGAGAACTTGAAGCCGGGGACGATTTCTTCGGTGCAAGCCGCGCCACCGAGCACGTGGCGGCGTTCCAGCACCAGCACCTTCTTGCCCGCACGGGCAAGATAGGCTGCGTTGACCAGGCCGTTGTGCCCGCCGCCGATCACGATTACGTCGCATTTGTTGGAAGCCACTAGCTTCTAGCTCCTAGCGTTTAGCTTTCATGTTCGAGCGCAGGAAAACGCAATGATACTCGCGATGGGAAGCAGGCGGTAGGGAAGATCAGAGGCCGCTGGGAAGGACGCACCATTGAATGAGGCGGCGCATAGGGCGTTTATTGTAGCAGGCGGACCCTGGACACGGATGCATTTCTTGACCTGCGAGGTATTGGGAGGATGCCGTCCCTTCGGAGCTTGTGTCATAGCTTCTCTTTCGCCCCTCCGGGGCTTGCCCATCTCCCTTTTGGGACCCACGGCTTGCGCCGTGGGCTGCATTCTGTCGCCGCTGCGCGGCTTGGGGTGGCTCCTGGCCTCCACATTTTTCATTTGCGAGCGAGCTACGACACAGATTCCGTGGCCGCCACGAGGAGCGGGTAAATGAAGAGTCTGACTGCGCTGTTGCCGCGCAGGCGCTGGGATGAATATAATCCAGCGACTGGCGCGTATACGTCGATCGAGGAAATCCCTTGCCCATAGGAACCGCATTTCACGAGCGAACTTTCCCCCTTTGCAACAGCCTGAATTACCGCGAGTGGTCGGGATACTACACCGTCAGCGTGTATGAAGTGCACCACGAGCACGAGTACAACGCCATCCGCAATGCGGCGGCGCTGATCGACATCTCGCCGCTGTACAAGTACCTGGTGACCGGCAAAGACGCAACCAAGCTGGTGAACCGCGTCATCACGCGCGACATCAACAAGGTCAAAGTAGGGCAGGTGATTTACTGCTGCTGGTGCGACGAGGAGGGCAAGGTCATTGACGACGGCACGGTCTCGCGGATCGAGGAAAACGTGTATCGCTGGACCGCGGCCGATCCCAGCCTGCGCTGGTTCCGGCAGAACGGCCTCAACATGGACGTGCAGGTTGAGGACATCTCCGAAAAAGTAGCTGCGCTGGCGTTGCAGGGGCCGACTTCGGCCAGGCTGCTGAAGGCCGTGGCCGAGGCCGACATCGCCAATCTCAAGTACTTCCGCGTCACCCGCGGCAAGATCGCGGGAGTGCCCGTGGATATTTCACGCACCGGCTATACCGGCGACCTGGGGTACGAGATTTGGATGCCGTGGAACGATGCCGTCAGTGTCTGGGATGAACTGGCGGAAAAGGGACGGCAATTTGATCTGCACGCGGCGGGCATGCTGGCGCTCGACGTGGCGCGGGTCGAAGCCGGCCTGCTGCTGATTGAAGTGGACTACACGAGCTCGAAGAAGGCGCTGATTCCGTCGCAGAAGTACTCACCATACGAACTCGGATTTGGCCGGATGGTTCATCTGGAGAAAGAGAATTTCATCGGCAAGCGGGCGCTGGAGCGTGACGCGAAGAATGGCGTAACGCGGCAACTGGCGTGCCTGGAAGTCGACTGGCCGGGTGTCGAGCGGCTGTACGAACGTTTTGGGCTGACTCCAGCGGCACCGGCGCAGGCGTCGCGCGTGGCAGTGCCCCTGTACGCGGGGGAGAAGCAGGTGGGGAAGGCGACGACCACAACCTGGTCTCCGGTGCTGAAAAAGATGATCGCGCTGGCCAGCCTGGAAACGGGCTATGCCAAGCTGGGCACGCAACTGCAGATGGAGATCACGATCGAAGCGATCCGGCTGAAAACGAACGCGAAGGTGGTGACGCTGCCGTTCTTCAATCCGCCGAGAAAGACGGCGACGCCGGTATAGAGGTGAGGCACAGCCGGGCTGCGCTCGGCGGGAGCGAAGGAAAAGACCTAACCGAGCTTCGCTCGGCCGGACAGCCGGGGGCGGCTGTCCCCACATGTTCTCGGCTGTAGATTGCTTACTTACTCCGCCGCAGCCTTCCGGGTGCTGCGCTTCCAGAACAAATAAAAGGGCACACCGATCAGCACGATGGCGATGCTCCAGAATGCTTCCAGCGGCCGTTTCCAGATCGTATTGAGGATCCAGGCGGCGCCAATCAGAACATAAATCCCAGGGAGCCAGGGATATCCGGTGCAACGGTAGGGGCGCGGTACCTCAGGCCGCCGCCAGCGCAACCAGAACATACCGATCACAGTCAGCTCATACGACAGCACCATGCCCAACATGACGTACGTATAGAGCTGGTCATAATGCCCGGTGAGCGTCAGAACCGCGGCCCAGATGCCCTGACCGACCAGGCTAAGAGCGGGTGTCCGCCATTTGGGATGGATGACCGCCATGCGCTTGAAGAAAACGCCATCCCGCGCCATCGCCATGTAAACCCGGGCGCCCGCTAGCGTGCAGGTGGCTGCCGCACTGAAGCACGAAATCGCGATCACGAGCGACAGCCAGACCGCGGCGCCTGGCGAAAACAAAGCCGCCGCCGCCGCGTGTGCGATCGTCTCATGCGCGGCGATTTCCTTGAGCGGGAGCGCGTAGACGTAGGTCACGTTCATCGCGATGTAAATCCCTCCCACCGCGAGCACGCCCAGCACCATGGCGAGCGGCACATTGCGGCGCGGTTCCTTCACCTCGCCCGCAACCCACGTGATATACACCCATCCGTCATAAGCCCAATAAACCGCGATCAGCCCCACGCCGAGCGCCGAGATCAGCTGCGAGGGACTAAGCCCCATGGTCAGGGGAACGCCGTGGGCCTGGAAATTGGACCAGTGCCCATGGCCGATGGCGAGTCCCAGAACGACGAACACCGCCATGGCGGCAAATTTCGTCCAGGTGGAGACGTTCTGCAGCAGCGCGCCCCAGCGCAACCCCACAACGTTGACATACGTGAGAACGGCGATCAGCACCAGCCCCAACACATGCGCGCGTGTAACCACGATGCCGGCCAGCGACCACACCACGCGCTCCTGCGAGACGAGCGGAAAAACTTGGCCGACGTAGGCCGCCGATGCGACTGACAGCGCGGCGATCGTGCCGCCGTTGGCCACGGCGAACAGCATCCAGCCGTAGAGAAAAGCAATCAGATCGCCGTAGGCCTCCCGCAAGTAAATATACTGGCCACCGGAGTCGGGAAACATCGAGCCTAGCTCAGCAAAAGCGAAGCAAGCGCAGAGCGAGATCAGTCCACCTAACACCCATACCAGCAGGAACAGGACCGGTTGAGGCAGGGGCCCGGCAATGTCTTTGGCGGTTAGAAAAATGGAAGAGCCGATGATGCCGCTGACCAACAGCAGCACGGAATCGAGCAGGCCCAGGCCGCGAATCAGCGTGGGCTTGGCATCGGATGACTGAGTCTGGGCGACAGGCGGGGCCGAGGAGGTTTCCATTATCCGATTCCGAGTTCGTCGGGGGACTCAAGCGGTGTGCCACAGCGGCGGCAAATGACGGAAGCACAATCTCCGCAAGTCAGCGGATCGGTGACTTCCTCGGCACAGTTGGGGCAGTACAGCGGTCCGGGGCCAGGCTCGGGCGGCGGATTCTGGGGGCGAGTTGCCATGAAGAGGAAAACTGTAGCACAGAAGCAGTACGCGTCTCACTACAACCGGCCGGATGGGCCGCGGAGCAAGGGGGATGGATTCCCCTGCTTTCTGCGTGCAGCGAGCTGAGAATCGTCTCGAGTTTCCGGCTAACAGGCTGGCGATCCGTTCTCGTGGACAGGAGGGTACCTCAGGGACTAGACTGGCGCGCGGCAAGCTGTGGCCAAGGAGGTTGCTCATGCACCGTATCGCGCTATTGCATCCAACGCCGACAGATTCTGAGATTGCAATTCTGCAAGTCTCTAATCAGGAACATGATGACTTGCATAAGGATGCCCTAGGCTTCGTGAACAGGAACAAGGTGTTTTGCAAGGATGTAAGGAGTGTGGACCTACAGCACACCCCGGGTACAGCGAGTGTGGCGCGGGCAAAGTCTGGAGCAAAGCAGAGCGCAAACTCCGGGTGGATAGTTACGCTTAGGCACGACCCGAGCTGCCCCGTGGATGGTTCGTGCCTTCAAGTCTAGAGCCGACAGGCTAGGGCGAGAAGCCCACCCGCCGCTCCAGTTCCTGGAATCTGGCATCGGACCGCAGCGGATCGACAGCTTGGTCCACTTTGATCCCTGCCAGGTAGAGATCTCGCTCCGTGTATGCTCTGTCGAGCCATTGGAGAGCCCTTTCCCGATTGCCCAGAGCGGCGTAGAGCGCTGTGATGAAATAAGGGGGAACGTAGGTCTGACGGGATCGCAGGAGCAGTTGGGCAAGAATCCGGTGGGCTTCCGCCACGTTTCCCTCTTGCGCATAAATGCGTCCGAGCAGCGCCATCCAGACCGTATCTTTGCCCGAAAGGGTCCATGCCCTCATGCCCTCTTCGATGGCCTGCGGGTATTGGCCTTTTCCGAGATGGGCATAACTGAGGCAGGAGTGAGTGCTCTTGTCGTTAGGAGCCAGTTCCAAAGCCCGCTGGCACTGCTCCATCGCCTGATCGTAGCGGCGGGCGCAATATAAATCCCATCCCGCCGTCGCATTGTTATCAGCGTACAGAGGATCCAGCCCCTGGGCGGCCGAAACCTGTACCCAGGCCTCGTCGGCGCGTCCCATGGCGGCCAGGAAGACTGAATACATCCGATGAGCCTCGGCATCGCCAGGGTTGAGTTGGAGGGCGCGCTGATACTCGCGGTCTGCTTCCGCCCAATTCCAGTCGCCGTAGAACCGCACAGTGGCCAGCGAAGTATGAGCATGGGCCACGGTGTCGTCGAGAGCGACTGCCTTGAGCGCATAGTCCCGTGCCTTGGGCATCGTCTCGCGAGGCGGTAGATCGACGTCGTTCCAGTAGGCGTCGGCCAATCCCGCATACGCCGGAGCGTAGTTGGGGTCCTGTTGGATGGCCTGCTCAAAATACTGGCGCGACTTCGCGCGCTGCTCGGCGTTCCCGAATTTCAAATATTCCGCTTTGAGATAGGCTTCCTGGGCGGCGGGTTCGACAGGGTGTGCAGTTGCCAACCGCGCTCGATCTCCTGCGCTCAGATTGATCCTGATCTCCCGGGCCAGGGCCAGGGCCATTTCGTGCTGCAAGGTGAGCAGGTCGCGGAACTCGCTCTCATACCTGTGCGACCAGAGCTGCCGGTCATCGGCGGCGCTGACCAGGCGAACCGTGACCTGCACCGTCTGGCCCGAGCGCATCACCGCCCCTTCGATGACCGCATCCACTTTCAACTGGCGGGCAACGTCACGCAAGGGCACCGGCTCGCTTTTGTAACGCATGACTGACGTGCGCGAGATGATGCGCTGCAAGGCGTGCATCTGGCCCAGATCGGTGATGAGAGAGTCAGTCATCCCATCGGCCAGGTATTCCTGTTGCGAGTCCCCTGAGAAATTCGAAAATGGAAGGACAGCCAGCGATTCAATGTGGAGTGCGCCCTGGTTCCGCAGCGTGTCCATCCAACTCCTGTTGCGCCATCCCAGCACGGTCGCCAGCGCAAGTAGTGCAAGGCACGCTGCAAGCAGGTAAAAGCGGAGCCTGCCGCCCAGCCTGGAGGCAGCTGGCGCGCCTTGGGCATTGGCCAATTCCCGCAAGTCGCGCAGCAGGTCTTCGGCCGACTGGTAGCGCTTTTCCGGGTCCTTCTCCAGGCACTTCAGGATAATGGCCTCGAGGCGCGGCGAAATTCCTGGCCGGACGTGACTGGGAGGAACCGGCGCCCGGTGCAGGATCTCATCCACTAGAGCGGTGAACAGCTTCTGCTCGAACGGAGCGCGCCCGGTATAGAGTTCATACAGCACCGCTCCGGCGGAATAGATGTCGGTCCGCGCATCCACGGCCAGTCCTGCGAGTTGCTCCGTCGCCATGTAGGGCAGCGTTCCGGAGCAGTCCACCGAGCCGTTGAAACTCAGCGTGCTGGCCAGAGGTCCGAGGCGGAGAGTGGACCAGGCCAGGCCGAAATCGAGAATTTTCAGGCGGTCATCTTTGGTTAGCCGCAGGTTGCCCGGCTTCAGGTCACGGTGGATGACTCCCTGCGCGTGGGCCGCGGCCAAGCCCTCAGCCAACTGCACGCCAATGCGTACGATTTCTCTCTCGCGCAGCACTCCCTGCCGGACCTTTTCGTCGAGGGCCAGTCCGGGGACGTACTCCATCACCAAAAAATCCACGTTATCCTGGGTGTCGAAATCAATGACGGTGACAATGTTGGGGTGATTCAGCTTGGAGAGGGCTTTCGCCTCTTTGCGGAAAAGCTGACGGCCGCGGTCGTCAGTTCCGGGGGGCAAAACCTTCAGGGCGACATTGTGTCCGAGGTGCTCGTCGCGGGCAAGAAACACTTCTCCCATCCCGCCTTCGCCGACTTTCTCGATGACGCGGTAGTGGCCCAGTTCAGAACCAATTAGTGCGCCGTGGTTGAGCGCTTGGCCCATACGGCAAGGTCCCCCACACACGGAATCGTAGGTCCCGCAATGGGAGGAGTCAATGGAGAATGTGCGGCACTGCCGTCGGCGCTTGAATCGACGTCCTTTGGGCCATTATTCTCCCGGAGGAGGCACCATGTCTGACAAGCCCCTAAGCGCCGACGAGAAACTGCAGCAGGAATTCAACCGCTGGGCTGCGGCGGGTGAAGGCGAGAAGATGCAGTGCCATCACCTCAACATCACCGAAAAGACGCTGCGCCTGATGAATCTTCGTCCCGGCGAGCGCGTGCTTGATCTGGGTTGCGGCTCGGGATGGGCGACGCGCCTGCTGGCGCGGCTGGTGGGCGAAGGGCCCGAGGGATTCGGCCAGGTCGTGGGCATCGACGTTTCCGACGAGATGGTGCGCCTGGCGCGGGAAGCTTCGAAGGAGTTCGAGAACATCCTCTATGTTCAGGGGTCGGCGGAGAAGATTCCGTGGGAGGAAAATTTCTTCGACAAAGTCCTGTCGGTCGAATCGTTCTACTACTATGCCGACCAGGACCGCGCGCTGATGGAGTTGTTCCGCGTGATGGCGCCGCGGGGAAGGGTGTTCATCCTGATCAATCTCTACCGAGACAATGCGTATTCCCTGCAGTGGGTGGACAAGCTGAAAGTTCCGGTCCACGTGCGTTCCGCGGCCGAATACGTTGAGCTGCTGAAGAAGCACGCGTTTGAAAACGTAGAAGCGCGCCGCATTCCCGACGACACGCCCACGCCGGATGACCATCAGACGAAATGGTTCAAGAGTCTCGATGATCTCAGGGCGTCCAAGCGGGAGGGTGCACTGCTGCTGATGGCTTCGAAGCCCGACCTGCGCACGCCGGCGCCGGGATACACGATCTACTGAGCGGTCGCGGGCAGGAGTGCCCGCGCCACACAGACCAAGCAGCATTTTATTGGCGGGACACTCCTTCTGCGGTAGCTTTCATTCCGGCTTCGGTCAACAGAAACACGCACAGGATCGCCATCTCGGGCTCGATGGGAACACGGTAACGCGGCGCCGGAAAGGCAACATAGTAGACCGCGGGATAAAGCAGGATCAGCCAAAAGAGCAGCCAGGCGCCGGGTTTGCGCAGGCGCAGGGCGCGAAACAGCCCCCAGAACGCCAGCGCCGACGACGCCAGAAACAGCGAGTTCTTCGCCGGATTCAGCCACCAGGGCTGCGTGGCCTTGGGCGATCCTGCCCAGTAGTAGATGAACCGCTTGCCGCAGAGACTGACGAAGCGCCAGTAGTCGGCGCGAATATAGTCGAGGGCCTGCCGCTTGCGCATGGCAATGTAGGCGAGTTCCCCCATGGCCTGGTACTGACGCAGGGCGTAAGCGTCCTGCGTGGGGTGCAGGTACTCCATCCACGTGCCGTCGGCGCCCGGGCCGTTACCCAGGCGGAGTTCGGCGCCAAAGTTGTCGCGGATAAAAATGAACTGGCCGAAGGTCTGATAATTGCGCACCAGCCACGGCGTGATGCAGGCGAAGAAGACGATTGAAGCCAGCACAACGCCGGCGAGCGATCGCTTGCCGCCCGACTTCTTGTCCGATTGGGCGCGGCGATACCAGGCCCACAATCCGGCCGCAGGCAGAAACGACAGCAGCGACGGGCTGTTCAGGGCTGAGATGCCCCACAGCACCCCAAACTCGAACCAGGGCAGCCAGCCGTCGCGATCTTCGAGCTTGAGCGCGAGCCAAAAAACCGTGGTCAGCAGCAGCGCAGACAGGCTCGTCTCCCAGATCCAGCGCGTGCACCAGAACATCACGTTGGGCAGCAGCGCCCAGGCCCAGGCCGAGCCGACCGCGACCCTCTCAGAAAAAATTCGCCGCGCGATCCAAAAGATTGGAATGCAGGTCAGCGCCGAGAACACGCTGTTGAGCGTGAGCAGAAGGAACGCAGAAACCTTGGAATAAATTCCGAAAGTCAGAAAAACGCCGGCGGTGAGATAAGGATAGAGCGGAGCCTCCCACGCCGTCGGTCCGGTCGACGGGCCGAAGGGATTGCTAAAGCCGTGGCCGGAGGCGAGCGATGCGGCAATGCGTCCCATTTCCCAGCCGAAACCGAAATTGTCGTCGGTGCTTTTGAATCTGTAGGGGTGGCCGAGGATGATCCAGCCCACGCGCAGGAGCAGGGCGACGGTGATGATCCAGAAAAACGACGTGCGGATGCGGGCCCAGACGTCAGCGAGCCGGCCGCCATGGCCGGTTCGAGCTGCAGTCGCTGAGTTCAGTTCCATCGGTGGTTCTATTTGTAGCTGAGCGGGGCGGCGGGAGCAAATGGGGATTGTCGAGCTTTGCTCGCCCGGACAGCCGGGGGCAGCTGTCCCCACAGTTGTTTCCCCAGGCTGAGACATCAGCCGGAAAGGGGCAAGCCAGCGCCCAAGAGTGGGCATCCGGTAAAATGAAATGTTTGACCGGAGCTGCGGTTGATTTCTGATCTCATCCTGAGCGCGAAACTGGCGATGTGGGCTGGCCCCAGGGGCATTGGACCCTACATCCGGCAGCATTTTCTCGACACCACGTTTCGCGGGCTTTACCGCGTCAACGGATTCGATCTGGCGCTGCTGATCCCGTATTTTGTGGTGCTGATTCTACTGGCCGGGTATGGAGCGCACCGCTACATCCTCGTCTATCTCTATTACAAGCATCGCAAAAACCGCACGACCGAGCCGGCGGAAACGTTCAAAGAACTGCCGCGAATCACAGTGCAGCTGCCGATTTTCAACGAGCAATACGTGGTGGAGCGATTGCTGGAGGCCATTTGCAAACTGGATTATCCGCGGGAAAAACTCGATATTCAACTGCTCGACGATTCGACCGACGAGACCGTGGACGTGGCCCGCGCGCTGGTCGAGCGTTACGCTGCGCTGGGACATCCCGTGAGCTACCACCACCGCACTAACCGGGAAGGCTTCAAGGCCGGCGCTCTGGCGGAAGGCATGAAGACGGCGAAGGGAGAATTCATCGCCATCTTCGACGCTGACTTCACTCCGCCGGAAAATTTCCTGATGCGCATTATTCACCACTTCACCGATCCCAAAATCGGCATGGTGCAGACGCGTTGGACGCACATCAACCGGAATTATTCCTTCCTGACCGAAGTGGAAGCGATTCTGCTCGACGGGCATTTTGTGCTGGAGCACTCGGGGCGGGCGCGGACCGGGCTTTTTTTCAACTTCAATGGCACGGCAGGGATGTGGCGCCGCACGGCGATCGAGGAAGCCGGAGGCTGGCAGCACGACACGCTCACCGAAGACACGGACCTCTCCTATCGCGCCCAACTCAAGGGATGGAAGTTCATTTACCTGCAAGATGTGGAATGCCCGGCGGAGCTTCCGGTGGAGATGACCGCGTTCAAGACCCAGCAGGCGCGCTGGGCCAAGGGACTGATTCAGACCGGAAAGAAGATTCTGCCGCGGGTCCTGCGCAGCGACGCACCGTTCCACACAAAGGTTGAAGCCTGGTATCATCTGACGGCGAATATCAGCTATCCGCTGATGATCATGCTTTCGGTGTTGCTGCTGCCGGCCATGATTATTCGCTTTTACCAGGGCTGGTTTCAGATGCTCTATATTGACCTGCCGCTGTTCATGGCTTCGACCTTCTCGATTTCGAGCTTCTATCTGGTGTCGCAGCGGGAACTGTATCCGCGCAGCTGGCCGCGGGCGCTGCTCTATCTGCCGTTTCTGATGGCGCTGGGGATTGGGCTGACCATCACCAACACGAAAGCTGTGATCGAGGCTTTGATCGGCAAGCAGAGCGCGTTCGCCCGCACGCCCAAGTACCGGGTCGAGTCAAAAAAAGACAAGGTGGGCGCCAGCAAGTACCGCAAGCGGCTGGGGTGGGTGCCGTGGTTGGAGATGTTGATCGGCGCCTACTTTGCGCTCACCGTCTACTACGCGGTGGACAACGAGAATTACATCACGGTACCCTTTCTTCTGCTTTTTGTCGTGGGGTACTGGTATACGGGCTTGATGTCGTTGTTGCAGGGCCGGTTCGGCGGAGCGCTAGGGACCACGACGCACACCAAGCCGTTCCCGGTGGGCGTGTAATCCGCACGACTGCGGCCAAAACGGACTCTGACTTCGCTGTGGGATTGGGGAACCTTTTCAGCTGGAGACCATCTAAACGGGAGTAACGAGGCAACATTCTGTTCGACCGCTTGATGGAGGAGGTTATGCGGTTCTTCGCCACGACTGTGATTTTGCTCGGGCTCGCAATACACGCATTCGCCGGCGAGAACCTCAAGCTGAATCCCCGGCTCGATTACACCAGCGACAGCGAGGACGGGCCGCTGATAACGGGCGACAAAATGGAGGCCGGCGCCGTGGCAAGCAAGCCCGCCTACATCATCCTGTACCAGGAAGGTTGCTACAACTCCAAGCGACAGGCGCGTCGCACGGTGAGCTTGTACGAAAAGTACAAGGGGCAAGTGCAGTTTGTGGTGATTGATCTCGACCGGTATCTTTCGCCAGCGCAGCAGGGGTTGCGAAAGAAGTATTTCCACGGCATCATCCCGCACGTTGTGGTGGTCGACAAGTCGGGTGCGGCTCTCTACGACGCTGACGGCGAGGTCGACGAAAGCGTAATTTCAGGGCTTCTGGACAAGGCTCTACAGTGAGCCTGGTCCCGGCTCGACGCCTCATTTACAATCCAGTCGCGGAAGATTCTCATCTGATCATGCGGCAGGGATGAGGAGTCTTCGAAGGGAGGATGCCATGTTCCTTTCGCACAGGATTTTCCGCCGGGCTGCTCTCGCGTTTCTTCTGTTGTTTCTGCTCAGCTGCGGTTCGGCCCACGATTCCGGAGAATTCTACGTCCTCGTCTCGGCGAACCTGCAGATCCCTTATTGGAAGACGGCTGGAGCGGGTTTCTCGGCCGCTGCGGCTCAGATGAAAGTGCGCTCCCATCTGGAAGGGCCGCAAACGTTCGATCCCAAGGCGGAGCGCGACGCGCTGGACCAGGCGGTGCAGAAAAAAGTGACCGGCATTCTGCTGGACGTCACCGACGCAGTGCTGCTCAAAGACGGCATCGATAAAGCCATTGCGGCGGGGATTCCCGTCATCACTATTGACTCAGACGCGCCGGCGAGCAAGCGGCTGTTTTTCATCGGAACCAACAACTATCAGGCGGGGCTGATGGGCGGGCAGCGCCTGGCCCAGGAACTGAAAGGAAAGGGCAATGTCGTTGTCTTCACCATGCCCGACCAGCCGAACCTGCAGGAGCGCCTGACCGGTTACAAGGCGGCGCTGGCCCTCACCGACATCAAGATCACGCGCGTGGTCGATATTCAGGGTGATCCGCGCATCGCGTTTGATACGACCAACCAGATCATCGGCAAAGAGCGGGACAAGGTGGATGCGTTTGTGTGTCTGGAAGCCCAGTCGGGGAAGAATGTCGCCGGCGTGCTCAACAGCTTTCACGTCACCGGAAAAGTGGTGATGGCGATGGATACTGACCAGGAGACGCTGGACTGGATCCAGAAG
>Ga0187888_1000079_pt1 | contig 94109 bp, 74 predicted proteins | sample June2016WEW_7_40_FD_132987 | JGI IMG/M metagenome (GOLD analysis project Ga0187888, IMG submission 132987) | Peatland microbial communities from SPRUCE experiment site at the Marcell Experimental Forest, Minnesota, USA - June2016WEW_7_40 | ecosystem: Environmental > Terrestrial > Soil > Wetlands...
CAGTCCATGGCCATTTTCGGTTGCGGCATTCTTTACCAGACTCCTTCGATTCGGAAAGTGTGCAGGTCCTTGAGCGGCGCCGCTTCTTCGACCTCGATATCGTCGACGCGGGCGGCGCGCGGGCCCTGCTTCAACTTATCGTAGAACAAGCGGAGCTGATCGCGCGTGCCGGAGGCAAGCACCTCGACACTGCCGTCGCTGCGGTTGCGAACCCAGCCCGCCAAACCTAGCGCATGCGCTTCGCGTTCGACGAACCAGCGAAACCCAACGCCCTGCACGCGTCCACTGACGACATAACGGCGTGTTTCGATCGTGCTTCCCATAAACGTAGCTCTACAAGCTATTTCATAACTCATTTTGGACCGGAACCAACGGCGTCCCTCAGCGGCTAAAGCCGGAGAATATGCGGTCAGGAAACGGCGCAGCTTCAGCCATGCCCCTTCAAAGCCGAGTTATGAAACAGCTTCTATTTGAACACAGATCACTTTCCCCGGACAGTCAACTCAGCCTGTCGCGGGCCGGGGTCCCCACGACGCGCCGCTTATGCGCGTAGTGCGGTGGAAGTTATCACGCTCGGGACAGATATGCGCCATCGGAAGTATCGACCTTGATCTTGTCGCCCTCGTTGATGAACGGCGGCACGTACACGACGAGCCCGGTTTCGGTCTTGGCGGGCTTGGTCACGCTGCTGGCCGTTGCCGATTTCAAGCCGGGCTCGGTTTCCACCACTTTGAGCTCCACCGTCTGCGGCAGCTCGATGCCCACGGGCTTGCCGTCGAAGAATTCGACGATGATCTGCAGATTTGCCGTCAGGTATTCGACTGCATCGCCGAGGGTGTCGTGCTTGAGCGGGGTCTGCTCATAGTTTTCGATGTCCATGAAGTAGTAGTCGTCGCCGTCGTTGTAGAGGAATTCCATCTTGACCTGGTCGACAGTAACTTTTTCGAGCGCGTCGCCGGAACGGAAGCGATGTTCGAACATGGCTCCGGTGCGGAGGTTGCGCAGCCTTGCCTGGATGAAAGCGCGCAGATTGCCCGGTGTGCGGTGTTCGACGCTGAACACCGAATGCAAATCGTTGTTGTGCTTGATGATCATGCCGGGACGTAGCTGTGTGGCCGGAATTGCCATGGCGGTGTAAGGTGCTCCTTGTGAAATTGGGGTGATGAACCAGGGATCTTTAGCCTCATGACGCGCAACACAACACACTCCATTTTCACCCTACCAGGGCGGGAGGCACGTAGCGGAGAGACGAACAATCAATTTTACCTTGCGAGACTCCGCTTTGGGAACCTCAGCAACGGGTATTCACGTGGCGATTGCGGTTTTGGCGGAAAAGTTTAAAACCCTGGCAACAGTTCGACGCGCCGGTTTTTCTAAGCTACGAGGTTCCGGCGGAGCAGGAGGAGAGCCGAATGGCGCCGCCAATATCTGAAGACGAGGTTCTTATGGACGAGAATCGCAACTTTGATGATCACAGCATCTCTGAAACCAACAGGCGCGGTGTGCCCACGGGGCTGATTCTCCTGCTGATCGGGATCGGCGTCGGTTCGCTGGTGGCGGCTATGTTGACTCCCAAAACCGGCAAGCAGGTTCGCAAGGGGCTTCGCCGCCGCTACGAAGATGCGCGTGACACGCTGGAAGAATGGAGCGATCAGGCGGAGGGTTGGATGCAACGCGGCAGCGAGTGGGCGAACGCCGCCAGCAGTAAGGTCGCACCCATCGCACGCAAACTTAAGCGAGAGGTTCGCTAGGCCCGGTTCGCAAAAGGGTCGCTCCAGGCCGCAAGCCACTCAATCCGCGGCAGGCTCAATAAAGCCGGAAGTTGACCTCGATGCTGATCTGCACGGCGACCGCTTGGCCGTCCTTCTTGGCGGGATCGAATTTCCAGCGGCGCACGGCTTCGACGGCTTTCTCATCGAGACCCATTCCCAGGGAGCGCCGCACGCTGATCTCGCGCGGGCGGCCGTCTGCGCCAACGATTACCCACAGAACCACCGTCCCCTGGTACTTGGCTCTGCGTGCCGCCTCCGAGTAGTCCGGATCGGGATCATAGAGCACCTTGGGAGGCAGGACACCGCCGCCGACGTGGTAAACACTGCCGCCGATGCCTCCGCCGCTACCCGGCCCAACCCCCGGACCGTTGCCGCTGCCGACGCCGGTTCCGGTACCGCTGCCAATGCCGCCACCGAGCCCTGGGCCATTGGAAGGCAGGCTGGCCAATGCCTTCGATAGTGGATCACCGAATGCATTCGCCTGGGGCAACTTGATATCGGGGGGAACCACCACGGTCGGCTCAGCCACCAGCTTGGGCGCTTCGTTGCGCACTACTACCTGCGGAGGCGCAATTTGCTTGAGAGAGGTTTTGGGGAGTGCGCCTTTGCTGGCAGCCAGCTTGTCATGATCGCCGCCGCCTCCACCACCGCCGCTCAGCGTCTTGGCAGGCGTCAGAATATACGGGCTGATGTCTGTGACCAGCGTTGTCACCTGGTTCTGCACCTGCGCGGAGTGCGTCGCCACCCAACTGCCGATCGCGACCAGTGCGGCCACGGCTGCCGTATTCAGCAGGAAAGAAGCGACGAACGAGGCCTTGCGTACCTTGTAGATGCCATAGCCTTCGCCGAACAGAGTCGGCAGTACAAGGTCACGCCTGTGTGCTGACTCGCCAGCGATCTGGTTCGTTCTATCTAGAACCGTGGCTGACATACTTTCGCTTAGACCGGATTCGCGGAAGGTACCCGTGTAGGAGCCGGGCGTATGGGATCCCTGCCAAACGCTGCCTTTCGCGTTTGGGGGGACGTTGCGCCCGGCGTTGCTAGTACTTGGGTACATCAACCTTTAATCTGCTTTTAATCTGCTCTAGTATAGACCTATTCCACGCCAAAAAGTCTCTGCGTAATTCACTTCGCCCCTGTCCAATGCCCGCCGCGCACACCTTCGGCACCTTTATGGCAGCTCGACGGCACATCGACGATGCGGGTCCAGCCTGCTACCAGTTTTGAGGGACTGGCGGATTGCGGCCGCTCTCGTGGTACTCCTCTTCGGAGTTTACGGCCCAGATATTGCTCTTATCCATCTGTCCGGAAATGATGTTGTCCACGGCCGTCATCGCCGTCAGCATGGAGTGATCCTGATTGTTATAGCGGTGCATGCCATTACGGCCAATGAGGAAAAGGTTTTCGAAGCCGTCGAGATATTGGCGAACCTCGGGGAACCGGGCATAGCTGCCGAAATATGCCGGGTAGGTTTTCTCCATCCTGATGACGGTTGCATCCAACACATCGGCTTGGCGGATGATGCCGATCTTCTCCAACTCCTGCTGCGCCAATGCCGACAGCTTTTCCTCGGACATGTTCCACAGGCTGTCCGACTCGTTGCAGAAGTATTCCACACCAATCCATACCGTCCCTGGGTCGCGCACCAGGTAAGGGCTCCAGTTGTTGAAGATCTGCAAGCGGCCGGCAATGACGTCGGGCTCCTGAATATAGATCCAGTTGTCCTTGATCAGTTCGCCTGGCCTGCCTTCATCCTGCACCACCAGTCTTTTTACCAGCAGCCCCACGGTGATGAAGTCGCGATAGAGCAGCGCGTCGCTGATTTCCCGCACCTGCCCGGGCACGTCACCATCAAGGCAATTCACCAGGTCTTTGACCGCCATGGTCGAGAACAGGTACTCGCCCCGGAAGTCGCGGCGCTCTCCATTCGAGGCTATCCCGCTGACGCCGCACACGTGGTTCCCCTCCACCAGGATCTTGTCAACGTTGAAGCCAGTGATGATTTTCCCGCCTTGTGCAGCGACTTTGCCGGCGACAATTTCCCACAACTGCCCGGGCCCAAGCTTGGGATACAGGAACTGCTCGATCAGAGAAGTTTCCGTGTTCTTTTGCCTCACGTCCCTGGATGAAGAGAAAGCTTTCTTCAGCACGTGCAGAATTGTCTTGGTGATCGATAGGCCCTTCACCCGCTGAGCACCCCATTCGGCGCTGATTTGCGTGCACGGAACTCCCCAGACCTTCTCGGTGTAGGACTTGAAGAACGTATTGTAGAGTTCGCGGCCGAAGCGGCTGATGAAGAATTGTTCCAGGTTGTCGACTTGCTTGGGCGGGAACAGCGCCACTCGCAGATAGCTGAAGCCGATCTTCAGCGTGCGCGCCAGACCGAGATTCCCGATGGTCTGCGCGCTGAGCGAGATTGGATAATCGAAAAACTTACGCAGAAAGTAGATGCGCGACTTGCGGCTGCGCAGGAGCATGACCGCTTCGTTGCCATCCGGGGAGCCCTGCGGTCGCGGCTGGCTGTCGAGCTGCATCTGCCGCGACCACCACTCCATGACGCGCTCGCTCTTGGAAAAAAAACGATGCCCGCCGATATCGATCCGGTTTCCCTTGTAATTGACGGTGCGGGAGATGCCGCCCATGAACGTACTTTTTTCCAGCACGATCGGAACGATGTCAGTGCGCGCCAACAGCTCGTAGGCAGCGGTCAGTCCCGCCGGACCAGCGCCAACAATAATGGCCTGCCGCTTCATGGTCACCTTAAGATTTCTGTACTTTCCGCATGGTCATTCTATCCCATCACCGACCGCGGAATAACGCGCCGAAAGCGCGGTCCCCGGCACGCGACGCACCTGCGTGGATTGGGGCGGAACAAGCGAGGCGGCGCCGAACGTGTAAAAAATCAGATAAGCTCATTACAAGTTCTCGATGCCCAGTGCGGCCTTCAGGGCTGCTGCTTGCCCGCGCGAGCTGCGCCCACCGCCTAGGCCGGTAAGGTTGTAACAGAGTTCCTTTATCGTTACCATTAAGTTAACCCTGTATATGTGGGGTCTCCTGATGAGGCGGGCCGGTGATCCTGCAATGGTTCCCGGTCCGTTTCTTTTCCTTCTCCCGTGCAATGTGTGAGGCGAAGGCGCCCGCCCAAGTGCCAACATTTTCGCCACGTTTATGATTTTTGTCACATAGCAGTGTGTCAAGGGCATTTACCATGAATCAACTGGATCCGTTGCTGCAAACAAACAGGGGGCTTCCTCTCGTGGATCGGATCTTGGAGGAAATGAATGGCACAGAGTCAGACTCCGAGTGCTGCTAGTGCAAGTTGGACAAGCATCCAGGCGTACGTGCTCGCCACGATCTGCCTGGTGGTGGGAATCGCGGTGGGATATTTATTGCGTGGCTCAGCGGGCAGCGACAGCAAACCGCAGCCAAGCGCAGCCGTACCCGCTCCGGCTGCCACGCCCGCGATGGGCAGCCAACCGACGCCGGAACAGCTCAAGCACATGGCGGACAAGCAGGCAGAGCCAATCCTGGCGCAACTGAAGAATTCGCCGAACGACCCGAAACTCCTGGCGGAGGCAGGTAATGTCTACTACGACGCTCAACAGTTCCGAACCGCCATCGAGTATTACGACCGGGCACTGCGATTGGAGCCCAGGAACGCGAACGTTCGTACCGACATGGGCACGGCCTATTTTTATTTAGGCGATTCCGACCGAGCCCTGCAAGAGTTCCAAACCACCCTGAAAGACGATCCGAAGCATGGACAAACCATGTTCAACATGGGAATGGTGCAATGGCAAGGCAAAGGCGATGCGCCTGCCGCGGTTGCAACCTGGGAGAAGCTGTTGAAGACAGTCCCCGACTATCCTGAACGGGCGCGGGTGGAAGAGATGTTGGCCAAAGCCAAGCAGCACGGCTCCATCAAGCCTGGAACCAAGACTGCCAAGCCGGCCTCGATGTAGTCGCAGCCACAGGCACACGCAGCACAGGCCGGACAATCATGCGGGCCTGCTGCTTTGCTCTTACTTGGGCGTGTGCTCGTCCGCTACCTTTTTCAACTCTTGCCGACGGAGTTCATTCCGCTCGGCTTGCAGACGCAGTTCCAACTGCTTGTTGCGAAGCATCTGATCGCGTTCCCAATCCGAGCGAAGCTGCATTTCCTTGATGGAAAAACGGCTTTCTCGTTTTTCATCGTCTATCCGCACCAAGAGCTCATTCTTGTACAGACGAAACTGAATTACTTCAGCAAGCGGCATGAACTGGCTGGAGCGTTTCCCGACCACCACATAGACAACCTTATCGCTAACCAACGTGTACTCCGGGCAGACTTCCTCGGTCCTCTGCGGCACGGAGCCGAGTACCGTCGCGAAGGCGCCATGCACGATGGTGCAGTCCTTGGTTTGCATGCGGGTGACTGTTCCGAGCTGAAAACGCTGGGCGTGCACGGGCAAAGCGACCACCGCGATTACGAACAACCAGCAGAAGCGAGTTTTCACTTCACCCCCTTTTGCGCGCTCGAACCTGTGCTCGCGTAGTAGTAGGCCCGGCGGCTGCGTAAATGTAAGTTAGAGTTGGTCGTGGGAAGAATGGTGACGGTGTGCACGCCCTCTGCACGGCCTGGCAATTCATAGGTGAGCACGTAAGCGTTTCGCAAGTCCTCCACCACGGAGGCCAAGGCGGAGGGAGCGCCGGGAGCACGAGTGAAACTGCAACCGCCCGTGAGTGCCGCCATCTCCCGCAAGACATCGCCGCCGCTTGCAACGATCTTCGGATCTCCGGTGTCGAGCGTGTAAATCGGTATTTCGGCCCGCATGGCAGCGGCGACGGCATCGCGGAAGGAATGCTTGCTGATGGTGTCGTCACCATCGGAGAGGATGATCAACACGGGCCGGTATTTTGGGTCGCGATTTTTCGACAGAAACTCCACGCCAAGAGCCACGGCATCGTATAACGGCGTCTGTCCCTTCGCGCGAATCTTCGAAACCCAGTCTGCGGGCGTCAAATCGCGGCAGTCCCGGACACAGGCAAAACTCGGCTCCAGGCCGCCGAATGACATGACCGACAGTACGTCGTCCGGTCCCCACCGCGCCTCTGCAATCAACTGCGCCGCTTCTGCGATTTCCTGCGAAAACCGCCGCGCCAAGGATTCGCTGGCATCAATGAGCACCAAAGCTTCCAGATTGACCTGCGGGTCACGGCTCAGGCTGCGGAAGTGGCGAATCACCGTTCCGTTGTCCACCACCGCAATATCGGCTGGCGTAAGCGTGGGAACATCCTGATTGTGCTGGTCCGTCGCTACGAACGCTAAGCGCACTTCATGCACGTCCACCTTGAACGAGTACGCTTCCTCCAGCTCTGCCGCTGTCGCAGCCAGAGCAACGAAGAGAATCGGACCCGTGCAGAGAGAGGCGAATACTACGCGCTTTCGTAACCGGAGTAACATTCAGACCTCAATTGCTTTGCGTGACACCCCCGTCAGCAACACGCTCGCCACGACAAAAGCGGACACTACGGTCTTAAAACTTCCTCTTCCGTACTGTGTTTTTTGCAGCAGTTCTCCACACCCACAAGTTGGGCGAACATATAGCATTGCCTGCTCCCAAAGTCAATCCAGGAACTCTGGATTGGACGACGATTTTCCGGTGCACACGCCATTCCGTGGGCCATCTAGGCTATTTGCCCTAGGCATGGAATCACATCTAATGACTCAGAATGTCTAAAGCTCTGTTATGCCACAGACATTGAGTACCAGCCGCATCTTGGATTCATAATGCCGGTACTGGTTAACATCTATCTGCTCGACCAAAAAGCTCAGGGGGACCGTAATCGGCACGCTGCTACACATCGCCCCACAAATCTGTGAGCTGGGTCACGTCACACCGTGAAAGGTCCTGTCGAACGTTGCGTTTTGCCGCACTCATTTAGACGCGCGCATGGTCGGGCTACGCTGGAAGAAACTCAGCTCTGAACTCGGACTGGCGACTTCACCGCCGGCACTGATGCATCGAGTCCCTCAGTGAACTCATCGGCGCCGAGGCGCAAGAGCTTTAGCAGGCTGCGGAAAACGAGCTGCACGACAGTGTTATTTGAAGTACGTCCGATACTCAAGCTGCTGTGCGATCAGGTTGGCTGGGCAACGCTCGTGCCATTTCCACTAGTCCGGTTGCGGATCTTGCGGGACGAAGCGGCGGACCGGATCCAGCGGAGTGAGCAGGCGGCAGCGGTAGAGCAAAGAGATGAAATGTCCGCGCTCTCTGATGTGAGGATCAACATACTCGCGCACCAGCAGAGGTGTTGCTTCGGATTCGACTTTCGCGACCAGCTCCTGCAGAGCAATCGCATGCAGGCGATCCAGCGCCTTTTCCTTATAGCGAATGATGCCACCGGGGATATGCCACCCGGGTCCATAGAATTGATCATGGCGCCAAGTAAGCAGAGTGCGTCCGTCGCTGTCCTGAATGAGCAGGTCCACATTTACCAAGGGCGTGAGCCGGCTGACGAGCAGCAGTAACTCCTCTGGCAGGCCCCGTTCTGGCGCGGATACCAGCGATTCCAAATCGCCAATCGCGCGACTCATGTCGTTCGTCTGTTGACTCAACTGATCGGCTCCTTCTCAAGATAATCCGCTCGTGACCGACGATCCCGATACTATAGCGAAAGAAGACGCCCGCAGAGGGAATTCGCGTTCGCTCGCTGCCGCAGATTAAACTGGCGCTCACCCCTGTTCAGGAAGCCCCATGACATCCTTGCAGCAGATTGCCGCTACTCCTTCCGAGCAAGCGCCGCGTATCCGGGTGGCACAGATCTTCACCGGTCGCATTCTGTGCGAAGTAGTCGAAAAGAAACTGTTCCCGCAGACGATAAGGTATAAAGCGCTATTCCGGCTGCCGAAACGAGAATTTTTTGTTGCCCAGGAAATTGTAAAGGACACCCAAGCCGGTCAGTAACGCGCCTCCCAGATAGGGGGCAGCGGCCTGGAAGCGCGTCCCGTGCCGGAGGATGTAAACGACAATAGGCAACAGGCAAGCGCCGAGGACAATGCCGCTACTGTACACCGCCACGCACCGCATCCACTCACGCACGTAGTTACCTTTAGTCTTGAACACGAACCACTTGTATCCCAAGTACGAGACCGTGATGTTCAGCAGGCTCGAGAGCAGCAGTGCGACCACGTAGCCGTACGGCAGTACCGGCATCAAAAGCGCGGTGAATAAGGCAAAGGTCCCGTACCCGAAGAGCGTGTTCCACACTCCGACCACCAAATAACGCGCCAACTGCCTTGGCGGGATGTGCTTGGTCAGACTGGCGGACCAACCGTTGTTCCGGGCTCTTTCCATCATTTGCTCGAACTCACGCTTTTGCGCGGTCAGTTTCGCGGACGGGCTCACCCGGACCGTATTCGAAGTTGATCCTCTCCTGCTCGACTGCGAACGGCCGCTTCTGCACCATCGTGTGGATAGCACCAACGTATTCTCCTACGATGCCCAGGAACACGAGATGGAGCGACGCAAGAAAGAAGACGCCGATCACCAGCGGCGCAACGCCCAAGTCGAAGCGGTTCCAGAACAGGAGCTTGTAAACGAGATAGGCCAGCGAAACCAGGACAGACAGAAATGCACCGCCGAATCCCGCGAAGACCGCCAACCGCAGCGGCACCTTTGAGAGGTTCGTAATCCCCAGCATCGCCATGTCGTAAAGCGAGTAGAAGTTGTTCTTCGTGATGCCCCGTTTGCGCGCCGGCTGGTGGTACGGCAATTCAACGCGCGGGAAGCCCAACTCGGCAATGATACCCCGGAAGTACGGGTAGGGATCGTCAAACGACTTGACCGCCTCCACCACTTTTCTGTCGTAGAGGCCAAAGCCGGTGAAGTTTTCATAGGTCTCAACCCCAGAGAGCCGATTCACCAGCCGGTAGTAGCACTTGCGAATCCAGAACATCAGGCCATTTTCATCGCTCGCCTGCTTCACGCAAATGACGACCGGCGAACCGGCTTCCCAGTGGCGCACCATCTCGACGATCATCTCCGGCGGGTCCTGCATGTCGGCGACAATGCCGATTACGACATCGCCCGTCGCCTGGTGCAGCGCGTGCATCGGCGAGCGGACAGGTCCAAAGTTACGGGTATTGCAGAGAACCTTGACATTCCTATCCACAGCCGCGATTGCCTTCAGCACACCCACTGTGTTGTCCTGTGAGGCATTGTCGATAAAAATGTGCTCGTAACGATAATTGCCAAGTGAAGCGATGGCCGCGCGCACGCGCTCGTAGACTTCGCGCACGTTCAGCTCTTCGTTGTAGCAGGGCGTAATGATGCTGATGGTTTTCATCGGCTTAACTCCGCGCCGCGGCCAGGCGATGTTTTGGCACTGCGTAGCAGACCAGTTCCCAGCAGTCCTCCGCGTATCGGCGAATAAACAATTCATACCCTGGCGCGGTCTCGTGAATATACCGCGGGACCTGCCATAAATGATCGCTGCGATGGTACAAGCAAATGGCGAGTACAGGCATGTGCTTACGCAGCAGTTCCGAGGCACCGCGTAACGCATCGGGCTCGGCGCCCTCGATGTCCATCTTGATGTAGGTCGGCAAGTGCGTCCATGCAATGTTGTCCAGCTTACGGCACTCCACGGAAATTCCCTCACCCGCCGTCATGTGCGAACCGGCTGAACCGTCGGCGCTGAACTGCGCCGGGCCGTCCTGGGCTCCGACCACAAAGGGCACTGCAGTGATTCTGCTGCTGATCGCAGCACCCCACGCCGTGATTGATTGTTGCAGCAAGTTTCGGTTCCCAGGATCAGGTTCAAAGGGAAAGATATGTTCGAAGCGACTACCGGCGTGTTCGAGAAAGCCGCGGACAGTATCGCCGTCAAAGGCGCCGCAATCGACAAACACTTCACGATCGAATTGGGTAATCAAATCGTGCGGGAAGTAGATGTCGCGCGCGGCTAACGGCGGCGGCATGCCGCTGTCGTCAAGCCAATAACGCCAGCGCAACTGTGCGCACATCTCGCGCCGCGAGTGCTCGTCGGCCAGCATGCCGTAAACAGCTCGGAGTTCGTCGGCGCGTGGGGGCAGATTGCGTGGCAGGTCGATTCCGTTACAAGGGATGAACACCTCGGCATACTTCCAGAACAAGGCTGCAAACGGCGCAACATGCTGACAGCCCAGGTCGCCGAGTTGTTTGCGTGTTCTTGATCCGTTAAAGATAGTCACCACAAAACAGCAATCCTGGCCGAATCGGTGCGCTGCCTCGGCCGCCGAAAATACGCGTAGCCCCTCAACTTTTTCTCCCCAAAGCTTTGGGTTGTTGTCGGCCAGACCCCTCGGCTCAACGCCGAGGCGGCGTAACCCCGCAAGCACTGTTCTTCCTAAAGCACCTGCACCAAACAGTACAATCGGCCGAACACCGCCAGCGAGTTGGTCGAAGGTGCTCTTCTCACGTGCGATGCACGCCTCGCGAGATTCCGCTGCCATCTCGTGCAAGATGGTCTCCAGTTCGTCCTCAGATATTACCCGTCCGGTTGTGCTCAAATTGCTCTCCTACCCGTCAAATCTCAACTGCGCGACATCGATCCCGCTCGCGTGCGCGTCGTACCACTCGTAGAGTTCGCCCACGCATCCTCTCATCTCGCGGAACTTGTAGCCGCCGATTTCGTCCAACATGCGCGTGTTGTCTCCGCTGTATTCCGGGCCAATGCCTTCGTTGCGCACAATAATTTCAGGGTTGCGCCCCGAGACTGCCTCTACCATCTGCGCCAGTTCCAGCAGCGTGAAAGTGCGTCCCCGGCAAACGTTATATGCCTTGTCCTGTGGCTCATTATCGATAAACCACGCGGTTAGCTTCGCCAGTTCTTCGACATACAGGTAATCGAACGCAACGTTCTGTCGAATCACGATCGGCAGCCCCTTCACCACGCGAGCACAGGCATTCGAGATGAAGCGCACGTCCCAAGCCTCGTATTTGCCGAACACGCCAAACAGCCGCAGGACAAAAATATTGTCTGCTCTTTCCGCATACTTTGCGCAAATGTATTTCGAAAAACCATACGCGTCCTTGGGCACACGCGTATCAAAGTAAACCTCCTTTACACGTGCGGGCAGGCACTCGCGGCTGTACTCAGCGCCGGAGCCGAAGTGCAACATTTTTCCAAAGAGAGCCAGGTTGCGCGCCAAGTTGTAAAACATCCGGCAGTTGCGATCCAGCATGTCGGGCGGAGCGCCCAAACTGCGGTTAGAGCGTGTTGTCGCCGCATGCACAATCACATCGAAGCCTCTGGAATTCAGGAAATCGCGCACTGAACGCTCATCGAGCAGGTTCAGGTCGGCGGAGCCCGGCGCGGATATGTCGTATCGATCCCCGAGGCACTCCACGAGGTTTCGGCCAATGAATCCCGAGCCGCCGGTGATCAGCACCTTCGTCATGCATGGACCTCAGTCGCGCTGCGCAAACGATGCGGCGGGACGGCATAGCAAACCAAGTCCCATCCATCGCCGAAATGGGACCACAGAAATGCACTCCGCTCACATTCTTTGACTGCGCCGATGTCCTGGATCAACAAGTTTTCAATCTGCTCTTCGTAGGTTGCCATACGTTATTCCGGTAGCGGTGGCACGATCATATTCGCCATGAATTCTTCACGGTCCAGGAATGGCCAAAGGTCTTCCAGAGGCTTGGAAGCAAATGAACCGTCAGGCCGCTGCACCGAGGAAAGCCGGGGCGCGCGTACTTCTTCCGGGATGACCTTCACATCGCACACCACAGGTCCCGGGATCTGCAATACGCGACGCACCTGCGCAAGCAGATCGGTCTGGTTCTCAATGCGCGCTGTGGCCAGTCCGTAAGCGTGCGCCACGGCGCATACGTCGGGCAAGGTTACACCAGTTTCGCGCGTGCAACCAATGTTCGGGCCGCCAAAATAGTTAGCCTGCGAACCTCGAATGGACGCATAGCCTCCATTGTTGAGCACAAAAAACTTGAGCGGCAATTTGTGGTGCGCGACGGTTGCCAATTCCTGAATGTTCATCTGGAATCCACCATCGCCATCCACGCAGATGGTGCGGCTGCGACCGGTGGCAATACTGATGCCAATGCTGGCCGCGATACCGTAACCCATTGCGCCCAGACCCGCCGTGTGGATAACCCGCCGCCCGGTGCGCGCCGGATAAGCAAAGAGGAAAATCTCGATGCCTACGCCGGAGCTGCCGGAAACGATCTGGTCGCCCGGCTCGGCGGCTTGCGCAATTACCTCTGCCAGATGATAAATGCTGACCGGGCCCGGCTCGCGATGCGCATCTTGAATTACCGGATACTTTCGTTTCCACTGCTCGCATCGGAGATTCCATGCGGAGCGGTCTCGCGGCTCAATGGCGGTTGCCTGCGCTAAAAGCTCGCGCAGAAATGCGCCGGCATCCGAGCAAATTGGCTGCTGCACCATGCCGCAGAGTTTCGCGAGCTCGGCGGCGTCCACATCCACCATCACCTTGTGGGCCTCGCGTGCCAGCTCCTGCGGGTTCCAGCCGGACACAGCGAGGTCCATGCGCGCACCCACGGTGAGCAGAAAATCTGAGTTCTGCATGGCGAAGTTGGCGCCGCGGGGAGCCAACATTCCAGGACTGCCCATGCCCAGCGCGTTTTCCTCTCCGAACAAATCCATGGAAAGCCACGTCGTACCCACGGGCAGGTTTAACAACTGCACCAGCTTCTGGAAGTCTTTTTCCGCGCGAGCCAGGCGCACGCCATTGCCCACCAGCAGAAACGGACGCTCGGCGCGGTTGAAGGCTTGGATGACCTTGCGCACTTCGCCGGCGAGTCCATCCGCAGCCGGCGTGGGCTCCGGCGTGTAAGCCACAAGCGAGGTCTCATCAATCTTGGCCGCCTGCACATCCAGCGGAACATCAATCCATACCGGCCCGGGACGCCCGGTGGTGGCGAGGTGGACGGCCTTCTCAAGGTAGTACCGGATGCTCGCCGGATCGGTAACCGTTACTGCATACTTGGTCAGCGGACTCACTACCGGAATGATGTCCAACTCTTGCGGGCCACGCTGCCGCACGCCGAGTGGCGTGCCATCGGCGCTGTACATGCGGTCGGCTCGCTTCACCTGCCCGGAGAGGAACAGGCACGGAGAAGAATCGAGCCAAGCCCCCGCCAGGCCCGTAATGGCGTTTGTGCCACCCGGACCGGTGGTGAGCATGGCCACGCCGAGACCGTTCGTGACTTTGGCGTAGTTCTCTGCCGCGATGGCGCAAGCCTGCTCGTGGTGATTGCAAACAAACTCTAGTCCCTTGCACCGCGCCAGCGAATCATTCAGATGCATGGCCCCGCCGCCGGCCACCAGAAAAACATGCTTCACTCCCTGCGCGGCGACAAACCGCATAACGTAATCAGAAAGCTTCATTGCAGACTCACCCCTGTCTTGCGCAAATGCTGCGCGAGCGCTGCCGCAATCTCGCGCACCGCGCCATGGCCTCCGCTGGCCGCGAGCACGTAGCGCGCGGTGGCAATCGCCTCTGGAAAGGCATCGGCAACGGCCGCCGGGTGGTCCACTATCTGCATGCATCCAATGTCATTCACGCCGTTCCCAACATACACGGTCTGCTGCGCGGCAATGTTGTGTCCGCTCAGCCACTGCCGCAGCTCCGCAACCTTGTCGTCCACGCCATGAATGCACTCCAATTCGAGCTTCTCGCAGCGGAAGCGCACAATCGGAACTTTTTCGGTAGAGAGGATGAGGATGGGCAGACCGGTGCGATTCAACTGCCCAACTGCGTACCCGTCGCTGCGGTCGCACGCGACAGCCTCCCTGCCGTCGTCGGTTACAATCACCGTGTTGTCGGTGAAAACGCCGTCAAAATCGAGAATGAGCGCGGCAATGGATCCCGGGAACCTGATAACATCGTGAACGCTCGCTCCGGCCGACTTTTCGTCTTGCGCCCTAGGATGCGGCATGAACTTTGCTGCGGCGCAGCTTCTCCCTTATCGTCAACTCGCGCGGCGTCACCCGTTTTGTTCCGTCTCCCATCGAGGTCTCCACTAGGCGGATATCTCGCACTAGGCGAGTGATTCCGTTTGGCTCCAGTGATGCGGCCTGATCCGTGCCCCACAGAGCACGATCCGTAGTGATGTGCCGCTCAACGACGCAAGCACCCAGGGCAACGGCCGCCACCGTGGAGGGGAGTCCGGTCTCGTGTCCCGAATAGCCCACTGGAACCTTGTAACGTTCCTGCAGGGCGGGAATGACGCGGAGGTTCAGCTCTTCGTAGTGCGCTGGATAGGAGCTGACCGAATGCAGCAAGATGAGATTGGTGGTGCCAAGCACTTCGACTGCCTCATCAATCTCCTCCAGGGTGCTCATTCCCGTGGAGAGAATGACGGGCTTGCCGATGCCGCGCAGCTTACGCAGCAGGCTGAGATCGGTTAGAGTGGCCGAGGCCACTTTGTAACAAGGCGGATCGAATCGCTCCATGAAATCGATTGAGTCGTCGTCCCAGCAGGAGGCAAACCACTGTAGGCCGGCCTCCCGGCAGCAGGAATCAATGCATGCGTATTCCTCCTGGCCGAACTCTACCTTCTTGCGATACTCCATGTAGGTCAGGATACCCCACGGAGTCTCACGCAGAATGTCACGCTGTGGGGCCGGTACGCAGGTTTCCGGAGTCCGCTTCTGAAATTTCACCGCATCGCAGCCGGCGGCGACAGCAACGCTGATCAGCCGCTTCGCGAGATCGATATCGCCGTTATGGTTTATACCGATTTCGGCGATGACGTAACAAGGGTGGCCTTTACCCACGATCTTCGTCCCGATTCGGACTTGCGGTCTTACGCTTCCTGCTTCCGGCATAATTCAGCCCTCTCAGCAATGATCGCGTGGAATGAATCCACGACGTGAACTCGCCAAAACTGTAACGTCATTCCACAAACCATCCAGGGCGCCTGCCCGGCGGCCCACACTCTGCTCAATGCCCTATAATCTAGCAAGTTTTTTGCCACGGCAATGCTTCATTTTACGCTACTTACGGGCGGGGGAAGCCGATAATGCGAGATTGGACGTGGTACTTAGGTAATATGCCGTAGTTAGGTAATAGGCCCCGGATGCCTCGAATGTAATGGGCCACCTCGGTGGCGCGAAGGCGGCGCCTCCGGCCGGGGTCTTATCAGGAGATCCACGTCCAGCCTTCGCGTGAAGGGAGGGTCTTCGCAGAACCAGCAACCCTCAGTTGCGTGGAGAACAACTCTGTATATGGAAACCAGTATCTCCTCGAGAAGGCGTCTACATTGGTTGCCGGCTCTGGATGGCGCCGTGTGGTTGACCTTGGCCGTGTTGGTGTTCTTCACGATCAGCCGCCACGAACCGTGGGCCGATGAAGCTCAGTCATGGCTTCTGGCGCGCGATTTACCTTGGTTCAAACTCATCTTCGGCGAACTGCGGTACGAAGGCCATCCTGGCCTTTGGCATAGTATCCTCTGGATCGCAATTCACTGGTTTCATCTGCCATACGGGGCAATGGGTTATGTGGGGGGTGGCTTTGCCGTCGCGGGACTCGCCGTCCTGCTGTTCCATGCTCCGTTTCCACGACCTCTTCGATACCTGATCGCTTCTTCGTTTTTTCTTGTTTATCAGTACGCTGTCATTGCGCGCTCCTATGAACTGCTCCCGCTCCTGGCTTTCGGGTCGGCTTGCCTGTTCCGCAAGGGTATTCGTCACGTAATCCCCTTCGCGGTTGCGCTTTCACTTATGTCGCATGTTTCCGTGCATGGTGCCACGATTGCCATGGCGCTGGCGATAGCTTTCATTGTCCGGCTACGCCCGCAATGGTCCGGACTAGAGGCCGGCCAAAAGAACCAGGTGATGGTTGCCGGCGCCATTTTTGGTTTCGCGCTGGTGTTGCTGGTTGTCATCCTGTTTCCGCCGAGCGCTACGACGGTGGCCATGTCCGATGCCAAGACGTTTACTCTGGAAGCGCACGTTATGAAGACGTTTTTTGGCCTCTGCGCGGCGGTCACTGACTATCTGCCACTGGCATTGCTGATTCTATTGCTGGTCGGCATCTGGTTCGTCGAGAGGCACGGCCTGTTCCTGATGCTGTCGGCTGTTGGCGGCACGGCGCTGATCTATGGCTTTCTGCGTGGGACTAGACATCACCAAGGGCTTATCCTGATCGCTCTACTGACTGCGATTTGGGCGGTATGGCCTACCAAGGAAGAATTGGCATGCTCGCCGAAAGCATCATCACACCTGCATGCCGTACTGGTCGTTACGCTTTCACTGCTGTTTGCCTGGCACACGTACTGGTCTGCCGTGGCGATTCGCAATGATTGGCGCGGCGCTTACACCGGAGCGCAGGATGCGGCGATGTTTCTCAAGTCGATTCACGCCGACAGCGCGGGATGCAACGCATACAACTTCTGGCTGGTGGGTGTGCAGCCCTATTTCGACCACAACATTTTTGCCAACCTGGGCGGACCGGATGCCCCCGCTTTTTACCACCAGACAACGGATTTTACTAACTCGATCGCCGGCTGGCCCGCCTTTGTGAACCGGAAGAATAATCCTCCCTGCATGCTTTTTTCTTTCGCGTTGAATTGGAGAGAGAATATCGGTCCGATGGTGGAATACATTAAGGCACAGGGATACCAGCTAGTACACGTTTCCGACGGCACAGCTTTCTTTAAGGACGAACCCGGGGAGCGCCAGCTCTATTTGTTTTTTGTGCGGCGTCCCGGCATTCCCGAACACCTGGCTCAAGGCGCCGCGCAGCGTGGACTCGATTAGAAGTGATGACTCAGAACTACATGCTCGTCGACATTGCCGAAACGGTGGCGGCAGCAATCGTTTTTAGCCTGATTTTCCTGCTGCCAGGCGTCTGGCAGGATCCGGCTAGTTGGGTGTGGAGCAGAGAGCCCCTGGTGTCGAACGATGCCATACGGATTATTCCTTGCGGAACGTCTTCTTCGCAAAGTGGTTCGCGCTAGCGGCGCCGTTGTACTTGCGAATCTGTGGAACTATCGCCATACCATCGTGAGTTCTTCCTTCGAAAGCTATGCCGCGCAAACATTCCGACAAACTCAATTCTCAGTGGGTTATATCACGCACTCCTAGGACAAAAACCCCAACGTTCAGCGCTGGCCGTCCCCGTATCTAATGACGATTAGAGGGGGTAAGACTGGCATCAAAATTGCGTACTGTCCATTGAGGTTAACGGCGTGTACCGCAGCAAATCCATCGCAGGTGTGATCCTTGCGTGTGCCATAGCTATTGGTGTTTTGCACGGGCAAGTCGCGGATCCAGATCTCGTATCGGGCCCCCGGGCATTTCCGCAGCTAGCGATCCCAGACGTCGGCGTAATCAAGTTTATTCGCGTGTTCTCCGCCGATCAGGACGTAAACAAGCGAAAGGTCAATTTGCTTACGGACACGGTTACCGGCGCGCCGGATGATTCCGAACTAGGCAAAGTCCGCAAGCCACCGAAGGATGAATCCGCCGCCGTAGCATTACACCCGCACGAGGTGGTAATGGACTTCGGATACGCGGTGCAACCGGTTCGTATTCGTTCTCCGCTCGGCGCGCTTGCCGATACGGTCTCGGGACTGTCACCTAATCACGATCTGCGGATGACGTTACCGCATCGGATAGCTATCGATTCAAGGCAGAGAGTCATTGTCACTGACCCTCCAGCACACGCGATACACGTCTTCGATTTCACCAGGAAAAAATATTTCCGCATTCAGGGTGGAAATGGCAGGCGGCTTCAGTGGCCGACTGCTGTCACTGTCGACGCCGAGGACAACATATATGCCACAGATTCCGGTTCCGGCCTGGTTCTTGTGTATGACCCGCAGGGCAAGTTCCTGCGGGCTTTCGGTGATCGCGAGGGTGAAGGCGTCTTGGACCAGCCCGACGGAATCGCAATCGATCCCGAGACCGGCCATCTCTATGTGAGTGACAGTCCGCGCCATCTCATATTCATTTTCGACCACGACGGCAATACACTGGCTCGTTTCGGAACGGCAGGCAAACAGTCGACCAAGTTCGGACGACGCGGAGTAAACGGCACAACTGATCTTCGACTGAGCCAACACAAACTGATTTTGGCGGACGGAAACTCATGCGCACTTAAATTCTTTGATCTTCAGGGCCGTCTGCAAAAGGAAGTTGGAATCTTTGGAGGCGCGTGTGGACTTGAACCGAGACGGGTCGGCCTGGACGTGGATGCGACAGGCAATATTTACATCAGCGACGGTGCCCTGGGCACGATTCGTATCTATGACAAGGATGGAAAATTCTTGTCCGCGTTTGGCAGCAGCGGAGGCCGTCGCGGCGAGTTGCTTTCACCCAGTTGTGTGCGAATCGGGTTGAAGGGTCTCATTTATGTGGCGGATTCCGGGAACCGCCGGGTTCAGATCTTCGAACTCCACTCCGAGAAGAAACGTGATCACGCCAAACCTTTCCTGGAGCTTTGGCTGGAAAAACGTGCGAAAAAACATGAGGAAGACACGACCAGCACGGCGGAACGTTGATAGACAGCAAGCCGGGCTTTGGCGGCCTAATACGTGGCTGACATCGCATAACCACGTATCAAAGGGAATTGGCATAACTCGGATTGCATTCATCTGCCGGCGCTAACTCAAGTAGTTCCGCACGATGGTCTTAATAAGGAGAGACGATGGTACAAAGCAAGAACGCCAGCACTGGCACTACGAGCTGGACTAGCACGCAAGCATACGTTCTCGCGACTATTTGCCTGGTTGTCGGAATTGCCGTCGGGTACCTGCTGCGAGGCTCATCAACCAGCGCAGCGGCGCAAACGGCGAGTTCCGCTCCCGCTATGCCCATGGGTTCCGGGCAGGTAACACCGGAGCAGCTTAAGCACATGGCGGACAAGCAGGCTGAATCTTTGCTCGCGCAACTAAAATCGTCGCCGAACGATCCCAAGCTTCTAGCTCAGGTCGGCAATCTCTATTACGACACGCAGCAATATAAAGACGCGATCGATTATTACCGCAAATCTCTGCAAGCAGATCCGAAGAACCCTGCCGTGCGCACTGACATGGGCACCTCTTATTGGCTTCTGGGTGATGCGGACCACGCGATCGCCGCTTTCACGGATGCGCTGAAGTATGCGCCCAATTGGCCCACGGCGCTTTTCAATCGGGGAGTCGTGAAATGGCGCGGCAAAATGGATGTCAATGGGGCGGTAGCCGACTGGGAGGCGCTGTTGAAGGCAAATCCTGATTACCAGGAGCGGACGAAAATCGAGCAGCTTATTTCCGAAGTGAAGACGCATGCCAGCATCAAACCCGCGGCGAAGACCGATAAGCCGGGGATGTAATTTTCGACCGGGCGGTTTCGCGAGCGGAGTAGTTCATATGTCATCCGCCAAGCCGCTTGAGTTCAAGCGGCTTTTTCCCCCCGCGAAATGCGCTATAGCTCAGTTCCTTCTTCCGCGACACTTTGCCATGCGCTACTGATTACAATTAGCCGTAACGGTCGTAGCAGGCCTGGAACTTGGTTCTGTTCACACTCTTTGAGTGTTTTGAGGTGCCTCGAACAATGAGTGCAATGCAGGAATTGCGCGGGTTGCTACGGCAGCGTATGGTGCGATTCTTCGCCCTCTCTGGAATGCTCGTCTGGGTAGCCAAAGTCTGCGTAGATTACAAATACAGCGTCCGCGACTTGGACACTTGGTGGCACTTGAAGGTCGGCGATTGGATCGTCGAAAATCTGGCCGTTCCCCACAGCGGCGTCTTCTCGCTAACAGCCGCCGTCCGTCCGTGGGTTGCCTATAGCTGGGGTTACGAGGTCATCCTTTCGCGCGCCTATCATTGGTTCGGCCTGATGGGCATTGGACTGCTTGGAACCATTTTGACTCTTGTGAACGCTTACGCCGTGTTCTGGAGCTTGCGCCGTCTGTCGGGGCGCTTCTGGGAGGCTTGGTTACTTGCGGCATGCACGCTGTACACATTCTTGTTCATCCTGATGCCCAGACCGGTGTTCATTTCCATCCTCTTCTACATCGTATTGCTGACCGCACTACTGGAAAGCAACCGCAGCGGAAACGTTCGACGGCTGTACTGGTTGCCAGTGCTGTTTCTGGTTTGGGCCAACATCCACATACAGTTCATCTACGGCATCTTCGTGCTCGGATTGTTCGTCGCCGCCCAGTTGCTGCCGCGGTTGACGGATTCCTTCGGCATCACACTTACTTATCTGCGTGCCGCATCCGTTCCAGCGAAGCCCTTGGCCGTTTTGTTTGCTGCTTGCCTGCTGGCGACACTCATAAGCCCCTATGGTTATCGTCTCTACTTGGTGGTGCTTTCCTATTCCAAGGCTCACTATACTTACGGAATGATTGTTGAGTTGCAACCACTGAACTTTCGCTTCAGCAATCATTTCGTTCAGCTCCTATTGACCGGCGGCGGGTTCGTTGCCGTGGGCTGGCGAAAGAAGGTGGACCTGTTCAAGTTCGCGCTTTTGACCTTCGCCAGCGTCGTTGGGTTTCGAACGATGCGCGATTGCTGGTTCTTAGCGATTACCGCCGCTGCTTTCATCGCCGATTCCCCAAGCCCAGCACGAGAAGAGGACGGAGAGGAAACGTGGCTTGAACGTGGGGCCATGCTGCTGACGCTTGCGTTTTTCCTATTCTTGTTCTCGCGCAATTTCGGCTTTAACGAGCGCACACTGGATCGCACGGTCAGCACAATATTCCCGGTGGATGCCGCCAATTTCCTGCGCCGGAATCCCCTGCCGGGACCTCTTTACAACAACCTGGATTGGGGAGGGTTTTTGATCTGGTACATGCCTCAATACCCTGTCGCCATCGATGGAAGAAATGACTTGTACGGCGACGATCTCGACCGTACCTTCTACGAAGCCCAAAGCGCCTTGGAGTACAAAGACGATCCCTATCTCAGTAAGGCCGGCTGCGTATTGCTGGAGAAGAAGTACCCTCTCTCAACCGTTCTCAAACTTGACCCGCGATTCAATGTAGTCTACGAGGACCCGATTGCAATCGTCTTTGCGCGCCGCTGAGTTCGACTTAAGCCCCGCACAGAACTATCTCTGCTTGCTCAACACCACCGCCAGATCATCGCGATAGACCTGTTGGAAACCCGGGAGAGCCGTATGGAACACTTCCTCGGCATTGGGGAACATCTGCGGGACGCGCACCAAGCCGTTGTCCGCGCTGATAAGGATCGTATTGGCGGAAGCTAATGCAGGATATTGGGACGGAAGTCGACTTCCGGCCGATGCTTGATAGTAGAGTTTGACATTCTCTTCCCCATACAGTTCATACCGGTCATCCATGGAGACAGGATAGTTGGGCAGGTACCAGATCAGGAAGTCGCCCCACGACAGTTCGTTGTAAATGGGAGCCGGAAGGTGGTTCTGCCTAATGAAATCACACGCACGTACAGGGAGCTTTTGGGCAGTCACTTCGAGCAGCGTCTCCGTCCTGGACGGAACATGCGATGCGGCTGCGACGAGAACGATCAAGGCGATGGCTGCAGCCGCCCAAAATGCCGGTTTGAGAGTATGCGACGGCTCATCCGGACGGCCTCCAGCGGGGAAGAACACGTCGCCGAGAATGGCAACGGAAGCCACTACGATCATCCAGGCTTCGCGCTGGAAGGAAAAGCCGGCACTGGCGCTGACCGCAAGCAGCATCACCTTAAACGGATCTTTGGCATGCTGGCGGCCAAGCGCAAGGAATGCAAACATCGCGAGCAACATCAACAGGTAATGCTCCGGCGCGCGAAAGTTCATGGCCTTCATCTCAGGAGTAAGCGCCAGCACTGTTCTTCCGAAACAATTCTGCCACGCCACAGAGTAGGAGTGGTAAGAGTATGGAGAGAGCAAGGAGGCGATGCACGAAGCAACAGCAATCATTGCCACACGGCCTAGGGCAAGACGCGCGCCGGCGTGAGCATACATCTTGTTTCCCAAAGCTTGTTCTACGGCCACCGCACACAGGAAGAGAAGCAGCACCAGCAGGCCGAAGACGAAGTGCCAATCCATGTTGGCCCATACCAGCACCAGCAATGGCATCCATGACAGGAGGCCTTGCCGTCCAGTCGCCCGACTTGTGAAGAGCAGCCATAGTTCCATGGAAAACAAGACAGCGCTGAATAGCAGCGATTGTGTTAATGAATGGAATATCACTGTCTGTGCACAGATCGAAAGCACAGCCGCCAACCAGAATCCTCCCCTGCGTCCTCCAGCAAGCAGGAAGGTGGCGATTGCAACCAAAATGCGGAAAGCCATCTGCATGGCTGGGAGCGCGCGCAGTCCCATCGTGCGGTAAAGCGCCGCCAGAATCACCTGCGATCCCCAATTTGAATCCGTCCAGCGCAGCGCGTCGAAGCGCGAGAACAGGCCCGAGCGCGGCACCGAATGATGATCCAGTATCCAGTTTCCCGTCCGCAATTGCAGCCACACACTGGGATCGGTGAGCGATTGCAGATGTCTTGCCTCTTGCAGGGCTCCAGCCGAAAAAAGCACGACAAGTGCAGCGATCTGTAACACCGTGAGGAAGCGCAGATTGCGGACCCGGCGCGGCATGGGCGTCGTCGCTGGCATTGTTGTCATTGCTATTATCCTAGCGGAAAAAGAAAACGCCCACCGCATTGGCGCGAGGCGGGCGCACCTTGCGCGGGACATGGCTTATGAAATCGGCCACGATACCCATACTCATGCATTTCGACGACTGCGCACAGTTAGTGCCTAACGAGAATCACACGCCTCGTCTGCTGGTGGGCGCTTGCCTGCGCGACAGTTCCGTCATAATTATGGTTATACGTGTGGCAGGCGAGGACGCAGGTATTGTTTGCCCTGTTATAGGAAATACCCAGCGGCCCATTGGGTCCGAGATTGTTCGGCGCCACCACGTTGATATCGAAATTGACCAGCCTTTCGCCAGTGACCGTTGGCGACTTAGCCCCCATGCCATGCGCCGTGTGACAAACCGAGCAGGATGCGCCCAAGGTAGTGACATGCTGCGCATGCACCGAGTTGTCGTTGAGCAGGGTTGTCAGATTGTGGCATTTTCCACACAATGCCCACGGTCCGGGTGTGGCTCCTCCCGCGCTGGTCTGCTGGCCGGGATAAAGATTCTTAATGGTACTCCCCGGTCCACCAGCCGGGTAGACTCCCGGCGTGACTTGGCTCATCTCGTAACGGCGCTCGACGATGTGCGGGTAGATCGAGCCATGCGGGCCATTCGGACCGGACCCTCCGAACTCGCGGTTGTCGTCACTGTTGTGACAGTCGGTACAGAAGATACGGACTCCCATCGCCCGACCCGGGGTGCTGCCGTCTAGCGCCAGCATAGTCGCAAGCAGGCTAGGCTGAGCAAGTCCTGAGGACCTATCGTGAGTCACCGGATGGCTCGAAGTAGCGGAGGAGGCAAACTGCGGAATTACGTTCAGCGAATCCGCCGCTGATACGTACCAGACCGGAAGGTATCCGAACGATGTGAGCGCCTGTTTGCCGCTGCTGGTGCCGTGACAGCGCAGGCAGTTCTCATACTGATTTTGCGCTGGAGAAATAATACTAATCCCGTCGTTGGCCAAAACTCCATTTACCGCAGCCTGGGAAACACGGATCTGTGGCGGTGCGCCGAACACGCTCCCGACCGGCTGGGAACCGTGCGGGTTGTGGCAATCAACACAGGTCGCGTGCCGGTTATTGTTCAACAGCGTGGCTTCGGCGGCGTCGTGCGTATTATTGCCCGCGGGAAAAGGATGCGCGATCTTGGAAAACTCAGCATAAACGTTAGGCAGAGCCGGACTGATGTTGTTGTTACCGTTATGACAGGTAATGCAATTCTGTGTCGTGACGTCCATGCCGGCTAACGCCGGCACCGGACCCCGCAGCAACCTTGCCGGACTATTCGCGTTGTGCTCGACATGACAGCTCGAACAGGAATTCTGGGCCACAGTGGCGTAGGGGCCGACGTTTGCAGCCGGCAGCGTGCTATTCGATACAGTCGCATGAATACTTGTAGGCCAAGGAACCAGGGGATTCGGCAGATTGTTGACCGTGCGTGCGGTAGTCCCATGGCACGCCAGGCACATCTGGCCGCTGGAGCTGTCGCGAACCAGAAAATTCAAAGAAACCGTGTCAATATTTTGCACATGGGGGTTGTGGCAGCTTTGACACTCTACGTTGCCGCGCACCAGATGCACCTTATTTTGCGGATCAGCTGTCTGACGGCCCTGCACCAAGCTCTGCACCAGGTCTGGAGAATCCTGTATTTGATTAAAACTGAATGGATGAGAGCCCTGCAGGTTGGTGGATAAGATGTCGTTCTGGTTCATCTTGCCCTGCATCGTGATTTTGCCGTAAGGCACAGTCTGTCCAGGCGCCACCGTGCCATCATGGCAGCTCAGACACAAGCTGCTGGGACTTCCAGGCGCAGGTTGTTTGTAGGTCTCAAGCGCCGTGGTGGTACTGCTGTACATCGTGTAGGTCTGTGTGGAATATGACTGGGCCCAAAGCGGCCCCTTGCCATTTCCAGAATGAGGAGCGTGGCAATATTGACAGGGAGGCAACGCTCCACCCTTAATCGGTGACGGCCCAGTGACCGACAGATTGTGTGCGCCCAGAACGTCGCCGGTGAACTGCGCCTGCACACTGCCGGCCGCGGCGAGCACGACCGCACACGCGAACCAGAGCTTCATTTTCATTGCGCTCCTCCCGCAGGCTGCTTGGCGTAATAGCGAAACACCTGCACGCGACTATTGGAGGAGTCCACTACATAGACATGGTCGTCCCGAGCGATAAATAAACCGGAAGGCAGCTCGAACGCGCCGGGCGCAGAACCCCTTCCCCCGAAGTAGTACAGCAGATCGCCCTGGCGGTCGAAGACCTGCACACTATTCCAGGCTCCATCCACAACATACAGGTGACCCTCGCTGTCGAAGCCGATCCCCTTCGGACGGAAGAAACTTCCAACGCTGTCACCGGGAGCGCCGACCATGTACTGGAAAGTGCCGGAGCGGTCAAAGACCTGCACTCGAAAGTTCATTGCATCGACGACAGCGATTTCGCTCCCGTGCAACATAACCTCGGTTGGAAAATTGAACTCGCCCGGCTGATTTCCGCTAGTGCCGATTGTCTGCAAAATATGACCTTGCATATCTAAAACAAAGATTTTGTTACGCAGCGTATCGGTAACGTAAATCCGTTGTGTGCCGGAATCCACTGCGATTCCTGTTGGACGCTTGAAATAGCCTTCTCCGCCACGCAGGCTGCCGATGATATGCTTGAACTTCCCGTTGGCGTCAAAGACAAAAATTCTCCCGCCCTCCGAATCGGTTACATACATGTTGTCCGCGGCATCGACCGCCACGCACTGCGGCGAGCGCAAGGAATTCTCGTCTTTGTCTCTCCGCTCGACGAATTTGTACTTGTGCTGCCCGAAGTCGAAGATGTGAATTCCACCCATTCCCGGGTCGGTCACAATAACCCTGCCGCGGGAATCCAGTGCGATGCTGTAGGGACGAAGCATTGCATGCCGTACCGGCTCGCCAGCCACAATGTCCAGCACCTTCGTCCAAAAGCCAGGTTTGCCCAGCACCTCACGTTCGGAGGAAAACGTACGCTCAAAGCTCAGCTTGCGTCCGCCTTCCAGCAACAGATCCGGAGGTGGTGGTGGCAGATTCTTTTCAATCTTAATGCGCGCTGCCTGCAACGGCGCCCACAACCAGAGCACCACTGCCAGGCAAATCCACAGCTTGACCCAAGCTACAATGGGCCGACGAATTAGAACGGCTTGAACCATCTTTGTATTCCAAAGTAATAGGACGAAAAATTCGTTGGAGGCATGCCTGACGCTCCCACGCCCTGCATCAGGTGCGTAAAGCCACCGCTGAACGACATTTTGCGGAACTGGTACTGTGTATACGCAAACAGGAGCTGCGAAGAATTTGCCGAAGTCAGGGTCGGCGTTGTCGTTTGGCTCTGCGCGCGGGCATAACTACCCGAGACTGTTAGCCTCCGGAACGGCGACGCCGAAGCGTTCACACCCCACGACGTACCGTCCAGCAGCAGGTACTGATTCGATCCCAGCACCGCAATCGGGATAATGAGTGGTGTCGTGACCAGCCCGTTTGCGGTCAGCAGCGCCGTGCCGTAGGACTTGGAGAGGTTCGCGCCTATGCTGTAGCTCCGGTAAAGAATGGTGCTCGAATAGTTTTCAGAGTGACTGGCTGACCCTGTTACAGCACTGAGGCCAGTGTGGAACCCGCTGAAATTGCTGTACCACTGCAGATGTCGGCTGAGCCTGCGCCGCGCGCTTGCCTGATAAGAATAGTTTGAGGTGGTGCTTGTCGCCAGGACGGTCTCTACCTCTTGCGCGTAGCTAAAGCCCGCGCCCACGTCCCATCCCGCGAACATACGGCTGAAATTAACGCCCGCCACCAGGCCCGCCCCCTGGTTCCCGGCATCCGTGGATTGATCGTTGACTCCACCGAATACCATGATCGAGCCCCATAGCGGCTTCTGGATGCGATAGTTCACGATACCGCTGTAGTGGGTCACCGCGACGCTCGTTCCAAACACCTCCTGCTCGATCCGGTTGACAGTAAACGAGGCGCTCAGGTTGCGAAGGATGGAGACGGTATCGTTGTTGTAGAACATAAGCGAGTGGCTGCCCGTGCCCAGGTTTACCTGGGGGGCTATGCTCCCGGCACTAGCCAACTGCTGTTCCACCACGGCCGAGAGGTTGCTGTTGTACTGCATCCCAAACGAGGTGCTGAGCCGTGTCCAGGGCTGGAAGGTTGCATTCCCCGAATAATTGTTGCTAGAGCCGCTCATGTTCGTGATGCCGCCGTCGCCGTGATAGGCGTCGTAGGTATAAGAGAACGAGCCTGAGCCACGCAGCGGCAGTCTATGCGAGGCGTTGTAGTTGAACGTCGTCGAATTTTGATCTCCAATGTTAGCCTCGCCCCCGGTAAGAAACGCAGGGATCTGCGAGCGGGAGTAGAATTCGCCGAAGCGCGCCGTCATCCACCAGCCGGCCAGGCGATAGCTGCTCTGCAAATTGAAGTTGCGCGAAGTCGAATCGTCCCGCTGGTCGGTGCCGAAGACCGAGGACGACGTGCTTGACTGGGTGTACTGTGCACTCACCGGCGGCAAGTTAGGGAGCAGGGCGGACCACGCAATACCGAGCTGCGTGGTATCGCCGTGCGTGGTAAAACCCTGGATTCCCGGCAGACCGAAGTTGCCGCTACTGTCGAAGGTCTTGCCCCAGGAAATGGCGCCGGGGAAGTGGCTGCCGCTGAAAATGCCAGTGCCTACGTTGAAGCTGCTGGCGTTGGTGATTGACTGCACTCCGGAGTTCTCCTGAGAGCGGTTGTAGTATGGGGACAACGTAAAGGTGAAAAAGCCGGGATTATAGTAATAGCCGTTCACGTTGGCATTGCCATTCAATCCCAAACCGTGATCGGAGGGTTGCGCGTTTCCATAGTCGGCGGTATAGCCGGCGCCAAGATTCCCGTCCATCCTCATGCTCAGGTTGTCGCCCACCGTCACTTGCGCGCCGGCGGGCAGGACTGCGAGCAGTCCAAGAAACAACCATATGATCCGCAACCTCATCAACTTTCTCCCGCTCTCCCAGCGTCGACGCGTTACAACGTTTCGATCTTTGCGTTCTGACGCAGCCGCTTGCCCAGGGCCACGCGCAGCTTTTCGTATTTTTCTTTCTGCAAGTTCCCGGCCAGGTTTTTCTCGACTTCTTCAAACGTCGTTTTGCCCGGGCTCGTATGCGCGTTCAGGCGAAAGAAGGTGTAAGCGTTGCCCAACTGCAGAAGCTCGCTCACTTGGCCGGGCTGCATCGCCAGCGCCGCCTTTACCACTTCCGGCGGCAACTTGTCGCGATCAACGGCCTTGTGATCGCCCATGTTCACGTGGAAATCGTCATCCGAGAGCTTCTCTGCCAGCAGTCCAAACTCTTCGTAGCTCTTGGTCTCCTTGGCTTGTCGCAGCGCATCTTCGGCGCGCTTGCGCGCCTCTTTCAGCGTCTCCTGGTTGGCATTGGAGGGCGGCAGGATCGAGATAGTCTGGATGGCAAAAACCTCGCCATGTTCGAATGCCTTCGGATTCTTGTTGTAATAGAGCCGTGCCTCACTCACCGTCACCGCCGATTTGGCTTCCACTTCGGCCTTCAGCATCGCCTCGATCAGCAACGAGCGCTTGATCTGTTGCCGCAGCTTTGCCTTCGACCCACTCATCTCGGTCTCCAGGTATTGGGTGAATTCCGCCTGGCTGCCGAACTGCTGCTCGAACTTTCGCTCCTCGCGACTCACACGCTCCGGAGCAACCGTCATCTTGCGCCGCGCCGCCTCTTGGTAAACCAGCTCTTCGAAGATGATCATCTGCAGCGCGCCACGCCGGATTTCCGGCTCCTGCGCCTTGGGAAAACCGTTGTGCAGTTTGGCATAGGGGAACAGGGCGAACATCTCGCGCACAAGGTCGCGATCGGTGAGCACCGCGCCGTTCACCCGCACCACGGGCTTGCCCGTCACCTGAACGCCCGCTGTTGGAGCTGCGGCGGCGGTGGCGGCGTGGCTGGGGAGCAACGGGGTCCCCGGTGAGCCTGTATTCGGGCTTGCCGGGGTGGTCATCTGGCCGTTGGCACACGAGAGAGCCAGTAGAATCAAGGTCCAAATAGAGAGTAGATACTTCATATTTCCTCACAGGTCCTAAAAAGAGGGGGAGAAGGTTCTCTCCCCCGATAAATCAATCTACAAGTTAGAAATTGGTCGTGAAGCCGGTACCGCCAGCCGCTTCGTTCGACTCGCCAAAGTGGCACTGGCGGCAGAACTGCGTGGTCGACGATGCTTGCTTCGGCGCAAGCGGCGTTACGTTGTTTATGTTGTAGGGTCCGTTGACGAAGAAATACGTCGCATACGTGCCGGTAGCGGAACCCGCAATCTTGTTGTTGGTGGATGCGGAGAAAACGTTCATCACGTGCTGGTTATGGCAGGTGGTGCAGACCAGGTACGGCACGCCAGAAGCATTGATCGGCGTCCCGTAGCTGTGCGCGCCCTTCATGAGCGCCGGAGCGCCATAAGAGGCCATGAATGTCGCATACTGACCGTTCGCGGTGATGCTGGTGATCGAGGTGCCGTTAACGACATAGACGAGACCGTTGACAGCATCGCCGTAAGTGCTGCCCAACGCGGCGCTTACTGTAGCGTTCTCGCCCACCGGGTGATCGTTGTTGTAGCCGCTGCTGGAACCATCGGCACCCAGCAAAGTCGGAATTTTGCCCGTACCGTAGCTCGAGGGCAGCGCGCCGATCTGCTGCTCATAAGCCCAGTTCTGCATCATGGCGCCCTTGGCAACCGCGCCGTCATGGCAACCCAAGCACATCAGGATGCCACGGATGTCGCTGTAGCCTTGAGTGCTCGCGCTCGCCAGGCTGGCGGGAGCGTTGAAGATATACTTGCCGGCGGTAGTGCCGTTCTGGCCGAGATCGCTGAAGTCAAACGATTTGCCATAAAGCGGCCCGATGTCCTGTGCGAACAGGGCATTGGCGCCTGTGTATGCGTCGGTGACACCGCCGGTCAGACCGTTGCCACCTGCGCCGCGAGCGCCGCTGTGGGGAGCGTGACAGCCGGCGCAGCCGCGGCCGTAGTTGTTATGGGCGCCCAATACGTCAATTGTTGGGGAGACGGCACCGGCGGTACCGGTCGATGTCGGTGTGCCCGCAGTGACCTGTGCCATTGCAAAGCCGGCAAATACCATGATCGCCAGCAGAACAAACATTAACTTCTTCATGAAGAAATCTCCTGATAAGTCTCACTTCTCGATTTATTTCGTCTTGCTACTCGCGGAAACGGTGTTACCCAAAATCCGCTTTGTCCCCATTGCCCTGACTGCGACAGAGGAACAAACTTATTGCGGCTAGTTCGCCGCGGAACCTCTTACCTTCGCGTCCGTGCTCTTCTCCGGGGTCCCCGACAAACCTGTAGTTTGGCTTGTTGGGGTGATTACCCGCGACGCGCCCGGCTTGTGCTCGGCGGACTTATCCTTCTCCGCCTCCCTGCGTTTGAGTTCCTCAGTGGCCTCAGCCTGGGTCACGTAACGGAACTGCTGCACTCTGCCGGGAAATACCTCCGAGGTGAAAACGCGGTTCTGTTTGTCAATTGCGACATACTGCAGACCGGAGAACAGGCCCGGGAGAATGCCCTGCGCCGAGCCCATATAGATCAGCAACCGGCCTTCCGGGGAATAGACTTGCACCCGGTTCTGCATCGCATCGGCCACCCAGATGTGACCGTCGCAGTCGACGGCAACGCCCTTGGGCATGGAAAAATACCCAGGACCATCGCCGCGCTTGCCGAAAGTACGAATAAAATTGCCGTCGGCATCGAATATCTGAATGCGGGCATTGAGCATGTCCGCGACGTAAAGATTGCCTTCCCGGTCCACGGCGACTCCGGCTGGCTTGGCGAAATCGCCTGGAGTGGTCAGCGTGTGGTTTTTGCCCGGTGTGCCGATCTTGCGCAGCAGCTTGAAGTTGTCGGCGTCGTAGACCAACACCTGGTCGAGATCGACATCGGCGACGTAGAGGAAGCGGTTTTCAGTGTCAATCGCCAGTCCCACCGGATCGGCCATACCCTCGGAGATGACAGCCTCCATACTGTGCAGGGGACTGAAGACTAGAATGCGGCGAGCCTGTGCGTCAGAGGCGAACAGGCGGTCATTGTCGTCAATGGCCAACCCCATGATCAACTTGAAACTGGCATTCTTCCCGTTCTTGATCATCTCCGTGTTGTGCGTCTCGGGGTCGAAGATGAAAATGGCGCTCACCTTGCCATCGGCCACGTAGACCTTACCCTTGGAGTCAACCGCCAGACCATGAGGCTCGCCCAGGAAGTAGTGGTTTCTCATGATTCCGGCCTGGCTCTTGTCCTCTGAGACGCCAGCCAACCGGTCCATCCAGGCGCTCTTCGGCTTGGCGGGTTTGGCGTTAAAGTCCGGCAGTTTTTCGCCTGCGTAGTAGGTCTGGTACCTGATACGCACGATGTTGGGCGGCTGTGGCCAAACGATCTTGGAGATGTCAATCTTGTCCAACACCGAGACCGTCTTTTCCGGCTCGGCTTTTTTCTTCTTCTCGCCAAAAGCAGGAGACGTGCCCGCCAATGCCAATGACAGCACTATCGCCAGTGCCAGCCATCTTTTTCCGCGTCGAATCGAATTGTGGAACCACTCAATCATCGCTGCTTCTCTCTTCTCACTCACTGCTCATCGCTACTTACTACTACTTCGTCAGGTTCATATGACAACTGGCGCAGAATGCCGAGTTATTGGTTTGGTCTTTCACCAGCAAGTCAGGTTGCGCCGAAGCATGCGGCTGGTGACAGGTCATGCAGTCGATCGCAGTCTTAACCTTGGTAATGTCTTTCGCGTCCATCACGTTCGATACCGGGTGTCCATCGACCGGGTGCCCCAGGTTGTACTTCAACGGCAGTACCGGGACTTTAGCGAAATAGTCCTCTGGCAGCTTTACCTTCCCGTCAAAGATCGCAACCAGGTGATCACTCTTCAGCTTCTGCGGGGCCGCGTCAGGACCATGGCACTCCAGACAGAGCTTGTTCGGACTGGCAAGCCGCAGCAGGTGCGTGTTGTCTCCTCCGTGCGGCTCATGGCAAGTGGTGCAACCCTGCTCGAAGGCCGGCTGGTGCAGATACTTCTTCTTGTGCTGTTCGGCCTGCTCGGCGTGACAGCCCAGGCAGACATTCACTGCATCGGGCTTAGGGAAGCCGGGCGAACGGCCAGCATGGGGATTGTGGCAATCGGTGCATTCACCCATCGCACCCGGGTGCTGAACCTTGGCCTTCTCGATCTGCTCGGGCTTGTCGGCGTGACAGGTAATGCAAAGCAACTTGGCATCGGCTTGCATCAATACAACCTTGCCGTCCTTGGCCGGGGCATGGCAGGTGTCACACTGCCCGCCGGCAAAGGGTGCATGCGTGAACTTCGCCATCAGCTTTGGCTGAGCGGACTGGTGCGGATTGTGGCAGGTGAGGCAGTCGGCCGTGTCGATTGGCTGGTTCTGATGCGCCTTGGCGAGGGCCGCGTCCTTAGGATCGTGGCAGTCGGTGCACAGCGCCGGTGCGTCTTTGGTCAAGTGGAAGTCGAACTCGCGCTTGCCGGCCTCGCCGGTCTTATGCGTGATGTGGCAGGTGTCGCAGCCCATATCGAGCGCCGCGTGCCGGCTGCCGCCCTTGGGCACATTCATTCCTTCGTTGTGGCAGGAAAGGCAGAGATTCGCGTCCTTGGTGTCGCCGCTCACCGGCTTCAATAACTGATTCTTGTTGTCCGCGGTATGCGGATCGTGACACTTGACGCAGTCGCGGACAGCCGGAGGGTGAACCTTGCCTTTAATGTCGGCGGCCTTCTTGTCAGCGTGGCAGCTAAGGCATAGGGCCTGAGTTGTGGTAGTCGTGAGTTTGACGCGAGTGACGTCTTTGGCGATCCGGACTTCGTGGCAGGTCTTGCAACCCATCTGAATAGCAGAGTGGACCGCCTTCCCCCTGCCCTTATTCTCGTGACATTCCAAGCACTTGGGCGTGTCCATGTTCAATTCGAGCGGGACTGGATGCGTCGCCGCGATCATCGCGCTCGAAGCAAACGTTAGAACCAGGACTACAAACCCGAGACTCCGCTTCACGTCTACCTCCACCCAGGGCAATATGCAAGCGCATGACCGGAGCGGAACGCACTCCGGCAGTTACTACTAAGTAATTTAAAATGTGAACGATGCCTTGCAGGCGTCCTGGCGGACACATCTTCGGAAACCAGCTAACCTGGGCCCTTTCCCGCACTTCCCTCGTGAAATTCCACAACCCCGACCTGAATAGTGTGGTGAGGTTTGTGCCTGTTCCTCCACTTGGAAAAATGGGAGGCGCGAAGACCCGCAAGTTCTTGCCCTTGAGTCAGCACTCTCGATTTGTGATCAGCGTCATAGCCTCGCGGAGCGCCAGATGTAAACATTAAGGCTGGGTAGCGAAACGATGGATTGCTATGGGATAATCACCGCACTGGGTGATATAGCCCACAATTGAATGCACCAACCGCTGAAAGGCGCTCTGCAAGCTATTGAAGTACTGTTAGTTAGCTCGCAGGCGTTTCTGGCCTCGTACGTGCATCTGCGATCCTCAGCAGCTCAAGGAGCCCCGCATGGGTTTTAAGGAAATCTGGTCGAAAATTCATAAGACGCTCTCTTCAGTGCGCACCGGGATCATTCTCTTATTGATAGTGGTCGTATTTTCGGCTGTAGGAACGGTAGTTTTACAACGCCCCACCACTGAACCGAGCGACATTCAGCGCGCATACTCTCCGGCGACGCTGATATGGTTGGATCGGTTTGGGCTCACCGATGTCTATCATGCGTGGTGGTTCGCCGTTTTACTTGGATTGGTAAGTCTTAGCATCATTTTCGCTTCTCTTGAACGTTGGCCGACCGCCTGGCGCTTTTACTCCCGTCCGAATCGCCGTCCGGAAGCACATTTTCGCGCGGCTCTTCCTTACCACAAAGAGTTCAAGGTCAGTGACGCCAAGGCCGGCCTGGACGCCGCCGAGCGTGCGCTGATCAAGCTTGGTCTCAGGCCCGAACGTGTGGTCGATAACAACGAAGTCTCTCTTTATTCAGAGCGAAACCGATTCTCCGTCCTGGCGGTTTACATTGTCCACATCAGCTTGTTGATGATTTTTGCCGGCGGCATCGTCGATGCCATGTTCGGCTATCGCGGATCGCTAATGCTGACCACGGGCGAAAGCAGCAACACGATCATTGTGCGGCAGAAAGGAATGGAGAAGAAGAGGCCTCTTCCATTTTCCATCCGCTGCGACGCTGCCGGACAGGAGAACTACGCCGATGGCAGTCCGAAACGGTGGTGGTCAGATTTAGTGGTTGTGGACAAGGGCCGCGAGATCGAACGTAAGCAGATCGTCGTGAACGATCCGCTTACCTATGACGGCATTCGTTTTTACCAGGCGAGCTTCGGGATGAGCGGCAAGATCGACCATCTCCAGTTGCGAGCGACGCCGCTGAAGGGTGCGGCGCAGACGATCACGCTGGCGCCGGGACAGACAGTACAACTCGACGCCGGGAACACTATCAGGGTTGGCCGCTTCGTCCCCGACTACTACATCCAGGACGGCGAAGTTCACCAGCGCTCGGAAGAGCTCTCCAATCCGGCGATCGAGCTGGCGCTGACGAGTAAGGGTGACAGCCACAGTGTATGGCTGCTCCCGCGCGATTCCAACCAAGCGCAGGACGCCAAGACCAGTTATTCCTTCACACTCACTGACCTGAAACCAAAGTTTTTCACCGGTCTCGAAGTGTCGCACGAGCCAGGACAATGGTTCGTATGGGGTGGCGTGCTGACGATGGCGCTTGGATTGGGTGTCGCTTTCTATCTCGTCCACATGCGTTTCTGGGTGACAACTCTATTCGACGCCCGGCAGGGGTTGCTGTTGTGGGTTGGAGGTTCGTGCAATAAGAACCGCGAGCGCTTCGAAGAGCGCTTCGCCGAAGTAACTGAGGCAATCGGCAAGGAACTTAACGGCAACAGCAAGGTAACGGAGTTAAAGAAGCAGGACGAGCCTGCGAAGGAAACTCTGGCTCGCGTGTAGCCAGCCAGTGATCGTCCCGGCAGACGCGGATGCGCGCATGCCTTGGACACTTTCAATTACCGTGTACGCGAACGTTCAAGGCGCGTGCCGGGCAACCGGAGGTTTTTAACTGATGTCGCGAGCAAGAACAGAGCAGACGTCAACGGGGAACGCACTGCTGGTCATGGTCGGCCTGGGTATGCTGTTCCTGCTGTTTACGGCATTCCTCGGAGTGATGAAGGCACACTCCAGCCCGATCTATGGCGAAAGCAACATGCTTTACACGGCGCTGATCTTCTACGGCGGAGCGGGTGCGCTCTACATGGGATTCGGCGTGACCGGCATCGAACGCTACGTCAAGTTTGCGTCTATGTCGACCGCATTTGGTTTTGCCGCTAATACGGCGGCGGCCGCTCACCGCTGGTATATGGCCGGGCATCCTCCATTTTCGACGCTCTATGAGATGTTGCTCAGCTTCGTCTGGACGGTGGCCGCGCTGACCTTGATCGCGGAGCGGCGCTATAAGGTAAAGATCATCGGCAGTGTGACGATGCCGCTGGCCGTGGTCAGCGTCATCCTAATGCAACTGTTGCCCTCCGAGGTCCGCCCGCTGGTTCCGGCGCTGCAATCGACCTGGCTGCACGTTCACGTCTCGCTGGCCATGCTCGCGTACGCGGCCTGCGCGGTGAGCTTTGCCCTGGCGATGATGTTCCTGATTCAGGATGACATGAAGACCGAATCGTTCCAGGTGCTGACGGCGCTTGGCATGGTGTCCGTCTATGCCGGCATGATGCTGCGCTTCCGCTCTGGCGGTTTCGCGGTTGTGGCCTGGGATCCGGCGCAGAACTCGGAAGCTTTCCTCTCCCGCGGCGTCCGTCTGTTCGTCAACATACCCGATCTCGGTTGGCTCTTTACGCTCGTCCTGCTTTCGACGGTCACTCCCGTTGTGCTCTATGTACTTGGGCGGGTGAAGCAGGATGAGAACTTTTTCGATCACGCCAACAAGGCAATGTTCGTCAGCATTCTGCTGCAGACGGTGGCGCTGGTAGCCTTTATCCTGCGCGCACAGAACGGCGCCTACGCTTCGCCCGACGCCGACGGTTCCTTCCCGACGGCACTGGCGGCGAGTCCGTTTTTGCTCTCGGGCATGCTTGGCGGAATCTTCGCGGGATTGCTTTACCTGCTGCTGCTGTGGCGGCGTGAAGGCCTGCAAAAGATGCTGCCTCCGGCTGCCAGCCTGGACCAGATCACCTACAAGACGATCTGCGTTGCCTTCCCGCTGCTGACCCTGATGATCGCGGTGGGCGCTTACTGGGCCAACCAGACTTGGGGATCTTATTGGAGCTGGGATCCGAAAGAGACTTGGGCGGCAATCACCTGGCTCGTCTATGCCGGCTACCTGCACATGCGCGTTACTCGCGGCTGGAAAGGCCGGCGGGCAGCTTACTTCGCGATTCTGGGGTTCGCGGTCGTCATCTTCACGTTCTTCGGAGTGACGTACCTGTTGCCCGGATTGCACGCTTACGCTTAGAACTGATTGCACAAAATTTCTTTGCGGGGCGCGGCTTTAAAAGACAGCGGATCAAGGCGCGCCGCAGATCGCGTAGATAATCGATTACACCCACCGGCGGAAGCTGAAGGCTTTCGCCGGAACCTTTTTCAACCCCGGCTTCTTCCACCCCAACACGCGCAACCGCCGCGCCTATTGGAGGCCCGGCTTCGGCCCGTTTTTCCGCCGCCTGCATGGCCGTCTGGACTGTTCTCCGCCGGTTCGATGCCGGTTTCTTGCGCAAACGCGGAAGATAGTAGACTTGAATCCAGGAGGTTCGTACTGGACCGTGAGCCGCGTTCGGATGAACTGGAGCGTGATCGTCCTGCTGCCGGTGGCCTTCGTCCTGCTCAACGGGCTGCTCATCTTTTTGCTGATAACCCTCTCGATCGATAGCGGGTTGCGGCGGCCGATTCTGGTGGTGGCAACAGCCGGTGCGGTTGTCATCTGCGCGGTTGTGTTTATGGTGATGGCAGTCGTGTTCCGGCGCCCAATGCTGGAGTTGCAGGAGAAGATTGCCCTGGTTCGTCTCGGGGACTTGCACGCCATGGTTGAGTTCGCGACTCGCAACGATGACATCGGCGACTTGGGACGCGATTTCAATGCCATGGTTCACCAGCTTCGCGAGAGCCGCGAAGAGATCCAGAACCTGCACCGGACGCAGATGTCGCGGGCCGAGCATCTGGCGACTCTGGGCGAACTGGCCGCTGGGCTGGCACATGAAATCCGCAATCCGCTGGCCGGCATAGCCGGTGTGATCGAGATTATTGGCCGTGACCTGCCCAAGGAAAGCCCGGCGCGAAAAGTTCTAAAGGATGTTCGTCGCGAGGTGGCGCATATCAATCGCATCGTCACCGACCTGTTGGAGATTGCGCGGCCCAAGACGCCGGTGTTCAGGTGTTCCGACCTGGTAGCCACGGCTGAGCAGGCTTTGCTGTTTGCGCGCGAGCAGGCCACGGCGAAGTCTATTTCGTTGGATCTCATGAAGGACACACCGCTTCCACCTGTCGAGCACGACAGCGGGCAGATTCAGCAGGTGCTGCTGAACCTGCTCTTGAACGCCATTCAGGCGTGCGAAGAAAAAGGGAGCGTAAAGGTCGAGTTCGGGCAGGACGATGAGTCGGTCTGGGCAGCCGTTACCGATACCGGCCGGGGAATTTCCCCCGAAACGCTGCCGAATATCTTTCGTCCTTTTTTCACTACCAAGGGAAACGGAACCGGACTCGGCCTGCCGTTGGCTAAGCGCATCGTCGAGGATCATAATGGACGCATCGAAGTGGAGAGCTGGCCCGGCAAAGGCAGCCGATTTGTGGTGTGTCTGCCCAAGCGCCGGTAGTCTGTACGTTGTAGACTAGAAAAAACATGCCCAAGGAAAAAGTACTGATTGTGGATGACGAGAGACTCGTCAGGTGGTCTCTGCGCCAAAAATGCGAGGAGTGGGGATACCATACGCTGGAAGCTGAAACCGGCTCCGCCGCCCTTAAGATCGCGCGCAACGAGTCTCCTGATCTGGTGCTGCTTGACGTGCGCCTGCCCGACATCAGCGGAATACAGCTTTTGGAACAGTTGAAGCAGTCGGGTGGAGCTCGCGCGGTCATCATGATCACGGCCGATCCGCAACTGGAGGACGTCAAGCTGGCGCTCAAGCTGGGCGCCTTCGACTTCATCGGGAAGCCGCTTGATTTTGAAGAACTCGAAGTAACCATGAGGAATGCCCTGGAGACGACCCGGCTGCGCACGGAGGTCGAGTCGCTACGCGGTGAAGTGCGCCGCCGGACGGGCTATCACGATGTGATCGGCGTCTCTCCGCGCATGACCGAGTTGATGGGCTTTGTTCGCAAGATTGCCGACAGCGAAGCCACTACGATACTCATCCAGGGTGAGAGCGGCACCGGCAAAGACCTGATTGCAAAGGCTATCCACTACCAGAGCAGGCGGCAGGACAAGTCTTTCGTCGCCATCAACTGCTCCGCGATTCCAGAGACACTGATGGAGGCCGAACTGTTCGGTCACGAGCGCGGAGCGTTCACTGACGCGAAGGCGATGAAAAAGGGGCTGTTCGAAATGGCCGACGGCGGAACCCTTTTCCTGGACGAAATCGGTGAACTGTCGCCTCTGTTACAGGCCAAGCTATTGCGGGTGCTTGAGGACCAGGTGATCCGGCGCGTGGGCGGAGTGCGCGACATGCAGGTCGATGTCCGCGTGATTGCCGCTTCCAACCGCGACCTGGAACGCGCGGTGCGCGAGGGCGGATTCCGGCAGGATCTCTACTACCGGCTGGCCATCATCTCGGTTTTCCTGCCGCCTCTGCGCGAGCGCAAGGAAGACATCCTGCCATTGGTCGACTATTTCGTCGGACGCTACAACAGGAAGTTCAAGAAGACCGTTCAAGGGATTACGGACGAGATGCGCAAGCTGCTGCTCAAGCATGAATGGCCGGGCAACGTCCGCGAGCTCAAGAATGCAATCGAACGCGCCATGATCCTGGAAGAAGAGGACCATCTGCGTCCCGACTATCTTCCCTTCGCGGTTGGCCGGCACACGCCGGGGCAGACGGCGTTCGAAGCGAGCTCGGCTGCAACCGGCGACGCTGTCACATCGCCCGGCGGGCGAAATTTGCCCAAACTGTTTATCCCTCAAGGCGGAACATCGCTGGAACAGGTGGAACGGGCGTTGGTCGAGATGGCACTGCAACAAGCCAACGGCAATCAGACGCAGGCTGCCCGTCTGCTGGACATCAGCCGCGATGCGCTTCGCTATAAGCTGAAGAAGTTTGGCCTCATGCATGTCGACGAGGAAGAGGCCGTGTAAGCCTGAATCACCCGGCGGCTTGCCATGGGTGAGTTCCCCTTTATTCCGGTTCCCCCCAGTATTATCCCGACATATTCAGACTGTCATGGCGAGCGAAGTCGAGCCACCTTTTGTTCCTGCTGCCGAAAACAAAGGGTGGCTCCACTTCGCGCCCGAATAGATTCTTGCTTCTCGAATGTAATGTCGGGTACGCAACTTGGGCTGCTCCGGCCACTGGCGCTCGGCGCTCCGGTCGCCATGACATTCCTTCGAGAATTCTTGGATACACCAATATGGAAGCCGCTTCAGCGTTTGTTGGCGGAAACCGCTCTGGTTTGGAAAGAAAAAACCGGACAGGATCTGCGCAACCCTGTCCGGATGAAGGGTGTTAACAGCGTTCAACTATTACTGGCATTGAGTCGCCGTTAACCCCGAGTCGCAGAGACTCTTAAAACCTTTCTTCCACACCTCCGTCGGGAGGTAGCAAATTGCTTGCCGAATCCAAGCCCGCGCTACGTTTGTTCTCCGGTCGCGGCACACCGGACGCGCTCTTCTTGCTCAGGACCCTGTCCGGCCTCCGCTGCCGGTGTACCCATGGCGGCTTCCGCATGGAACAGTCCTTGTAAGAGATTCGAAAGCGTCTCGTGCTCCAAGGCACTGGGCGGGTCGGCCAGGGTTCGTGCCAGCGAACTCGCTATGCGCTGCTTCACCTGTTCAGCCAAGGCGTTCAGCACTTCGTGCTGCTCTTCGGTAAATGGGCCATACTCTTCGTTCAGGCGCTCCAGCTCTTCACTGCAAACCCGTCCCAGGTGCGAGCGAAATTCCGCGACCATGGGGTTCACCCGCTCGCTTGCCACCTGCCTGAGGAATCCGGCGGCTTCGCGGTGCAGAATCTTTTCCGCTTGGACGACTAGATTGTGCTGTTGTTTGGCGTTGCGTAGAACGAATTCGTTCAGTTGATCGATGTTTTGCAGCTCTACTCCCGGCAGCTCGCACACGGCCGGATCGACGTTCCGTGGCACTGCGGTATCGATAATGACCAACCGGCAATCGCGATCGCGGGTGAACTCAGCCACATGGTTTCGTTGCAGCGCAAAACCGGCGTCAGGCAAGCACGTAAGCAGTAAGTCGGATGAGTTCAGAGCAATTCTAAGCGTCCCCGGCCCCCGATTTGGCGGAACGACTTCGACCCGGGTCATCCCGGCGTTACGGAAGAGTTCGGCAATTCGCTGAATCTTCTTGCCGCTGCCGAAAATGACCAAGCCGCGTTTTTCAAAGTCACCGTAAAGCTGGCGAGCAAGCTCGACCGGTGCCAGCGAGTTAAGAGAGAGGTTCGAGACGATCTCGGTTTCGGTTCGCACGCGGCGTGCAACCGAGAGTGCCTTCAGCAGGATCGCCTCCAGGCAGCGGCCAATGGATCGCGCCTGCACCCCGGCCCTGTATGCGAATTCGAATCTTGCGGTGATATCGGCCTCGCCGAACACCAGCGAGTCCAGCCCGGAGGCCAGCCTCAACAGGTGGGTCATGGCTGCATCATCGACGTGCCGATGGAACTTCGACCAATCGGCCAAGCGGAGATTGTACTCGCGAGTCAGATACCGCAGAACCGAATTGGAGGCCAGAGAGGCATCCCGTGTCCACACGATGAACTCGGTGCGATTGCATGTCGACAGCACCGCAACCTCGTCGACCGCTTCACAGCGGAGCAGTCCAGCGAGCGCCTCGGCGTAACCGGATTCGTTGATCCAGAATCCCTCGCGAACCGCTACTGGTGCGCTTCGAAAACTGACGCCGATGATCACCAGAGCTGGGTCCACAGTCACTCCCCTTGAGACGTTCGCTAGTCAGTAAGGCATCTGATCTGCCAAAACCAGAATTCCTGGATTGTGATTCTTTTGGGGGTTTCTTTAGAACAACATAAACTGCTTGCGCATGGCGCTGAAGTGTTACTCCCGGCCGCCGTTTAGGCCGCCGCTAGCGGGAAAACACCCGAGGCAGGGTGAATTCCCACTCAAGATGGGATGGCATCGCGGTGAAATGCGGCTGATCGTTTCAGCGCAATTGGCCGTTGCCGATGGGCCAACCGCCTTCGAGGCGGAGCAGCTTCTCTTTCACTTCCAGTCCTCCGCCATAACCGCCAAGAGTGCCGTCAGAGGCGATAACTCGATGGCAGGGGACGATAATCGACACCGGATTAGCGCCGTTGGCCGCACCAACCGCGCGAAATCCGTTTGGAGATCCGACCACCCGCGCGAGTTGCGCATAAGTGCGGATCTCGCCGTAACCGATTTCCAGCAGGGCGTGCCAGCATCGTAGCTGAAATTCCGTCCCGTGAAGATCAAGCGGAAGCGTGAATTCACGCCGCTTACCGGCGAAGTACTGCCGCAGTTGATCAAGATAAGGCTCTAGCTTGTCAGTCGATTCCACCGCATTCGATGGAGGACCCGTGCGGAGTCCAGGGATTCCCGGACGTCGCCTGTGGTGGCCCGAGAACTCCAACAGGACGAGGCCCTTGTCGCTCGCCCCGATCAGCATTGGGCCAACCGGCGAATCGAAATTTGTGTAGTGGATCAGCACGTTACAGTGCGGCAGGACAACCATCCGCTCATTTTCTCTCAACCAAGCCGATCCGGAAACAGAAAAAGCCTCCCGCATGGCGAGAGGCTTTGTGTTTGGCGAGCCGGGAACGGCCAGATGATCGACGAACGATACCTACTCGGCTTGGGCGAGTTGATCGACGCCGTTCTTCAGAACCGTCACCTCGACACGGCTTGCATTCAAGTGCGTGGTCTTTGGTGTCGCTTCGTCCGTGCTCTGCACGCGAGCGTTGCCCATGCCAAGCTCATAAATGCGATAAACCGGAATGTCATGATTCAGCACCAGGTAACGCACAACGGAGTCGGCCATCTTCTGCGAGCTCTGAACGGCGGCTTCGCCGCGCCCCGGAGAGAAAGCTTGAATCTCTACGATGAAACCTTTCTGGGACTTCAATTCCGCGGCAACTTGGTCAAGCGCATCTTTGTCGCGCTTGCTGAGCGCAACTTGGCCGGGACGAAAACGCAGTTCAAGTTGATTAGCCGCCTGGTATTGGTCGAGGTTATCGACGACCTTCTCTACGGTCTGCAAACGCGTGCTGGCTTGTTGGGCCGTCATATTCGCCTGCTGGGCGCGATTACCCGCATCCAAGGCGTGCTGATCGGCTTCGTTAGCCTTGGCGCTGGCCTGCCGGATGCCCTCGGTGGCGCGGGCGTCGACATCCTTTAGCATCGTCGAATTCTTGGCCGTCAGCTCATCAAGCTCGTTGACCCGGTTGCGAATGGGCGAAAGCTGATTCTGCACGTACTTTTTGCGCGCGAACGGATTCAGGTGTCCCCAGAATCCCTGCCGCGTTTCCGGTTGAAGCGGCTGGTGCGGGCCAAGGTCATCGCCGGGCTGGCTAGCCTGGGCGGATTGGCTGCTCGAGTACTGTGAGGCCGCGTTCGTTGGTTCGGCCTGAGGCGTCTGGTCGACGACAACTTCAAGGCAGGTCTGATTGCCGTTGTCCTGTTTTCCGGCACACTCGTCGGCCGGCTGAGCCAGCGCCATCGGAACCATCAGGCTGACAGCCATCGGTAGCGCGACAAAAAAGCGGTTCTTCATTCCAGATTCCTCCGTTCGGTAGAGCGCCGACAGCCAAGACAGCTTTTCGATGTCATTTCTGCCGCGCGGTTGCACAACGCGCACGGCAGACAACCGCACGCTGATGGCGCCCTGCCCCGTACTTATACAGTTCGAGGGCCAAACTGCCGCTCGGGATGGATGCGGTAAGCTACTAAAAAACAAGAGGTTGGACAGGGTCCGAGTTTCAGCCTCGACGGCATCTGCGATTGGACCGGGTAAATTCGTCAGGGTGCGGGTAAGTTCTTAGCCGACAAGCCGGCGGTGCTGCTGGAGGATGAAACCGTCGGTCATGCCGGCGATATAGTCGCAGATGGTGCGGCTGAGCGATGACGTCCCGGCCATTTCCTGGTAACTCCGGGGCAACTCGTCCGGATGGGACAACCAATGGTCGAACAGCTCGGTTACGATCTGCTCCGCGTCGGCTTTCTGCGGCTTGAGAGTGGGACTGTAGTAAAGTTTTTCGTAGAGGAACTCTTTTGCTTCGCGCCGCTCGCAGTCAACTTCCGGACTGAAAACCGCGAGCCTTTCAGGCCAATTCCGAACGTCTTCGAGGGTGCGGATTCCCGCCTGGAGCACGCGCTCGGTGGTCGTTTCAATCAGGCCGGTTACAAAGCGATCCAGCATGCGCTTGAGCGCCTCGTTGAACTTGAGTTTGGTGGAGGCCTGGGGATGCTGCTTGTCGACTTGCCGATAGAAGCGCTCGAAGATATGTACGCACTCGAGGATTTCGTCGATGCGCAGAAGCCTGGCCTCGACGCCATCGTCGAGGTCGGCCGTGTTGTAGGCAATCTCATCGGCAAGATCGATCAACTGCGCTTCCAGCGGCGGGCGCAAGTTGAGCAGGTATTCCGCTAACTCCGGGTGTTCGTTGGCATCGTAATCCCGCGAATGCTTGATGATGCCTTCGCGGACCTCGAAGGTGAGATTCAAGCCCGCGAAATCTATATAGCGTTTCTCAAAGCTCTCGACGATGCGCAAGGCGTGCAGATTGTGGTCGAAGCGCACCCCATGACGCCGCATAACCGCGTCCAGCGCGATTTCGCCCGCGTGTCCGAAAGGCGGGTGCCCGATGTCATGCACCAGCGCGAGGGCCTCGACCAGATCGGCATTCAAATTGAGACGCGATGCGACGGTGCGCGAGATTTGCGCAACCTCGATTGTGTGCGTCAGCCGCGTGCGAAAGTGATCGGAGATACGATGCGTGAAAACCTGAGTCTTATCCTCAAGCCGGCGGAAGGCGCGGGCGTGAATGATGCGGTCACGATCACGCTGGAACGCGGTGCGATACGGATGCTCGGGTTCGGGGTAGCGTCGTCCGCGAGAGTTCTCAACCCGGACGGCATATTCGGCGAGCATGGCTAGAGTCTAGAGCAATTCCGGGGTTGGTGTATCTCTAATATCACCGCCGGGCGTTAACGTCACCCCAGCAAACGCCAAAGCGTTTGCCGGGACCCCGAGCGCCCGGCTCTTTTCCGGGATACACCTTCCGCGTATCCGGTCTAGACCAGTTTTGCGAAAGGCGCCGTTCGCCACAATGCCGGCCGGGCGGCCGCGCCAACGACGAAAGGCACCGCCGCAGCGATGCCTTTGACAAAGAGAATGTTCAGCTACGCTCTTACTCTTTCGACTCTTTCTGCTGCGCCAGACGAATCTTGGCGCTTTCCAGCTTCTTCTGGACCTTCGCCAAGTCAGCCGAGTCGATCTCGGCGGGGATGGTCCTGTTCCATTCCACCACTGCGCGCTCCCAGTGCGCGACAGCTTGCCGCAGACGACCAGTCTTCTGGTAGAGGTCGGCCAGATGATCGTGAACCGTTGGGTCATTGTTGAGCCGCTCGCTTGCCTTTCGCAGGTTTTCTTCGGCGAGCTCATAGTTGCCCATCTTGAAGTAAACCCAGCCGAGCGAGTCGAGATAGGCGCCGTTCTGCGGATCAAGCGTGATGGCGCGCCGAATGTAGCCGAGCGCTTCGTCCAGCCGCGTACCGCGATCGGCCAACATATAGCCGAGATAGTTCAGGGCAACGGCATTGCGCGGATCGCCGTTGATGACCTTCCGGAACGCCTCTTCGGCCTGATCGTAACGTTTTTGACGCTCGTAGATCGAACCGGCAATAAAGAACGTATAGTCCTTGTCTTCGGGCTTGGTCGACAATTGCTCAGCCTTGCCGATTGCTTCCTGGGCATCTTTCCAGCGCCGCAGCCGGCTGTACATTTGGGCCAGAGCGGTCCAGATCTCACGATCCTCGGGGGTACCCTTGAGCATGGCCTTCACGCTCGAAATCGCCGCCTCGGCCTGTCCCGTATCAGCCTGCTGGCCGGCGTAAATGAGCTTCAGCCCACGATCTTTGGGCAGCTTCTTGGTGGCTTCCGCGGCCGTGGCCGTCGCCTGGTTCCACTGCTTGGCGTCGCGATAGGTCTCAATAAGCTGCTGATAGCCTCGCGAGGCACTGTCGTCGCCAAGCGCGACCATCTTGCGGAATGTTTCCACCGCCAGTTGAGTCTTGTTCTGGTCGCGGTAAACCGCGCCCAATTTTTCCAGGAAGATGGCCCGGTTGCCCCGTTCCGAAGTGGAGTAGGTGCCATCGGCCTTTTCGGTACGCTTCAACAGGTCCTGCAGAATCTGCGCCGCTTCGTCATAGCGGCCCACGTTTTCGTAAACCACGGCGATACTATAGGGAACTTCGAAGGAATCCTCGACAATCGCCTGCGCCTTTTTCAGCACCGCCAGCGCCTGGTCGAACTTGCCGTCGCGGCGAAAGATCTCGGCCATGCGCAGGTAACTCTGCGCGTCCTGGGGATCGGCTTCGGTAATCTGCTTGTACTGATCGAGCGCGGCGTCAGGCTGATTGTCATTCAGCAGGTTCTGTGCCAGCCCGCGCATGGCGTCAAGGTTGTCGTGATCCGTACTGATGGCCTTCGTGTAGGCCTGAATGGCGCTTTTGTAATCCTTTTTCTGCTCGTAGGTGTAGCCGAGTGCCGCATACAGCTTGGAGCTGCGGCTGTTCTCGGGAATGCTCAACAATATATTGAGAGCCCGGGTGTAATCACCCTCTTCGTTGTAGAGATACGAGAGCGTGGAAACCGCCTCCTCGGAATTCGGCTGTAGCTGGACCGCCGTGCGAAACTCCTTCTCGGAGTTCACCATGTCGTTGTTCAGGCGATAGAGACGCCCGAGTAGCAGGTGATCTTCCAGGCTCTTGGGATCTCGCTTGACGATTTCCTGGTACTGTTCGATCGCGAGCTGGAGCATGTTTTGCGATTGGGCGCCCGCACGCATGTCGCCCAGCGATCGCAAATAAATGCGGCCCAGCAGGCGGCGCGCTTCCAGATTGTCCGGGTGCTGCTTGATGATGTCCTGCGCCTCGGTAACAGCGTCGCGGATGCGGCCCGTCTTGAGGTAGAGCTCGGCCAACCCGGCATTCAGGTACTCCGAGTTGGGATCGTTCTCGACCGCTAGCCGGTACTCGTCAATCGCTTTGGTCGCATAATCAGCGCGGCCCGTTATGGCCATCATCTCTTCGTAGATATGCGCCAAGGAGTAGTGATAGTAAGACTGCGCGCGATCGGCTTTCTGCTGTTGCCGCTCTGCATCGCTTTTCGTTGCGCTCTCAGTAGACGTGGTCGTGACGGGAGCGGTGGTGCTGTCCTGCGGACTACCAGTTCCGGGCAGCGGCGGCGGGTTCATTACCCCCGGCTGACTATCTTGTTGAGCCAATGCCCAGATCGACGAGATTAGGAGCAGAGCTAAAAGAGGGATCTTCGTGGAAATCTTCATTAAGAACCAGCCGTTTACCTTGGATGCGCTGCCGCTTCCTAGAGCACCAGTAATCTTATTCTATCGGCTTTTGCGGCGAGCCGTCCGGCAGGCGGCACAAACTTCGTCCAAAACCCGCCGTGAACTTGCAATTCGTAATCTCCGGGCCTTCTCGCGAGTGAGGCCCGGCACGCGCGGTGGTTGCGCGTGTTGGGGTAGAACAAGCAAGTGCCTACAGTAATGTGGAACCCGGATGCGGGCAAGTTGTTACGGGCTCGTTCGCACAAACCCTTATTCTTCGCAGCCCGGTGAAGGACTTCAGAGTAAGTGCACCCACCGCTTCACGGGACATACCTTACGCGATACTGGTCTAGAAGCCGGAAACGCTCTCCAGAAGCCGCACCTTCCAACTGTTTTCGGCCGGAGTCATCAGGGCCAGGAAATGAAATGTCCCCTGGTCGCTGTGAACGACTTTGTCGCCGTCCAGCAATTGGATTTCGAGTCGGACGGTATCTTGCAACTCCATCGCTGAGCCATCTGGCGAGTAAAAAACCACCCGCACTTGGTGACCGTGATCAATGTAGCGCCGCTTCAGGCCGCTTTTGCCCTGTTCGGCAATCGCCTGCGACAGTTGTTCTTTGGCCAGGCCTACGAAGTCAGAACCGAGCAAAGCAACCTTATTCTCTTCCATTGCCGCGGCCATGGAGTGCCACGCATGGCCGTAGTCACGCTGCACGGATGCCATGGTCGTCTCCTCCACGTGGCGGGGTTGCGACTGAGAGGCGTCCAGAACGACGGCAAATCCGGTCTCAGCGGCTGAAAGCAGCAGCGGGGCCGCGGCCGCAATCAACACCGCCAACAATCCGAACAGCAAGTGCCTAACATGGATTCGCGCCCGCATTACTGTTTGCCTCCCCAGCGAATCTCGTTTCCGATCACTACGCCCGCCGCCACAGAGATGGTCGCCTGCTGCGACGCCGGCAACTCAGCCTGCGCAATTCCGCGCTTGATGCGCGCATCCACCGTGCTGCGTCCGTTCTCGTCGACGGACGTAAACGTCACGATTGTGCCGTCCGGAACCGGGTTTCCCGCGCAGTCGCGAATCGGGTCCGTCTGAAGCGCGATGGCGCCGTCCTTGGCGCGCTCGGCGTGCATGCGGATGTTGCAGGGCTCGCTGGCGACTTCCTGCACTACGCGCCGCACGGAAGCTGCGCCTGCCGAAGCGACGAATTGTGCCGCTCCCGCTCTGCGGCTGGAATCCAGCCGCGTCCAGGCGACTCCGCCCTTCGAGGTCTGCGTGCTCCGGACATCTGGCGCACCCGGCACGGCAAGACTAAAGCTCACCGGCTCAGGCGACAGCACCAGGTTCTGGTTGCGATCGAAAAGAAAGACCGTTCCGCTCACGACATCCTTGGTTGACGCCGGAACGCGCGAAGGACGGGCGATGAAGGCCACGGTCGACACCGGCCCCGCGGTCACAAAGAACGCCGAGGATTCTCCGTTCAAGACCACAACGTAACGCCCGGCGCTTGCCAGCTCGTCGCCCGCCAATGTTACAGGGGCACCGAGCTTCACCGTCCGCTTTGCCACGTGACTCGGCCCAAACAGGTAGAGCGTGGCTTCGCCGCTGCCGCTGGTTGGAATCGACAACTCCTGCCCGGCCTGAACACGGTCCGGCACGCGCAGAGAAGCGCCCGCCATCCATTGCGAGGCGGCACACGCCAGGGCCAGCAGCAAAAGGAATCTCCTCATGGTTGCCTCCAGGGCAAATTTCAACGTTGCCATACAGCCCATAAACTTCAGCGTTAGGCACACCTTCCGCGAATCCGGCCTAGGGTTGCCGCGCATTGATGCTGTATTGGTTTACCGTGACCCGGTAACTGTGGACGTTCGCGACCAGATCGTCGCGCACGTCGACCATGAACGGCACCGGCGTCTGCGGCATAAGAGCCTGGTTCACGTAACCGTCGGAAACCCAGATCACGCGCCCGGCGCTGTCGTAATAAGTGGCAAGCACGTGCGGGATGTTGACCGTCTGACCGCTCTGGTTGACCAGTTCGCCTTTTAAAACGGGACGTCCGCGTAGATCTTTCTCGAGCCGCTGGTGCAGCACGCCGATCACCGGATCGGCGGCAGCGGCCACCAGCAGCGAGGCGGGCTGCATCCGCACGGACTTTACCTTCGCGAGCGCCACGTCCGGAAAGTCAATGCGGAAGGGCGAAATTTCCTTGGGCAGCAAGGTATGCGAAATCTTGTCGAAGCTCTCTTCCTGTCCCAGAACCGCGCCATCCTTGCCGAGAAGAGTGGCATTGACGGAGACAAAGCCGGGGACCGTATCCTCATTGACAATCTCGCCGAGCACAGTGGTTCCACCATCACGCGCGATGGCGTTCATAGACACAATGCGCACGCGCGGAGCATCGACGTTTTGCGCGCCCCAGTCGTCATCCGAGCCGCGGGTAACGATATCCCAGCGCAAGTAATTCACCGGGATGACCTGCGGCGGGACCTTCGGCTGCTTGACCAGGGGCCACAACACCTTCCAGCTATTGTCTTCGCGCACCACCTGGAGGTCGCGCGTGTCGTAAACTGCGCCCACGGCGGATGACCAGACCATGGTGGCACGTACGGTGGCCTGATTGTCGTTCCGGTTCAGCACCTTGGTTTCGAACGATTGCAGCGAGGAATAGGTGCGCAGTGAGCCGTTGTTTCCGACCAAGTCGCGGGCAAAGAAATCAAGATTGGTATCGCTCTGCTTGGCCACATACGAGTAGGCGCCGCGCATATCTTTCGCCTTGACGTGCTCAAACAGAGATTGCACCGCCCTGTCGGGAGTGGTGGCCGGAGCGAGGGTCGTGGAGTGAATTGTGCCGGCCGCGATCAACACGGCCGCGATGACCACGAGAGTGATGGGCAGAAACAGTTTCATCACTTTGCCTCCCGCAGAGCGACTTCCGCCGAAGCGGTTGGGAATTTCAGTGTCGTCTCGGCGCGCCGGACGTTGGGCAGCACCAGCAAAACCAGGACTGACAGAAGGCTGGTGCCAACCGGCAGAATTCCCCACAAGATGCACTGCCACATCGGAGGCGTCCATCCGCCGAAGTCGAGCTTCCGCGCCGGTGGAGCATCGTCTTTGGTCCAGAGCGTGACCAGACCGTCGTCATAGACTTCCGTCTGGCGCCAACCGGAAAAGGCGAGCAATGGTTCGTAATAGCGATCCCTGACGAAGATGTAACGGAGCCCATACTGGTCGGCGTGCTTCAACACGGCGCGCAAAGCTTCCATGCCCGAAGTTCCGTAATACTTCGAACTATAGAGTTGAGCGGCGCCGTATGCGGTCATCTCCGGCAGCAAGCGCGCGGAGTTGTAATCGCCATCCAGGCTGCTGGCGCGGACACGAGCGGAAAGCATCGCGAACTTGTTACCGAAGCCCAGCGTAATGTAGCGGAACTTGGAGTGGTCATCGCGATTCAGGAAGTTCACCATCGGCTGAATATCGAAATTTCCCTCGTTAATCGGGCTGAAATTGATCCAGCCGACGGCTATGCCGCAAGTGACCACGGCAGCAGCCGAGAGGCCGACAATGGCTTTCCGGGAATAGCGTTGGATGAGCGATTCCGCCAGCAGGCCGACAAACGGAACGGCCATCAGAGTCGCCCAGAAGGTGAAGCGCTCGAAGGTCAAAATGTTGAAAGCGCGTCCCAGCAGCCATCTCCCAAGAGGTGTCGTGCCGCCCAATCCCAGCAGAGTGGTGATGTACCAGCCAAACAGCAGAGGCCGCAAGCGGTGGCTGGACGCACCTTTCACCAGGATGTAGGGAATCACCAGGATCAAAGCGCCCATCGGAATCAGCCAGAAATTAGCCCCGCTGTGCCCCACCAGGAGGTAATTATCGCGGCTGGGGTGGGGTATCGGCATCTGGGTGATCGGGTTGTGCAGCAACCCGATGAAGTAAGGAAGCAATATGATGAGCGAGCCAATCGCGTTGCAGGCGGCGAAAAACAACGTGCGCAAAGCAATGCCGCTAGTCGATGCGTTAGCCTCCTCATCATGACGATCGATGAACGATAGCCAAATCACCGGCGCCGCGAACAGGACGCCGCCAAAGAGAAATGTAACGTGGTGCGCCGCCGCAGCCGTCAGGCTGAGGACCAAACCCTTTGCGAAGTCCGGAAAACGACCCAGCCGGTTCCAATTGTAAAAATAAGGAAGCGCGATGAGCGTCAACGACGCCGCCGTTGTCGTCGGCAACTGGCCCGACTGGTACACCAGCATCGCCAGCGAACCGAGAAAAATCGAGGCGATTGCGGCATAACTCGCCGCCCGCTCGCTTACCCATAGCCGGGAGTAACGGTAGACACCCACGGTCAGCAGCAGCACGACTATCAACTGCACCACCATGTAGGCCATCGTCAGCCCCACCAAATGGGAAAAAAGAGCTATCCACTGGTGCGTCAGGGGCGGATAGGTGGTTTGGGAAAAACCCGCGAACCAGTTCTGGTTCCAGGGGTTAAACCAACTCTTTGCGTAATGCGCCGCAAAGAAGATGTGGGTGTTGGCGTCATAAGAATTGGCCGGCAGTTGCAGTAACAGCAACGGGCCATGCACCGCTAATGCCAACAGCACAATTGCCATTAGAGGAATTGGGCGGTGGGAAGCATCTATCGACTTCTGTGGCAAGGGAACATCCTCCGCGCTTTCTTCAGGTGTTTTGATTCCCTGAATAGCTGGAAAGTTTGCTTGTGAGAACGTGAATTCCTCTTTTTGCCAAAACGGGACATTATTTCTACCCGCAGTCGGAATCTGGAGTCCCAGTTAGAGCAGGTTGGTGCCCCTGATAGGAATTTTGTCCCTAGAACCTGAGCTGCGGAAACAGCCGTTCGCGCCATAACTGCATCGGAACAATAGTCAGCTACTTTGCGGGCAGTCCCCCCGCGAACGCACAACCGAGTGTCCCAAGTGAAAAAAAGCTCGAGCTTTTTGATCTGTTCCCTGCTTGCAGTTTGCTCTGCCGCTTTGGCTTCGGCGCAGACATTTGAAATTGGAGGCGAACAGCAGCAGCACGCGAATACGCCGTCCAACGAGAACACTAGGACAAACGTGAGGTCTGAGCAGAAGAACGCCAAGCCCGACCAAGGCCCGGGCGGCCAGTTGGGATGGGGCAGCAGCATCGAGGTCGGCCGCAACGCCAGGGCTGCCGAAGATGCGCTACTGCACGGAAACCCGGCGGCCGCCGCCGACTTCGCGGCACGCGCCGTCAAGGCCGCTCCGCAGGATGCAAAGCTCTGGTTTCTTCTGGGATACACCTCGCGTTTGGCCGGACGGTTCGCTCAGTCGTTGCAAGCCTATGACGAAGGTCTGCGGTTGAAGCCCGGAGAGTTGGATGGACTGTCGGGAAAGGCGCAGACCTATGCCCGCATGGGCCGTACAGACGACGCCAAGAAGCTGCTTCTGCAAGTTATCAACGCCGACCCACGCCGCGAAAACGATCTGCTGATGGCTGGCGAGTTGTTCATCCGCTCGAACGACCTGCAGACAGGAATCAGGCTGCTGGCGCGCGCCGAGGCCATTCATCCGACGTCGCATGCGGAATTGATGATGGCGGTCGCTTACTTAAAACTGAAGCAACCGGAGCGTGCGCGGCAGTTGCTGGATCAGGCGAAAATGCGCGACCCGCACAATCCCATGGTGTTTCGCGCCGTCGCCAACTACTACCGCGAAGAGCACGATTACAAGGCCGCGATTTCGACCTTGAGGAACTCTCCGGTGTTCAACAGCGACGTGCTGGCCGATCTCGGTTACAGCTACGAACTGAACGGAGACAAGCAGGAAGCCGCCGACTCCTATGCCAAGGCCGCCAAACTGGCTCCAAACCAGATTGGCCTGCAACTGAGCGCGGCGGCCGCTTTTATGCGCCTTGGCCAGCTCGACAGAACGCGTGAATACCTTGGCCATGCGGAAATTCTGGATGCCAATTATTACCGGTTGCACGCCTTGCGGGCGCAGCTTGCGAAGGCGGAGGAACGCAACCAGGACGCCGTCCGCGAGTACAACGCGGCGATTGCGAACCTGCCGGCGGGCGTTCCCCCGGAAGGGCAGCTCTACCCGATTCAACTGCGGCTGAACCTGTCGGAGCTTTACCGCGACGCGGGTGACGACCTGAACGCGCGCCGCCAGATCGCGGTTGCCGAGCAAATGATGGATCAGTTGCACATCGAGGGCACCGCGAGGGCCGAGTTCCTGCGTGTCCGGGCGGCCGTAAGAACCGCCGGTCAGGATTACAGCGGCGCCGAAGCCGACTTGAAGCAGGCGGCGAAACTCGATCCGGAGAATCTGAACATTACGCTGCAATATGCCGCACTGCTCTGGAAGATGGACCGCAAGCAGGAGTCGCGGGCGACGTATTCGGGCGTGCTGCAAAAGGACCCGCGGAACCGCCTGGCGATGGAAGGCTTGGGCTACCTGGCGCGCGACGAAGGCGACACCAAGACCGCCGAGAAATTTTTTGATCAGTACGCTAGCGAATATCCGGACGACTACGTGCCGTTTCTCGCGCTTGGCGACCTGTACACGGCGACGCGTGAGTTCGCCAAGGCGGAGCTGAATTACCAGAAGGCGCACAAGCTGGCGCCGGCCAACGCCATCGTGGTCGCCAACGGAGCAAATGCCGCGATCGAAGCGCGGCAAATATCTCTGGCTGGCGAGTGGATTGCGCGCGCCAACGGGAAAATGCTGGACGACCCTCGCGTCATGCGGGAAACCGAGCGCTACTTGTTCCACAGCGGCAAGTACCTCGAATCGGCACAACTTGGTTATAAGGTGATCCAGCAGCTTCCCAAGGATCGCAACGCGTCCGTCTATCTTGGCTACGACTTATACAACCTTGGACGCTTCGATGACGTGCTCGGCCTCGTCGAGCAGTACGAAAACATTTTGCCGAAGGAAGGCAATTTCCCCCTGCTCGCCGGACACGTGCACAAGCAAAATCAGTTGCTGGGCGAAGCAGTCGACGATTACACGCGCGCGATCGAGCGCGATCCGAACATGGTCGACGCTTACGTCAACCGCGGGTACGTGCGCAATGACATGCAGAACGCCGAGGATGCGGTCAAGGACTTCGAAACGGCGCTGCGGCTCTCGCCTAATAGTGGCGTGGCGCACCTCGGCATGTCGTTCTCGCAACTGGAGCTGCACCACGGACGCATTGCGCTCGAGCAGGTGGAACTCGCCGAGAAGCAGTTGGGCGAGTCTGGGGCCACGCACCTGGCGCGGGCCACGGCATTTCGCCAGCAACGGCTATTGCGCCCGGCCGAACGCGAATATCTCGCCGCCCTCAAGTTCGCCCCCGACGACCTGAAGCTGCACCTGGGCCTGGCCGATACGCAAGACCGCCAACGACGCTACCAGGACGCGATTCACACCCTCAACGACGCGCTGCGTCTCTCGCCCGACGATCCGCTGATCTACGCCTCGCTGGCGCATGCCTACGCCGAGTTGCACGACCGCGAACGGACGCTGCAGTACGTCGCCGCAGCGGAGAAACTGAGTCCCGATCAGTCGGCGATTCTGCTGAACACCGGCGACGCGCTGCTCACGCTGGGAGATCGCCAAGCTGCCATGGAGCGGTTCACGCGCGCGCTGCAAGCACCTGATGGCAACCGGGTGGAAGCGCGCCTGGCAATCGCACGGCTGTTCGGGCGCCAAGGAAAAAATGACGACGCCCGCCAGCAGATCTCACTGTCCCTGGCCGAAGCGCGCATAGGGGAAGCCGAGCCGGTCTCGGCCGACAACCTGATCGAAGCCGGCAACCTGCTGCTCGCGATGAATGATTTCGATCTCGCGTCCAGGTATTTCCAGCGTGCCAAGACGGCCGGTGCAGCCGACGAGGTGGTCGCGCTCGGCATGGCCAACACTTTTGTCGCTCAGGGACAGACGGAGCAGGCGCAGAACGCATTGGCCGCCATCGGAAACCCTGAAACTTTCAAGGACAATTACGACTATTCGCTGACGATGGGCAACATCTACCGCCAGCGGCATGATAACAGCCGGGCCATGCTTGCTTTTGCTCATGCCAGCGAACTGGGCGGCGGCGATGAAATTGCGCAGCGCTCCATGCAGGAGACGGCGGGGCAAGAGGGCATACGGGTAACCCAAAAAATCACTGTCGATAGTGATTTCGACATGCACGGCCTGGTGGATGACTCCACGGTTTACCAACTGAACGCGCTCGCCAACGGGGCCGGCCCAACCAACCTGCCGGGGCCCTTCAACTCGCTGGAGACCGTCTGGACCAATGGTTTTCGCGTTCACCAGGAAGGCATGCCGTTAATCAGCGGCTTTTTCCAGGTGCGCAATGCGCGCGGTCAGTTTGCCTTTCCCAATGAGGGGCTGATTTTCAACCGCGATACCTACGACTACAACTTCAATGGTGCTTTGAATCCGGTTCTGCACATCGGACGAAACACGATTGCATTCAACTCTGGAATTCAGTTCACGTTGCGGCGCGACCAGGAGTCGCCGGTGCAGATGAACCAGAACTTGTTCCGGGAGTTCGCCTACTTCTCCTCCAACTCGTTCGGAAACTGGCTGGCGGTGCAAGGCAGCGCTTTTCACGAGTCCGGACCTTTTTTGGACCAGAATCTCAGCTCCAGCGAAGTCGGCGCGCGCATCCAATTCACGGTCGGGCGGCCCTGGGGACACACGCAGTTGATCACGGCATACTCGGTCCGCGACCTGACGTTCAGCCCCCTGATCCGCGAGTTCTACTCGACGCTTATGTCGGGGGGTCTGCAACACCAGTTCGGAAAGAACCTAAAGGTGGCGGTTTTGGCCGACTACATCCGGTCCTGGCGTGTGCAAGAGCCGAGTATTTTGGCAAACGGCCAGGTTTCCTGGTTTGCGCAGACACTCAGGCCGGCTGGCGAAGTGCAATACAAAGTCAACAACCGGTGGAGCGCCGATGCCAACTTTTCGCTCTCGCGTGGTCAAGGATTTCATTCGTATGACAACGTGCAGAACAGTTTTTTCATCTCTTATACAAAACCAATTCGCCGCTCAATGGAAGATGTGGGCGGCTCGGTTCCGGTCGAGTATCCACTTCGATTCTCTTTCGGAATTGAAACTGCGGACTATTTCAATTTCACTGGCCACGGCCAGACCATCCTCCGTCCATTGGTGCGTCTGACGGTGTTTTAGGCCAGGGGGCCCGATGAAAATCTGTCTGGTGACTGCGTTCCCGCCGAGCCGGCGGGGATTGAACGAATACGGATATCACATAGCCAAAGAGTTGCAGCGGGATCCCCTGCTCAGTCTCACGGTGTTGGCGGACGAGCTTGATTCGCCGCAGCCCGAGGTTGAGGGATTCGACGTTGTCCGCTGCTGGTCCTTTGACAAGCTGTCGAATCCGCTCCGTCTGCTCAAAGCTATTCGTGATGTTAAGCCGGACGTGGTTTGGTTTAACTTGCTGTTCTCGACCTTCGGAAACAGTCCCGTCGCTGCCTTTGCCGGTCTTTCGATTCCGGCCATGATGCGGCTATCCGGTTTTTACACCCACGTTACGTTGCACCACCTGATGGATAATATCGACTTAGGGCACGCAGGCGTGCGTTTTCCCCGCGCTTACCGCGTAGCGGGACGTCTTGCCACCCGCGTGCTTCTGATGGCTAACTCGGTCTCGGTGCTTTTGCCGGCCTATCGCCGCACCTTGATGGAGAGATACGGCGGCGAAAATGTCCACTTTCGCGCGCACGGTATTCTTTCCGCCAGGCCCGAGACGCCTGATTTTGCTCAGCGCGGCAATCCTCACCACCGCATTCTGGCGTTTGGGAAGTGGGGCACCTACAAGCGCCTTGAGTTGCTCATCGAGTCATTTGCCAAAGTGCATGAACGCATGCCTGAAGCTCGGCTCGTAATCGCCGGGTCCAATCACCCCAAAGCGCCCGGCTACGTCGAATCGGTCGCGGAGCGCTTCCGCGACAACCCTTACATCAGCTTCACAGGTTACGTGGCGGAAGAGCAGATCCCCGATCTGTTCCGCACCGCCTCGGCCATGGTCATGCCGTATTCCTCCGCCACCGGTTCGAGCGGAGTGGCGCACATTGCCTGCGAGTACGGCGTTCCGATCATCTGCGCCGACATCCCCGACTTTCGGGAGATGGGGGACGATGAGCGGCTGGCAATTCGGTTCTACAAAACCGGGGATCCCGGTGACCTGGCCGATTGCCTTTGCAAGGTGATCGGTGACCTTCCGCTCATGCAGGAGATGGCGGAGCAGAATTTTTCGGCGGCGTTACGCATGACGATGCCGCAGATTATCCGTCAATACTTGCGCTCTTTTGACTTGCATAAACATCAGCGCTCACTGGAACCGATTTCGCGCTTTCGTCGACTCCCAGGATGGGTGCCGTCGCGTTCGGCGATCTTCCGTGCTGCAACTCCCAGGTGGACACCATGGATGTAAGGGCGATTCTTTTGATCGGGGGCAAGCCCGAAGCCTCCAGCGAGCATTTCACCGGCGTGCCGCTCGCCATGCTGGACCTGCTCGGGGCCAGTCTGCTGAACCGCGTCACGCATCGCATGCATCAGCAGGGCATCAGCTCGATTGCGGTTATCTCCGAGTATGACCAGTTTCCGGATCGCAATCTCAGCCCTGATCTTCGTTGGTTTAAAGCGGCGAACGGCCAGTTCTGGCGATTTGCCGAGGCTGTCTTCAACGATTTCGCTCAGAACGGGGCCGAGCTGATCGTGGTGTTGCGCCTCGACTCCTACGTGACTGTCGACTACGAAAAGCTGGTGCAGTTTCACCTCGACCATCACAGCCGGCTGACGCAAGCCTGCGACAACCAAGGCGAGGCGCTGGATCTGTTCGTGATCAGTGCCTCCCGGCGTAACGACGCCGCGTTCATCTTCCGCAACATCCTGGGCCGCTTCCGGGTACCGCCCGACGTCTTCTACTTGGATGACCGCCGGAATCGCCTGCAAACCATCGCGGATTTTCGCCGCCTGGCATTGGAGTCGTTCACCGGCAAAACCGGCATCGAACCACAGGGAGTGCAGATCAGGCCCGGTGTGTGGGTCGCTCCAGGCGCGCGGATTCACCGTGAGGCACGGATCGTGGCGCCGGCCTATATCGGCGCCTACGCGCGCGTTCGCGCCTTGGCGGTGGTAACTCGCGGCAGCGTCATTGAACGCAACTCGGAGATCGACTGCGGCACGGTGATAGAGAACTCCACCCTCCTGCCATTCAGCCAAGTCGGCGCCGGACTCGACGTCAGCTTTTCCGTGGTCGGATTCCGCCACATCTTTCATCTGCAACGCCGGGTGGATGTGGAGATCGCCGATGAAAGGCTGATCGACATGGCTTCCACCAGCGCTACGGTCAGGGCGCTGAGCGACATGTTTAGTCTGGCTCTGTATATGCCGAAAGCTTTGCTTTCGAACCTGCGCGAAAAGAAAAGGGAAATCCCGGCCACCTTGCCCAAGGCAATCCAGGCGGCCCCGCCTTCCCTCTCGACCGCTGCGGCCGAGCATCAAGAGCGCGCCGATCGTCATTTTGCACCCGAGTTGATGGCAGCGAGGAGATATGGAAACGAGTAGACCGGTAGTGGTGAAGCGAGTTCCCGAACGAGTCAACCTGAAAGAGGCCCGCAAGTTCCTGCGCGCGGTCGAACCGATATTGCAGTCTGACCGGCCGCAGGTGGTTCTTGATCTTTCCAACGTGCGGCAACTGGATTCAGCGGGCGTCGACATGCTGCTCCACTGCATGAGCGAAGCGATGAAGCGCGATGGGGACGTAAAGCTGGCCGCCCCTTCGGCGGAAGCCATGGTCGTCCTCGAGTTGACCCGCACCGGGCGGCTGTTCGAGATCTACGATTCGGCAACGGATGCCACGCGAAGTTACAGCAGCTTCCTGCCCAACGTCATGCGGCAGTTTTCCGCGCCGGAAACGCCAACTATTTCATTTCCCAGCGCTGGTTCGAAAGTGACGGCGAGTCACGTTCAGCCGGGCGGAAATAACGAAAACGCGGCATGAGTTCCAAGCAACACGCCGTATTCGAGTGGGCGGAGCGCCAGGCGGGCTTCGCAGACCGGTTGCTGCACTCCCGGCAATCACGCGGCCTGGTATTGTCCGGCAGTGTGATCATGCTGGTGGGTTCGGGCTTCGTGAGCCTGGCGAATTTCGGCTACAACATCAGTGTCGCTCACCTGTTGGGGCCCGGGGACTTCAGTCACGCGGCGGCGGCGGTTACGCTGCTCATGCTCGCCTCCTGCATCAACTTGGCGTTTCAGCTTGTTGCGGCCAAATTCATCGCGCGTAACCAGCAAGCAGGCGGCCGCGCCGCCGTCTACCGGACGCTGATGCGCCAAGCCTGGAGCGTGGGACTGGGCCTCTGTGTCGCGCTGCTGCTGTTGAGCGAGCCAATCTCTCACTACCTGCGCCTGCCGTCCAAGCGGCTGATCGAGGTGCTTGCGCTTGGGATGTTGTTTTACATCCCCCTGGGTGTGCGCCGTGGCGGAATGCAGGGCACCTGTCAATTCGTCCGCCTGAGCGTCAACCTCATCGTTGAGGCTCTGGTGAAGCTGATTGCGGCGGTTGCCTGCGTGCTGATGGGCGCCGGCGTAATGGGCGCCGTGGGAAGCATTTCGCTGTCGGTGCTCGCCGCCTATTTGCTGCCTGCCGGAGATGCCGATTTGCGCGGCAAACCCGGGCCGGGGCAGGTGGCTTCCTTCAGCGAAGGAGTGCAGGCGATCATCTTCTTTATCGGCCAAGTCATCATCAGCAATATCGATATCCTGATGGTGAAGCACTACTTTGCCCCGCGCGATGCCGGCTTATACGCCGCTGTCGCCCTGGTCGGACGCCTTCTCTATTTCGCCACCTGGTCGGTGACCACCGCCATGTTCCCGGTTTCCGCCGGTGAGGCCGTGGAACGTGAAAGCCGCAAGACCGTGATTGTGCCGCTGCTGTTTGTCACCGGTCTGTCCGTCGGTTTTGTTTTGTTGCTGGCAACATTCCCGGACCTGGTGATCGGGACGTTGTTTGGCGGCGGATTTCACCACGGAGGGATGAAGCTGCTGCTGACCATGAATGCGATCGCCACGGGCACCTATGCGCTGAGCGTTGTGCTGATCACTTACGAGATGTCGCGGCGGATCGCCAATACCGGATGGCTGCAGCTCGTGGTCAGTGGAATGGTGGTGGCGGGAGTCGCCGTCTTCCACGGCTCCCTTTTGGAAGTAATTGTCGTCCAGCAGATCTTGCGTATTCTGCTCCTTTTTGCCGTTTCCGTTCCGTTCTTTGTCCGGGGCAAGGCGAGCGTCCAGGAGGCTGTATGAAGAAACTTTGGCGAGTCACCGAGTCGGACGCCGTCGCCGAGTTCCTCAAGAACGAGTTTTACCGGGATGAATTTCATCGTGACCGGGAGAACTTCGAACACGTCGTCATGCACGCCGATATCGCGAACGAGGCTGAGAACGCACTGCGCAGAGCCCTGCTGTTTCGCCGCCGCGGCCACATGTGGCGCGAGCTGCCGGCAGACACGCAGTGGTGGGAAGTCAGCATTGAGCCGGGCGATCTCGAACTGTTGCGCGTTTTTCCCCGCGCCCAGTGGCGCCGGATCGCGTCCGGCAGTTTCCTGTTGGAAAAGATCGTTGAGCGCATTCGCAATAAGAAGTTTTCCGGCCGCACTCGCGAGTTCATCTCGAAGGTGCAGGCTCTGAGTTACCGTTTGCGCACTGACCAGACCCGCAGTTGCGTGCTGCTGATCGGAATCGACGAAAGTTCGCCGTTCACCATTCTGGAGGGTAATCATCGCCTCACTGCCGCGCTGTTGGCGGATGGAACGCTCCTCCCGAACCGATTCCGGGTGCTGTGCGGTTTTTCCGCCAGGATGTCCGAGTCGTGCTGGTACGAAACGAATGTGGCTAATCTATGGCGGTATGCCAAGAATCGAATGCGAAACCTGGTGTACGACAAAGATGCCGACACAGAGCGCGCCCTGAAAGATACCCGTAAAGAGTGTGCGGCCGACCCCATGGAAGGTGCGTTGTCAGGCCGCAAGGTGGTCCCAGGATCGAAGTAACAAACCCCGCCGGATGGCAGAAGAGAGTTCCCTATGAAACTGCAAATTGCCGTGACAAAGGCCCTGATTCTCGCAGTTGGATTCGCGCTCTGTGGCGCGCCAGAACTGCTGCACGCGTGGCAACAGCCGCAATCCGAGCCGGCCCCCGTCATCAACGGCACGACCGTTAACCCCTCGCAGGGTCCGCTGGCGCCGGTTCCGGCGCCGGAAACGCAGCCGGCGCCCTCTCAGCAGAACCAGCCCGCGTCGACGCCGGCGCCTTCAACAGAGTTGTCGCAGCGCCCGAGTCAGCAGCCTTCGACGGTTATCACGGAACCCCTGGGAACGGCGACTGCCGAGGGTGTCCCCACGAACGGCGGCGGAGCTTCGCGTCCGGCTGGAACGGCTATTGCCGGCGCCAAGCAGCACCAGATGCGCTCGCTGTTTTTGAAACTTGGGGCCGTGGCTGCCGCTGGCGTGGCAATCGGAGCCGTAGCAGGGTTGTCGAAAGGAACTCCCAGCACCGCACCGGGCAGCACGCGTGCTGCTGCTCGCTAAAGCAGTTTCGCGAAAGGTATATCCCATGACGCCCGTATGCGGCTGCATCTCTATACCGAAAGCGTTCTGGATGAGAAAGACCATGCTGGTTGAAACAGACAGCGAACCTGGGGCAGAACAATGAATGCACCGACAAAGCGGAGTTGCGCGATGCTGGTTTCATTTTCGGGAATCGACGGCTGCGGTAAGACGACTCAGATCGATAACCTGCGACGCGTGATCTCCGGCCTCGGGCTCAGCGACCAGCTTTTGACTTTCTGGGACAATGTCGTGGTGTTTTCGCGCTACCGCGAGGAGTTTGTTCACAAGGTTTACGGAAGTGAGCGCGGCGTGGGGTCGCCTGAACGTCCAGTCAAGCGCCGCGACAAGAACGTGCGTGCCTGGTATCTCACGCTGATGCGTCACCTGCTTTACTTGATTGACGCCGTTCATCTCAACTTCGTGGTGGCCCGCGCCATGGGCTCGGGATGCGATGTCGTCATCTTTGACCGCTACATCTACGATGAGATGGCGAACCTTCCTCTGACGAATCCGCTGACCCGCCTGTGGGTGCAGATCATCAGGCTGGTCGTGCCGCAACCCGACCTGGCTCTGCTGCTCGACGCCGATCCGGAAGAGGCCCGCGCGCGCAAGCCGGAGTATCCGGTGGACTTCATGCACAAATGCCGCAAGTCTTATTTTGACTTGACGCGTGTCGTGCGCAACATCACTGCCGTGCCGCCGTTGCCTCTGGCCGAGGCCAAGAGGGAAGTCGAGTTGCTGTTCCGGGAAAAGATTCAATGCAGGCGAACCCCGGAGAGCGAGAGTGCAGTTCCCGCCGCCTGATACGGCGAGCGTCCAATCGTGAAGGCCCAGCCATATGACTGGGCCTTCCTTAGTTTTTGCCGCTGAACGGCAGCCTGCACCGCAATCCGATTCAAGGCGTCGTGCTAACGACCGCACATTCCTTCGCTGCCGGTTTGATGTCGTGAACTTCTACCCAATCAGTCGGGTACTTTCCGGTGTAACACGAAGTACAGAACGTGGTGGGTTGTCCCGGACGCTCGCCGCAAGCCAGACGCATTCCCTCCAGAGACAAATACGCCAGCGAATCGGCGCCGATGAAGTCGCGGATTTCGTCCACCGTCTTGGTTGCAGCGATCAACTGGCTGCGAGTTGGCGTATCCACGCCGTAATAGCAAGGAGAGATGGTGGGCGGACACGAGATGCGCATGTGAACTTCCTTGGCACCGGCGTCCCGGATCATGCGCACAATTTTCCTGCTGGTAGTGCCGCGGACGATGGAGTCGTCGAACAGCACCACGCGCTTGCCTTTCAGAACGGCGCGCACCGGGTTTAGTTTGAGCTTCACGCCAAAGTCGCGCACGCGCTGTTCCGGCTCAATGAAGGTTCGTCCTACATAGTGATTGCGAATCAGCCCGAATTGCAGCGGGATGCCGCTCTCGAAGGAATATCCCATGGCAGCCGTCACGCCCGAGTCGGGAACAGGAACGACGATGTCTGCCTCGACCGGAGCTTCGCGGGCAACTTGGCGGCCCATCGCCTCGCGCGCTTCCTGCACCGGCACGCCGAAGATCAGGCTGTCGGGGCGCGAAAAGTAGACGTGCTCGAAGATACACTTCGACTGCGGCAGCGCCGGGGCATAGCGATACGAGAACACGCCCGAATCATTGACTTCGACCAGTTCGCCCGCTTCGATGTCGCGTTCGTAGGTCGCGCCAATCAGGTCGAAGGCGCAGGTCTCGGAGGCAAAGACGATGACATCGCGCTGACCGTCGCTCGCGGGCAGGCGCCCCATGCACAGCGGACGGAACCCACGGGGATCACGGGCGGCGAAAATCGTGTCCGGCGTAATCAGGACTACTGAGCAGGCGCCTTCAATGCGGCGCAGAGCATCGCTGATCGCGTCCACCAGAGTTTGCTCGGTCGAGTGCGCAATCAGGTGCAGGATGATCTCGCTGTCGCTGGTGGTCTGAAAGATGGAGCCCTGCCGTTCGAAACGCTTGCGGATATCGGCGGCGTTCACCAGGTTGCCGTTGTGCGCCAGCGCGATGCGTCCCTTATTGCACTCCACCCGGATCGGCTGAGCGTTCAGCAGCGCGGAGTCACCCGTGGTGGAATAGCGCGTGTGGCCGATGGCGAGCCGGCCCGGTACGCGCGCCAGCGTTTCATCGTTGAAAATATCGGCCACCAGGCCCATGTGCTTGTACAAGAGAATCCGCTCGCCATCCGATGAGGCAATTCCCGCCGACTCCTGACCGCGATGCTGCAAGGCATGCAGGCCCAGGTAGGCCAGCGTCGAGGCCTCCGGATGACCCCAGATGGCAACTACCCCACACTCTTCATGAAACTTGTCCGACCTGCTGTTCAGCATCTCTCACCAACATTTCAGATTTCAGATTTCAGATTGAATACCGCCGGACAATAACGGAATTAAGTAATGATGTCACGGCATAAGTGTTTCAGTAATTGCTGAAATATCTTTCACTCTGAAATCTGAAATCGAAAATCTGAAATCCTTCAATTTGCATTTCTTTCGCTACCGGCATGCAAGGCAGACTCCAGAGCCGAAGTCCACGCCTGCTTCAACTCGGCAACCGCGACGGAAACCACCGGCACGCCATCGATGCTGATCTTCAAGCTGCCGCCGACAGTTGTGCCCAGAGGCGTTGCCAGAACTTCGCGTTGTTTCGCTACTTGTTGGATTCTGACGACGTGAGCTGGGTCGCAGGAAACAAGCACCTGGGATGACATTTCGCCGAACAGCGTCAGGATTTTGCTGAGTTTTCCGCCACCTATGTTAATGTCCGCTCCCACTCCATTCGCGAAACACTTCTCGGCCAGCGTAACGGCTAGCCCACCCTCGGAAATGTCCTTGGCGGAGTCAACGAGACTCTCTGCCGCGAGCTGAATGAGCAGTTGTTGTAGTTTCAGCTCGCCGTCGAGGTCTATGCCCGGCGGATGGCCCCATAGTTTGCCCAGCACCGTCAGGGCATACTCGGAGGAACCGAAGGCGGCTTCCAGTTCTGAGGCTCGTTCCGGGCCCGAGGCATCAAGCAGCAGCACCGCACGTCCCTCGCGGAGGAAGCTGGAGCCGACAACCTTCGTAACGTCATCGACGATTCCCACGACTCCCATCACCGGGGTCGGGTAAATACCCTCCCCGAACGTTTCGTTGTAGAAGCTGACATTGCCTCCGGTGATCGGCGTTCCGAGTTTGAGGCAAGCCTCGCTCATGCCATCGATCACAGCCGAAAATTGGCCCATGATTGGCGGCTTCTCGGGGTTGCCAAAGTTCAGGCAATTGGTGGCCGCGACCGGACGCGCTCCGGCGCAGGCGACATTGCGCGCGGCCTCGGCCACGGCGTGCATCGCGCCGAGTCTGGGGTCGAGATAGCACCAGCGTCCGTTGCCGTCGAGCGCCATCGCCAAGCCGTGATTCGTTCCCTTGATGCGAATGACGCCGGCCTCGCTTCCCGGTCCGATTACGGTATTGGTCTGCACCATCGAATCGTATTGCTCGTGCACCCAGCGCTTGCAGCAAACATTCGGCGATGCCAGCAGCGCCTTGAGGCTGCCGCCGTAATCCTCGCTCCACGTGATACCGGCGGGAGCGGCTTTGGGCACAGGAGCCGTCCACGGCTCCAGCGGCCGGTTGTAGAGCGGAGCGTCGTCGGTAAGCGCCTCGTTGGGAATCTCGGCGACCACCTTGCCGTGTTCGAGCACGCGCATCTTGTTCTGCGGAATCACGCGCCCGATGGTTACCGCGTCCAGTCCCCACTTGCGAAACACGGCGAAGACTTCGCTCTCGCGGCCGCGCTCGGCCACCAGCAGCATGCGCTCCTGCGATTCGCTCAACATGATCTCGTAAGGGACCATGCCGGTTTCGCGCTGCGGCACCAGGTCCAGTTCGATCTCCAGTCCAACGCCGCCGCGGCCACCCATTTCGCACGTGGAACACGTCAGGCCGGCAGCACCCATATCCTGTATGCCGACCACCGCACCGGTCTCCATGGCCTCCAGGCAGGCTTCCAGCAGCAGCTTCTCCATGAACGGATCGCCCACCTGCACGTTGGGACGCTTCGCCTCGCTGCCTTCGCTGAATTCCTCGCTCGCCATGGTTGCGCCGTGGATGCCGTCGCGGCCTGTCTTCGAGCCAACATAAATTACCGGATTACCGGCGCCGGCCGCCTTGGCATAAAAGATCTTTTCGCGCCGCACCAATCCCAGGGCAAAGGCGTTCACCAAGGGATTGCCGGAGTAGCAGGGCTCGAACTTGGTTTCGCCGCCGAGATTCGGCACGCCGAAGCAATTGCCGTAAGAGGCCACGCCGCTGACGACGCCTTCCATGATCGAGTGATTGCGGCTGATCGTCGCCTGGTCCGTCGCGACGCCGCGCTCGCCGCCGATAGGCCCGAAGCGAAGCGAATCCATGACCGCCACCGGCCGCGCGCCCATGGTAAAAATGTCGCGCAAAATGCCGCCAACGCCGGTCGCGGCGCCCTGGAAAGGCTCAATGAATGAAGGATGATTGTGCGATTCGATCTTGAATGCGCATGCCCAGCCGTCGCCGATATCGATGATGCCGGCGTTCTCGCCCGGGCCCTGCACCACCAACTTGCTGCGCGTTGGCAGGCGCTTGAGATGCACGCGCGACGACTTATAGGAGCAATGCTCGCTCCACATGACGCTGAAAATGCCCAGCTCCGTCATGGTTGGCTCGCGGCCAAGCCACTTCAGAATCTTCTGGTACTCATCGGGCGTGATGCCGTGATCGCGAATGACCTCTGGCGTGATAGCTGACTGTACGGGGGAATTCATTGCGGTAGTCTTATTCTCGCACGCTCCGAAGGGAACTGGAAGAGTAAGCTGGCCGGAAGCAACTGAGCCGACGGCTCCAACCCCAGCAACGGCAAAAACGGCCGTCGCCGGGGCCCCCGGGGTTGCCAGCCGCAATTCGGGGCCGCGCCGGCACCGCTGTCAAGCCCCACGGGCGGGCTTTCAATCGACCAAGTTGCTGAAAACACGTGCGGAAAACTCATGATTATTCACCTGAAACAATGAACAAAAATAGTGCGAGTGGCCCAGGTACAAGAACGACTTGGAATCGGGAACGGCAATGCAGGAACATGGCTTACTGCATCCAGGCGCTGCGCTCGAGGGTTTCAAAGCGCGTGAATGCCTTTAAGAACGCCAGTTGCACGGTGCCGGTAGGGCCGTTGCGTTGCTTGCCGATGATCAGCTTGGCTTTGTTTTCGATGTCGGGGTCTTTGTGCTCGTAGTCGTAGACCTCCGGGCGATACAGGAACATGACCACGTCGGCATCCTGCTCGATGGCGCCCGACTCGCGCAGGTCGCTCAGTTTGGGTTCGTTGTCCTTGCCGCCGCGGTTTTCCGGCGCGCGGCTCAACTGCGAGAGCGCCACCAGCGGCACGTCGAGTTCCTTGGCGATGGCCTTGAGGCCGCGCGAAACGGCCGAGACTTCCTGCGTACGGTTCTCGTAGCGGCGTCCACCGGGCGCCGAGGCCGACATGAGCTGAAGGTAGTCGACGACGAGCAGATCGAGCCGTCCTTCTCGTTGCTTCAGCCGTCGCGACTTGGCGCGCAGTTCGGTAATCGAGATGCCTGGCGTGTCGTCGATGAAGATGGGCGCCTGCATGAGCGCGTCCAACCCGTCGCGCAGCTTTCCCATGTCTTCCTTTCCGAGAAAGCCCTTGCGCAGGTTTTGTGAGTCGACGCGCGACTGCGAACAGAGCATGCGGTGCAGCAATGCCTCCCTGCCCATTTCCAGCGAGAAGATGGCGACCATCTTGTTGTCGCGCACGGCGCAATTCTCGGCGATGTTGATGGCGAAAGCGGTTTTGCCCATCGACGGACGGGCGGCGATGATAATCAGTTCCTTGCGTTGCAGCCCGCTGGTGAGTTCGTCAAGATCGCTAAAGTAGGTTTCCAGGCCGGTAATGCGCCCGCCGCGCTCATACAGTTTGTCGAGGTTGCCGCCGAACGAGTCCATCGCAACCTGCGCCACCGAGACAAGGTCCTGCTGGTTGCGGTTCTCCGAAAGACTGAAGATCTCCGCCTCGGCGCGGTCGAGCACATCGGCGGCTGTATCCGACTGGTCGAGCGCGCTCTGCATGATGGTGTTGGCCGCGCGGATAACGCCGCGCATGAGCGACTTGTCGCGCACCAGGCGGACGTAGTGCTCAATGCTAGTGCGGCGGGGCGTGCCATCGGTGAGCGATGAGAGATAAGCGGCGCCGCCAATCGCCTCCAGTTCCTTGTGGCGGCTCAGTTCTTCGCTAAGGGTTACGATATCGATGGGCCGGTTGGTATCGGCCATCTCGAGCATGCGGGCGTAAATGCGACGATGCGCGTCGAGGAAGAAGTCGTCAGGCTTGAGCGCGGCGCCGGCATCGGTATAGAGCGTGTTATCCAGCAGAATCGCGCCCAGCAGCGAGCGCTCGGCCTCGACATTGGAGGGCAGTCCGCGATCCAGGCTGTAATCAGTGGTTGCCATTCGCTCTGGATGGTAGGCGACCTGAACGGATTTCGATCCTGTGAACTGCTGTGCATCCCGGTGGAAAACGACGAATGATTTGGATTTCTGTCACCCCGGAGTCGACGTCATGGATTTCAGCTCAAGAGGCGTTCGTCATCTCCAAAGCCATTTAAGAAACTTCCATCCCTCGACACAAAAAACAACGAGAAAGAAAAAATCGAATACAAGATAGTGAAGCTTCTTCAAGCGCCGCCCTATGTCTTGCCGCTTCGAGTTCATTCCTATGATGTAGCACACAACTAGCCTGTGAGCACCTATTCCAGCCTCTGCGTACCGGTGGAAAAGCGCGATTAATTTAGACGATTTCGTGCTGTGGTTGGCGGGCTCACGACGAACATTTGCCAATGGATGGAGGAATAAAAAAAGAGCCCGGGGCGCCAGCCGCGCACCCGGGCCCGGTCAAGTGGAAAACCAAACTCAACGACGCTGCTCCCGCCGCCGAGCGGAAAGCCGGGAGCCTGGCATACGCCGACGCGAAGCGCCGGGCGGATTGCCCCGCGCAAGACGCGCACAAGCGGTTAAACCTGGCTCCCTTTCCAGGTGGACGGATCAGCTACTCATCGGGACCGGCGCGCACAGCGTGCGGTGCGGGACCCTCCCTGAAGTCCGCGCACGCATAACGGCGCGCTCGCACCCCCGGTTGCCTGAGTGGCGACGCTGCGGGCTGTTGCGGCACCCACAGCTCGCCGCTGCCGTGCAGCATCGGGAAAGCAATGTGCCAGCCGCAAACGCTTCACCGGGCGCTGTGGCATGTTGCATATCGCAGTCCGCTTGCACGGGCGCCTGACGCCATGAGGCAGGGCAACCCGAACGAGTGCCGGAAAACCCGGCGTGCGTCGCCTTCGCCTTATCCGCCCCTGGGAAGCATCACGTTTGGCTTCCACCGTTGCGTTACAGGCAGAGTGCCTGATGATTTCGCGTGGCTCAAGCGAGAAGCGCGATGCAGCTTCGGGTATGCTGTGAAAAGTCGCGAATTCCTGTGGAACGATTTGGAAAAACCGGGTGTAATTGATGGCGCGAGCCCTTGTCAACTGAAAGTTGCACTCAAACCGGTGCTTTGGAATTAACGAATGAAAAAATTCCCTCTTGTTCTATTGGCCACCATAGTGATCGGCCTCAATGCAGCTTCCACGCTCATGGCGCAACAGCCGGCGCCTGTCTCCGCCGCGCCGATTGCGTTGGGCGCGCACGTGCCGGATGCAATCACGCAGTCGACGCGGGAGCAGATGCGCTGCCTCACCGCGGAGGCGCATTTCGATGCTTGCGTGCTGGCAACATTTTCCAACCTGCGCTACGTGGTGGGATGGGATGAGAGCGCTTTCGCCGTGACCTACCTGTTCACCAACGATACCGGGTTCCGCACCAAGAACAATCTTGCGGTGGGAGGGAACTTGCGCGTGACGCGCTCTCGGCTGGTGCCCTTCAAGAGCTGGCAGGTCGATCCGCGCTCGGGCAGTGGAGGATGGTTTCCGGTGGTGGTGCCGCTCGATCTGCCCTCCGTTGTCGGCCAGGAGGATGAAACCAGCGCGCTCATCGTGGGCTTCGTGCAGACGGTGTATCTCAACGAGAGGGTTTTCCTGACGCAGTGAACAGTGGAGTGATCTTTTGTTTTCCCATGGCGAAGCAACATAAGAGATTCCTCGGCTCGCGTCAGAGCTTATGACTTTTTCGGACGGTGCCCCACATCTGCCGCAGTTAGCAGATGTGGGACTTGGGCCTAGTCGAACTACCCCACGTTAGCCCAATCACCCCAGCGAGCCGAGCCTCGCTGGGGACCCCGACGCGGGCGAACGTGGGCCACCAAGCCGGTGCGACAGTAAAAACAAAAGGCGCGGCCGAAGCCGCGCCTTTTCTCTTCCAGCTCAGATCTGATTAGTCGTGCACGCCGTCCATGAAAGCCCGCAGTTTGCGCGAGCGCGAGGGATGGCGCAGCTTGCGCAGGGCTTTCGCCTCGATTTGGCGGATGCGTTCGCGCGTGACGGCAAATGACTGGCCCACTTCTTCCAGCGTGTGCTCGCTGCCATCCTCCAGTCCGAAGCGCATCTTGATGACCTTTTCCTCGCGCGGAGTCAGGGTGCGCAGCACCTGCGCCGTCTGGTCCTTGAGGTTCACATTGATGACGGCCTCGGCCGGCGAGATGACGGCGCGGTCCTCGATGAAGTCGCCAAGATGCGAATCTTCTTCTTCGCCGATCGGCGTTTCCAGCGAGATGGGTTCCTGCGCGATCTTGAGCACCTTGCGCACCTTGGCGACCGGGATGTCCATGCGCTTGGCGATCTCTTCGCTGGTGGGCTCGCGGCCCAACTCCTGCACCAGTTGGCGCGAGGTGCGGATCAGCTTATTAATCGTCTCGATCATGTGCACCGGGATGCGAATGGTGCGAGCCTGATCGGCGATGGCGCGCGTGATCGCCTGGCGAATCCACCAGGTGGCGTAGGTTGAAAATTTATAGCCGCGGCGGTACTCGAACTTGTCGACCGCCTTCATCAAGCCGATATTGCCCTCCTGAATGAGGTCGAGGAATTGCAATCCGCGGTTGGTGTACTTCTTGGCGATTGAGACCACCAGGCGCAGGTTCGCTTCGATCAGTTCACGCTTGGCGTACTCGGCATCCATATCGCCCTGGATGATCTCGCGCTGCGTGCGCCGCATATCGTTGAAGCCGGCGCCGGCTTCGTGCTCGATGCGCTCCATGTCCGAGCGCAGTTGGCGGCTTTGGCGGCGCAGTTCCTTCTTCTGCTCCTCCGAGCGGGTAGCGGCGACGCGGTTCTCCAGGTTCTGTATCTGCTTGTCGAGCGCCTTCATGCTGTCGACGGTCTTGTTGACGCGATCGATCAGGTGCTTACGCTCGCTGTTGGTGAAACCCAACTGACGGATGTGCCTGGAGATTTCCACCTGCTCACGGCCCAAGGCCCAACGGACTTTGCGATACTCGCGCGCACGCTTCTTGTCCTTGGAAGGAATCTCCGCAAACTTGGCCGCCAGTTGCTGCGCCTTTCGGTAATGCTTGTTTAACTCATCAACTTTGGCGGTCGTGTCCTTCAACCGGTTCTGCAAAACTTCGTCGGTGATCTCTTCTTCGTCAAAGACCACCACTTCCTTAATGGAGCGGACCCCGCGCTTTAGGTCTTCACCCATTGCGAGGATTTCACGGATGACGATGGGAGAACGGGAAAGCGCCTTCAGGACGCGAAGCTGGCCGCGTTCAATTCTCTTGGCAATTTCGACTTCGCCTTCACGGGTGAGCAACGGGACCGTGCCCATTTCGCGCAGGTACATACGGACCGGATCGTTGGTTTTTTCCAGCGCGCCAGGCGTGAGATCGAGTTCAACATCCTCGCCAGCCTCAATTTCCGGATCGTATTTCTTGTCGAGAGCGGCGGATGGCAGCTTCGGTCCCTCAAGGATGTCGATGCCTTGCGTGCCAATCGTCGTCAGCAAATCATCAAGGTCCTCGGGAGAATGCATGTCATTGGGAAGCAGATCGTTGACCTCGTTGTAGGTGAGGTATCCCTTCTCCTTGCCTACATCGATTAACTTTTTGATATCGTCGAATTTATCTTCAAGAGCCAACGCAAATACCCTTTGGGACGGCAAGCGGGCCGCCAATTTGATTGCACACTACGAGCACTCGATATTTGGATATCGATATGGATACCGTTAACAGGCCGAAACCTTTCTATTTTAGCACGGGACAAAAGCCGTTTGGTCGGAACCTCGTCACCGTAGCCCAATACGGTCAATCGCCCTACAATATATAGATGGCCCAGATGAGCAGTTGGGTTCGAGTTCCCGCTTTCTTTCTAATACCGTAACCTAAATTGGTTCATACACTTACAAAGGCAGGTCGAGAATTCGGACGCGCTGACGGCCGCCTCAGGGATTTGCCGGTTCCGGGGCTGCCAGCCGTGGTCAACGGCGATCCTTCGCAACCAATGGTGTCTCAGAGAGTTGCCGGTTCCTGACCCGGTCGAAGCAGCTTATCGATACTCATTTTCTCGCGTAGAAGCTGCCCCAGCATGGCTGAGTCCTGCTTGCCTTCGGCGTCGGCGATCAGGCTTTTCAACTCCCTTTGCCGGTGTTCCAGTCTGCGGCGGCGCAGAGCTTCGAGCGCCGCATGGAGCGATTCCGGAGTCAGTGGCTCATCCTCATCCATGAGGGCTGCCGCCATGATTCGCCGGTCGGCCTCGGCTAACTCCAACGACATGGGATCTCTTCCCTCGGTCACCGCTTGCGCCAGGGCCGCAATCAGCGTCTCGGCCGATAACCCCTCTTGCAGACGCTCTGAAACAAGGGCGAAGCGGGCTTGGCGCTGAGGATCGAACTCAGGATCTTCGCCTTCCCGGCTCGAGACTCCTTCATGACCGAGGCCTACGCCACCCGCCAGGGCGCGAATCAGGACACGCTCGGCCCCGGTGAGCGCCGTCGCGTGCGGAGCTGAAACCTTTGCCGTCCCGCGTGCGCCGGCCACGTGACGCAGTTCCTGGCGAAGCACCGTCGAATCGATTTGCAGCTTTTGCGCGACTTCAGAGGCAATTTCGTCGCGCGCAATGCGGCTTGCCACACGCTGGATGTGAGGAAGCAAATAGTTGACAGCCTTGACCTTGCCCTCCGGCGTGTGCCCCGGGAACTGTTTGCGGGCGCGCTCGATGAGGTAGTCAAAATACTTCTGCGACTGCAACAGCGCCTGCTTGTAGGCGTCAGCGCCCTTGCGCCGGATGAACAGGTCAGGGTCAAAGCCCTGATCGAGGGTCAAGACGCGGATCTCGAAGTCTTCGCCCACCAGCAACCCAAGCGAGCGTTCGGCGGCGGCGGCCCCGGCGTTGTCGGGATCGAAGTTGACGACGATCTTCTTGCTGAAGCGGCTGAGCAGCTTGGCTTGGACTTCGGTGAAAGCGGTGCCTGAGCTGGCAATCACGTTGTGAAAACCGGCATTGTAGACCGAGATGCAGTCCATTTGACCTTCTACCAGGATGGCGTAATCGAGCTGCCGGATGGCCTCCTTGGCCAAGTGCAAGTTAAAGAGCAGGCGCGACTTATGGTAGATGGCGGTTTCCGGCGAGTTGAGATACTTTGGCCCCGACTTCTCGTCTGACGCGAGCGTGCGCCCGGTGAAGGCGATGATCTTGCCCTGCTCATTGCAGATGGGGAACATGATGCGGTTGCGGAACTTCGAGTAGAGCGCGGAGGGCGGCGCGGCGCGGCTGGCCGAAGCCGTAGGCTCGCTCTCGCCACCAGACGCCGGGGCAGCGTCTTTTGGGGCAGCTTGGGAGAACAATCCCGACTCCCGCAACAGCTCTTCATCGGCCATTTGCTTGATGGCGTCGCGCAGCAGGAAGCCGGATTCGGGCGCGTAGCCGATGCGGAAGCGCGCAATCGCCTCGCCTTCCAGCCCGCGGCCCTTGAGGTATTCGCGAGCGTGCGCCGCTTCAGGGCGCTTCAGTCTGTCCTGGAAAAACCGGCAAGCCGCCTCGTGAAGATCGAGGAGGGTTCCGCGCACTTTGGCCTCGCGAGCCTCAGCCGGGCTGTCGAACTGCATCTGCGGCATGGGCACGCCCAGCTTCTGCGCCAGCAAGCGCACGGACTCGGGAAAGGAAATGTTCTCGATGCGCTGCAAGAACTTGTACACGTCGCCGGACTCACCGCAGCCGAAGCAATGAAAGAACTGGCGCGAGGCATGTACGGAGAACGATGGCGTTTTCTCGCCGTGGAAAGGACACAGTCCAGAGTAGTTCTGCGCACCGGCGCGCTTGAGGCGAACGTACTCGCCGATGATGCGGACAATATCCGCCTGCTCCTTGAGCGTGTACGCAAAGTCTCCGGGGTTCGCCATTGATGAATAGTTTGCCTGAGTTGCCGTGGTGGAGTACGTGGATTTCTGTGGAAAGCCTGTGAAAAGGTCTCATAGGTGTGGAAAACCTGCAAAAGCACGCAGGATTCGAACTCTCGAAGGCGACTATGCTCGGCGTCCCGGGTTGATGTCACTGTTTTCGCGTGGGATCGCCGCCCAACACGCGCAACCACGGTGCGTGCCGGGGACCCCGGGCTGCGTGACCGCCGCAATCATAAGGAGGAGCGATGCGGATTGGAAAGTTGTGTTGGCTTGCTCTCACTCTGGTTATGCTTGCCGAGGCAGCTTTGGCGCAGGATCGACGGCGCTGGGAGATTTCGCCGTTTGCGGGTTTCGAAACCAGCAGCAGCTATCCCGTGCAGAGTGCGTTCGGAACACCTGGAGGCTTCGTCCCGGTTGGCACAACGAACACGTCGACCATCGACCAGTTACGCGTGAACAGCGGGTTGAGCTACGGCGCGTTTATCGATTACTCGGTCCTTGACCACCTTCAGTTGGAGTTCATGTGGGCGCGCAACCCGACCACCTACAGCCAGCACGATTTCGTTACCGGCTTGTACACAGAGGCCTACGACTCCAATATCGACCAATATCAGTTCGGGGTTCTAGTCCCCTTGCTCGGGAGCGGTTACTTCCGGGAGCGGAAATTCGTACCGTTCGTCGCCGGAGGTCTCGGATTCACCCACGAATCCAACAATAATGGCAACCCTGACCGCACCGCGTTCGCGTTCAACCTCGGAGGCGGAGCAAAGTATTACCTGTCCAAAAATTTCGGACTGCGCGGCGACATCCGCTACATGCCGACGTATGCCAATTCCACGCCTAACTATGCCTGCGACATATTCGGGAACTGCTTCAACGTTCGCTCGCGCAACTTCGAGAACCGGGCGAATTTCAGCGGAGGAATTATCTTTCGGTTTTAGAGCGTTAGGGTCGGTATATTCCAAAACGATTATTCCAGCGTGTCACCCTGAGGTTGAGCCGTTTTGCGGGCGTCTGCGGGGTCCCCGGGAAGCCAGATTTCAGGCTTTCTGGGGTGCTCTGAGCCCGCAGGCGAAATCCTGAGCGAAGCGAAGGAACTCGGTGACGCGACGTGAGGGTCCATGTATTTGCTTTTCCGGCCTTCGGGTAGCGCTCGGTGAAATGCAAAGATCGTCACGTCGGTTCGCAAAAGCGGCGAACCTCCACACGATGACATCCGCACTCTTGCTGGCTACGTAACGATCCAGCCTCGCGCGCAGGCATCCTCAATAATGCGGGTCACCATCGGCCAGAGTTCGGGGAGCGCGCTGCGGATGGGCTCCATGCGCCGGTAGACCTGATCGCGAGCGACGGAGTGGATGCGCCAGGTGCCGCCTTCGGTGCGTGCGTTGTGCAGCAATGGCTGAAGACGGTCGAGCGCGTTGGCGTATTTCGATTCCGGAGTTTTGAAGGCGTCGAATTCCTCCCACAAAGCACGCAGTTCGCGACCCTGCTCCTCGGGCAGCAGACCGAAGATGCGTTCGGCGCCATGCTCCTCCCGTTCGGCTCTGCCGACGTTTCCGGCCACATCGTAGGCGAAAGTATCGCCGGCATCGATCTCGATCAGGTCGTGCACCAGCAGCATCTTGATGACGCGGAGCATGTCAACCGGCTCCGTCGCATACTCGGCGAGCAGAACGGACATGATCGCCAGATGCCAGGAATGCTCCGCCGAGTTCTCGCGGCGCGAAGAATCGGTGAGCAACGTCTGCCGCAGGATGGTCTTGAGCTTGTCGATTTCCAGAATGAATGAAAGTTGCTGAAAAACTCGATCACTCACGCTAAAGACCCCTGGCCGCTCGCCATTTATTCACGCATAGCGGATCACTCAGCTAAGCAATCCACCATATCTTACTTATTACGTTTTCCCATTCAGGGCAAGTACTGTTATGAAGCCCCGCAACATAGTCCATAAACACCAGTTTCAACTGAAACACAAATGCGTCTCTGTAGACAATTTGTTTCTTCTGGTCCAGCACTTTTGTTGTCCGGGAACTTTCGGACTCGTCCGGGTGATGAACTTTGATGACCCATCCGTTTCGGGTCTGTGCTTGATGCAGCAGACCGCAGCGGATGTTCTTGTAAAAATCATCGCCATCCAAAGCGTCGAAATTGGCCGTGTAGTCCGAGAAGAACTTCTTGAAAACATCTTCGAACGCAGCACCTGCGGGTTCAGTAAATGTCTTTGGTATGGGTGGATAGTCCTTGCTTATCTTCTTCCAGTCCTGATGGCTTGTAGTGGGGATTCCTCGGCGGTAGGATTCAAAACATTCAATAAATAGACAGCAGAGTGAGATAACTGCGAAGCCGAATGGTCGGATTGGTTCGCCCCATCCTGGTGTGTCTTTTGGCAACACCACTTGGCTAATCGAAAGTCGGTGCAATTCTTCAATTGGGCTGAAGAACCTGTCTATATACCGGCGTTCCACAAAGCAAGCAAGCTGATCTTTATCTTTCTTCAGCAACGCATCCAAAACGCAATCGAGACTAAACCCTCTTGCTAGCTCCATATCACCTCCTGAATGTCTAAACCTTCAGTTCCACGACCGTCGCTCCGGCGCCGCCCTCCTGCTGTGGAGGCTCGCTCACGGAGGCGACCTGCGGATGACTTTGCAGATACTGGCGAAGGGCGCGTCGCAGTATCCCCATGCCCGATCCGTGCACGACGCGCACCCGCGAAAGCCCGGCGAGAAAAGCGCGGTCAAGGAACTTCTCCAGCTCTCGCGTGGCATCGTCGACGTTGTGGCCAATAACATTCAACTCCGCGGGAGCGCTCTCCTCTTCGTTGCGCAGGCGAACGCTGATTCCCTTCTGCCGCGCCGCCTGCACCGGGCTGTCGGCCGCGCGGGCTATGACCTCGGCGATGTCGTCGATGAGAACGCGCACCTTCATGGGGCCAACCTGGACTTCCACGGCGTCGTCGGGAAACTTGCGCGTAACCTTGCCGGCGCGACCCAGCGACTTCAGTTGCACGGTGTCGCCTTCGCTGACGTGCTGCACGCGGTGCGGTTGCGCATTCGGGTCGTCGCGGTCTGCTCCGCTGGTGTGCGCCACAATGGACTGGTTGAACTGCTCGCGGAATTCGCGGCGTGCTCGGGCGATGCGGCGCTCAGCCTCGCGGCTGAGCTTCACGGACTCGGCGCGATCCTGAATGGCATTGACCGACTCGCGCGCATGATACTCGAAGTCGCGCAGAAGGCTTTCCAGCTTGCGTTCCAGTTCGCGGACTTTTTCGCGCTGCTCCTTGAGTCCTTCGCTCTCCAGTCGGCGGCGCTCGGCGGCAAGTTCCTGCTCACGGGCCGCCAGCCGCGCGCGCTCCATGTCGATCTCCCGGAGATCGTGGTGCAGGCGGTCGAGAAAACGTGAGACATCCTGCGTCTGGCTGCTGATGCGCTGCCGCGCTTCAGCGATAATCTCCGCGTTGAGCCCGAGTCTTTGCGCGATGTTGATGCCCGCCGAAGCTCCCGGCACGCCGACGCGCAATTCGTAAGTCGGAGCCAGCGTCTGCTCGTCGAAGCCGACAGCGGCGTTGAGCACGCCCTCGGTGTTCTCGGCGTATACCTTCAGCGAAGTGTGATGGGTAGAGATGATGCACACGGATTGGCGGCGGCGGAAGTAGTCGGCGATGGCAACGGCCAGCGCCGCGCCCTCCTGCGGTTCGGTCGCTGAACCGAGTTCATCGAGCAGCACCAGCGACCCACGGGCCGCGGTGTGCGAGATGAAGTCAATATTAGTAACGTGCGCGGAGAAGGTCGAGAGGTTCTGCTCGATGGACTGGTAATCGCCAATGTCGGCCAGCACGGCATCGAAAACCGGGAACTCGGCGCGATCAGCCGGCACGGGAATCCCGGACTGCGCCATCAACGCGAGCAGCCCAATGGTTTTCAGGGCAACGGTTTTTCCACCTGTGTTGGGGCCGCTGATCACAAGCTGCCGGTGTCCACCGTCGAGCTCCAGCGAAATCGGAACCACCTTCGCCCCGCCGGGGTCCCCGGCAGCGGCCGCTTTCGCCTCTGTTGGGGCAGCGCCGGCCTGGCGAGCCTTGGCTCTTAGCGTGCGCTCCAACAGCGGGTGGCGGGCATTGCGGACGATGAAGGTGTCGCCCGCTGGCTGCGCGGAATCCGGGGCGGTCAATGCGCCTTCCAGAAAGCGCACCGGCACGCAGTCGTAGTCCTCGGCGAAGCGGGCTTTGGCAAATTGCAGCTCCAGCTCGGCGATGCACTCGACGGCGGCGGCGATGGCATGGCTCTCGTCGCCGATGCGCGCGGTCATTTCACGCAGAATGCGCTGGATTTCCGCCTGCTCTTCTTCCAGCAAGCGCACCAGTTCGTTGTTCTGCTCGATGGTCTCCAGCGGTTCGACAAATACCGTTTGTCCGCTGGAGCTGGCGCCATGGACGACTCCCTGGACGCGTCGCTTGTGCTCGGACTTCACGGGAATGACAAAGCGTTCGCCGCGAATGGTAATCAGTTCGTCCTGCAGCGTTCCGCCTTCGGACAGCCGCCGCAGATAGCCGCGCAATGATTCCTGGATAAGCCGGCGCTGACGCTCGATTTCACGGCGTATCCCGCCCAACGCGGGCGAAGCGTGATCGTCGAGCGTGCCGTCGGGCAGCAGCTTGCCGCGAAAGAAGCGCAGCAACTGTGTGAAGTCGGCAATTTGCGCCGAGAGTTCCTCGATGGCGGGCCAGGCTTCCTTCAGCGAGGCCGGCGGATGCATGGCGATCTCGCGCCACTCCGCCACGCGGTCCACCACCGTGAGCAGATCGCGAATCTCCGTGACCTCCAGCATGGCGCCTTGAATGCGCGACTTCTCCAGCATCTTGCGGGGATCGACCAGCCCGGCGAAATCGAAACGCCCGCCGGCACGCAGGTACTGGCGGACCTCGGAGGTGAGCTGCTGCTGACGCTCAATCCAGGTGCGGTCGCCACTGGCCTCAAGCACCTCGACCCACGCCTGTCCGAGCTCCGATTGGCAATAGCCGCGCAGGAGCTCTCGCAGGCGGTCGAACTCGAGAACGCGGGCGCTGTTGTGTAGCAAGGAAATGGCCATCAATCTTGATCTATCCTACACTGCCGCCACACGGTCTTGGCGCTCCGCCGGGCTTGGAATTGCGCCCCGCATTGCCGCCGCGGTAGACACGGAACATATTGTGATTCAAAGAGTTACGGCTGTGATAAGCATCACTGCGCGTGTGCCCGAAGGAGGTGCTAAACTTTTTGCTTATGGCATTTCCGGCCAGCCGTCTCCGTCGTCTGCGGAGCTCCAATACTATGCGCTCGATGGTGCGCGAGACCCGTCTTTCGCCCGAGGGTTTCGTCTATCCGCTCTTTGTCTGCCCCGGTGAGGGCGTGCGCAAGGAGATTCGCTCGATGCCCGGCGTCTGCAATCTCTCGGTCGACGAAGCGGTAAAGGAAGCCGCCGAGGTGAAGAAGCTCGGGATTCCGGGAATTATTCTCTTCGGGCTGCCGCAAAGTAAAGACGAAATCGCGACCGGCGCTTGGGCCGACGATGGAATCGTGCAGAAGGCCTCGCGCGCCATCAAGAGCGAAGTGCGCGATCTGCTGATCTTGGGCGATGTCTGCCTCTGCGAATACATGTCGCACGGCCATTGCGGAATCGTTAAAAAGGTTGAAAGCCGTGCCAGTGGCGTTTCTTCCAAGGCGGGTACGGCGGCGGCCACGGCTCCCGAAGCGGAATATGAGATCGTCAACGACGCCACGCTGGAAATCCTGGCCAAGACCGCGGTCTCTCAGGTGCGAGCCGGGGTCGATATCATCGCGCCTTCCGACATGATGGATGGCCGCGTGGCCGCGATCCGCACGGCGCTCGATGCCAACGGATTCCTGAATACTCCGATCCTGTCGTATGCCGCAAAGTTCGCTTCCGGGTTTTATGGTCCATTCCGCGAGGCCGTCGAGTCGGCTCCGGCGTTCGGTGACCGGCGCTCCTACCAGATGGACCCCGCCAACCCGCGCGAAGCGATGCGCGAGATCGAGTTGGACCTCGCCGAGGGCGCGGACATGATCATGGTGAAACCGGCAATTGCCTATTTGGACGTGATTGCCGAGGCGCGCCGCCGCTTCGATGTGCCGATCGCGGCCTACCAGGTCAGCGGCGAGTACGCCATGATCAAGGCTGCCGCGCAGATGAACTGGATCGATCACGACCGCATTATGCTGGAAACGTTGTTGAGCATCCAGCGTGCAGGAGCTTCGATAATTCTTACGTATTTTGCAAAGGATGTTGCACGTTTGCTGGGTTAGTACTGCTTCTCCGCATCTTCTCCGCATTCACTCGGCGGCTGCTTTCCGGCAGCCGTTTTTTTTCGCTTGAAATTTCACCCCAACAAACGTGCTGCCGGGTGGCAACTTCGAAAGGCAGCCGATTGCATCTGAAGAAAATTCAGAGTACGTGATGGAGTTGCTAAGATCGTGTTGTCCCGGCCGAGGCAGCGCCGGAGCGCCTTCACGCATAATTGGTTTAAGCGAGGTCTACGCGTGGCATCCGCAGATTTGGGAGTTCTTCGCTTGCGTCCGGTAATGATTCGACGACGCAGACCCATGCGAGGGTGGCAACTGGCCCTGCTCACTCTGCTGCTTGGGCTGCTCGCAACGGTTTCGACCGCAGCGGTTCCCTCGCTCTCCGAGCGGCAGGAGAAAGCGGGTGACGCGCAGCCTGCTTCCTGGGTCAGCGAGAACTACGCCAAGCGCGAGTACCGCGTCCCCATGCGCGACGGCGTGCGGCTGTTCACCGCCGTTTACGTTCCCAGGGATGCGTCCCCGGCAAACACCTATCCGATTCTTTTCAACCGCACACCGTACGGGGTTTCGCCCTACGGCGAAAGCGACTACCCGGGCCTTCTGGGACCATCGGAGTTGTTCACGCGCTCCAAGTACATCTTCGTCTACCAGGATGTGCGCGGTCGCTTCATGTCGGAGGGAGAGTTCGTCAACATGCGGCCGTACATCCCCGGCAAGAGCGGACCGAGCAGCATCGACGAGAGCAGCGATGCCTACGACACCATCGACTGGCTGCTGAAAAACGTTTCTTTCCACAACGGAAAGGTCGGCATGTGGGGGATTTCCTATCCCGGATTTTATGTCTCCGAGGGCATGATTGACGCTCACCCCGCGCTGCGGGCGGTTTCTCCCCAGGGCCCAATCGGCGACTGGTTCCTGGGAGACGATTTCCATCACAACGGCGCCCTCTATCTGGCGCACATGTTTGCTTTCATGTACAGCTTTGGACAGCCACGCGCGGAGCTGACCACGAAATGGCCCGCACCGCTGAACCTGGGAACTTCCGACGGCTACGAGTTCTTCCAAAAGCTCGAACCGCTGTCGCTCATCGACGAAAAATACTACCGGCACGCTATCGCCTGGTGGGACCAGATGGCGGCGCACCCGAATTACGATTCATTCTGGAAGATGCGCAGCGTGCCGCAGTTCCTCCGCGACATAAAACCCGCGGCGCTGGTAGTGGGCGGCTGGTTCGACGCCGAAGACCTGTGGGGCTCGCTGCATAGCTACGACTCCGCCAACCGGCAAAGTCCGGGCGGAAATGTGCGACTGGTGATGGGGCCCTGGTGCCACGGCTGCTGGGCGCGCTCCGACGGCGATCAACTGGGCGACATCCTGTTCGGGGCCAAGACCAGCGTCTTCTATCGCGAGCGGATCGAGTTTCCGTTCTTTGAGCACTATCTCAAGGGCAAGGACGATACCCATCTTCCCAAGGCCTACGTCTTCGAGACCGGCTCAAACCAGTGGCGCATGTACGATGCCTGGCCGCCGCCAAATGTCGAGAAAGTGTCGCTCTACCTGGGACAAAATGGCGCACTCGCTTTCGCGCCACCGAAGCATGCCACGACCGCCTATGACGAGTACGTGAGCGATCCCGCCAAGCCCGTGCCATTTTCCACCGCGATCGCCTTCGGCATGACGCGCGAATACATGACCGGCGACCAGCGGCTGCCCGGACGGCGAACCGACGTGCTTACCTACCAGACCGAACCGCTCGATCACGACATCACCTTCGCCGGGCCGGTGCGGCCAAGCCTGTCGGTTTCCACCAGCGGCACCGATTCCGACTGGATCGTGAAACTGATCGACGTCTACCCCGACGACTATCCCGAGCCCGCCCGCAAGACCTACGGAGTGCCCATGGCAGGCTACCAGCAGTTAGTGCGTGGAGAGGACATGCGCGGACGATTCCGCGAAAGTTATGAGCATCCCGAGACTTTTACCCCCGATGCGGTGACCAGGGTCGAGTACGTGATGCCTGACATCAACCACACTTTCCTGCGCGGACACCGCATCATGGTGCAGATCCAGAGTACGTGGTTTCCGCTGGTCGACCTCAATCCGCAAAAGTTCGTGCCGGACATTTATAAGGCTACGGCTGCCGACTTTCAGCGAGTGACCGAGCGCGTCTACCACTCGCCGGAGAACAGCTCGCGTATCGACCTGTGGATGCTGAAGCGGTGAATGCCCAGGCGGGCGGCCACGCGGAAGATAGAAGAAAGAAGACGTAAGGATAAATTATGATCTTCTAGCAGGCTGCTGAAAAACTGTTCTCTGAGGGTGTCATCCTGAGCGGAGCGCTAACTCTTTCTGGCAAAGCCAGCTAAACGTATAACATACATAATTTATAATAGCTTACAGATACGTACAATCAGCAACATACGCAGGATAATGTTTTTATATCGGACAATAACCGTCCGCGACGGGATGCCGCGCACCCCTAGCGCTCCTCTATGCGCCACGAATAACAATCAGCGCATCCACTCCATTCCAGCTGTATCGGGCCCTAACCGTCACTTTGGCTGGTGGAAGCTTCGTCCCGTCGCTAGCTTCCCAAGATGAAAGATTCTCGACGGCTTCGTCTTCTCCATATGCTGCATCAAATACGTGCGAAATCACAGATCGCTTTGGGACACGCATGTTCTGATGAATAGTAACATTTCGTTCTCTTACGGCTTCACTGGCAGTAACATGAACTGCGCGAAGGGCTGCCTGAGGAACATCTTTGAATTCAAATGCTCCTTGCTGCAATTCCCGTTCTTCACTCCTGCGCAACCCGAGCTCTGCCCTGACTAGCAAGAGCGGGGCCGGCCACGCTTTTGCGATTCCAATCAACGCCGACTGGCGGCTGGCCTCGGGACAGACTTTGCTGCGAATCGTTTCGATCAACTCAAAGGATGCTGTGCCCGTTACATGGGCTCGGATCATGTCAGGGCAGAAGGCAAATCTACCCGCGATGACCTCAATGAGAGACTTTTCGGGATCAGAGATTTCTGCGCTATGCGTTCGGCGAAATGTAGAGCGGCTGTCACTTGTCAAGATGAGTAAATGGCCGAGTTCATGCCATTTTGTGTAGTTTTCTTTCTGCGCTTTTTCGCCGCGACAATCAATCACCGAAACAAAGTCTGGCTCCCATAGCTCACGCTGCTTTAGCCGGATCGTGATGCCGTACACATCATCAGGACGGGCGAGCGATCACTCGGCGCATCGTGGCACGTATTTTCCCGGGACGCAGCTTGCCTTGCCTGCCTCTACCATCCGCACGGCCGGGGGCTGTCCGCGACCGACCAAGCCGCGAAAGCCCTCGGATTCACTGCGGAACGCGCTGCCCTTTTGTGGGTTACCCGCCAACCTCTTTCGGATGAAGACATCAAGACGGCTGCATCAGCGCCGGGAGTTACAGTCGAGGCATTGTCAGCGTGGCGGAACAAAACGTTGGGGGAACTGTACACTGATGTGGTGTGCGGAGCGGTCCCGCTCGATGTCGCAGGTCTCGGCAAGCTTGAGGCGGTTCCCTTGGCTCATCAGTCGGTACTGGCCGGCATCCTCATGGCTTCCGAACTTGTGAAGCGAACAGATCCGGAATTGACCCGCTACTCCCATCCGGAAGTGCTCATCTCCTGGGACGACATCCTAATCGCACTCCCGACACTGTGGCGAAAGCCGCGGCTGCGAGAAAATGGTTGTATCTGCAATGACCCTGACTACCAGGAGACGTACGTGAAAAGGTGGGGAGCGATGGCCCATGCCGATTGACGCAGGCTAACTTAACTCAGACATTTCAAACTAATTTCAGCATCTGACGGCACTTCTGGATGCTCTGCTCAATCCAACGACCGCTGATCAAGCGAAAGACGGCCCAGCCAGCCGGATCAGCGGGGCCATCCGCGAAGTCAGGTACTACCAACGATAAACCCCCGTCGGCGGTGACAATAGCGAACTGGTCGTCGGTGTCTGAATGATATGCGTCGGTTGGATGGCTGTGGACCTGTGCGAGAAGATGCAGACCGGTTTCCGACAAAGCTCGGTTGAGGAGGAACAGCGTCTCACCAGTCACGAAGTAGCCGACCCCGTCCTCACTGGCGATTGACTCTTGCGGTGGCGTAATAGCTTGACCCACAAGGGCTCGTTGCCCCTCAACTTTGCCTAACCACAAAACGAGTCCTTCGAGCCCGCGCTGGCCAAATGCGCGGAGGCTATGAACGGTTTCTTGAAAAATGTCCGAGCCGATCACAAATTCATCAACTTCGAGCAGCCGCACCACCATCCATCAACTCCGTCCCAAAAAACAGTAGCCGCAAGTGTGTCAGGCTTGGAGCCTGGCAAGAGAGGCTTTGACCATTTGTTGTTCAGACATCGAAATGGAATCGAGCTGACTTAAAAGCGAATAATAGCAGAAATTTAGCTGGATTCTTGAGCGTATTCAGCAGCAGCTTCCAGCGAGTGCTTAGAATCGCCTCGCCATAGCAGTTACTCTGAACACCTCATCGTCCCGACATAAGTGGCGATGCGTGTACTAACGTGGTGCACTCATTCGGGAATTCAGTTGTGGTCTAGGAAAGGCAGGTAGAATTTCATGCATGCCGCAGAGAGGAGACCGGAGCAAACGTCGCCGACCCAGAAAGGGATTTCCCCACAGGGTTGCCGGATACCTGGATGACCCAACGCACGAAATAGTCGCTCGAGCTGCGGACGAAGTCGGCGAAAGCATCAGCACGTTTGTCGCTCGCGCAGTAAAGCGGCGCGCCGAAGTAATCCTCAAGAATAAAGAGCCTAAATAACGCATTAGGGAAGAGAGCTCCCCGGCTTGACAACGAATATTTGCTTTGCTATAATAGCTCATTAGGAGTTATAAGGAGCTTTACACCGAAAGGAAATATTTTCATGAAGCCAATTCCAACAAAAATGTCACAGATTCATAACCAGCAGCGCCGAAAGCAGTACAAGCGGTTTCCGTGTGTCAAGGTGGCGAAGATGTGGGCGCAGGGAATGACCATTGCCGAAATCGCCCAAGGGATCAAGCGAGTCGACGAGAACAACCCCAAAGATCCCTACCACTCTCTCCGCAACCTCCTCTTTCGTATGCATAGGGGATACGTTGCCGATGGAAAAATCGTCAGGCTCCCGTACCGTGTGTCCAAGAAGACTGTTCGTGCAGCGCGGAAGGCAGGCTTGCGAGCCTGGTAGTTATCCGCCGGAGCAAAACCTGCGGCCCAGAATGGAAATTGCGGGTACGAATATGAAGCGCGTAGCAATTTTGCTCGTGAAAAATTTGGCGGAAGCTCTCCAGCAGCGTTGCATTCGAACCGCCGAAAACGAACCGTACTGGCTGACTCCTAACCAGTACCGCGAGCACGACGGGGGTGTCGACTTCATTCCAGAAAAGGCAGGCGATTTGGTCGCATACGCCGATAGCAAAAATCTTTACCCGCTTGGTCTGGTGATCGTCCGCGAGGACAGCAGACTCTGCGAATACCTCAACGATGGACCGATACCGCTGGCCGATCGTGAATTCGCACTGCAGCTGTTTCGCTTTCATGCTCACCTTTGGTTCTGCGTAATCCCATCTCTGACTGACAGCGAGGCGGAGAATTAGCGACTTTATGTTGCAGCACAAAGCCAAGCACACGAAGCAACGGGGACAAAAAGAGACCCCTCGAATCCCGACTGCAAACGGCACAAGGAACGTGCTCGTGATAGGAGACCTTCACGTCGGCTCGATGTACGGGTTGCTGCCGCCGGATTTTATCAGCTGCGACGGCGCGGAAAAGGTGCAGAACGATGGCCAGAAATACCTGTGGGAATGCTGGGAAGACCTGAAACGCAAGGCAGCGCGATTCAGCATCGACTGCGTAGTCGTTAATGGCGATGTGATCGAAGGCAAGCAGCCCAAGCAAAAGGCATCCGAGCTGACGCTGGTGGCGCCTAACGACCAGGAAGCCGCGGCGGTATTCCTGTTGCGTGACCTGCGTAATTGGCTTGAGAAGAACATGCGCCGTGAGGTCCCGTTCTATTTCATTCAGGGTACGGAATACCACGATGGGCGTGGAGCCGAGGAACTGGAATCAATCGCTGCTCGCATCGAGGGCGCGAACATTGAATCCGCTTTTGTAGGCCGTCATTGCAAAGAAGTGCTCGACCTTGACATGGACGGTGTTGCACTGAACTTTGCTCACCACGTTGGCGGAGGCAGCGGGTTCAGCCGCAGCGGTAGCATCGACACGGAAGCGGTTTGGGCGCAGCTCGCCGGCAGCAAGGGACAGGCGAAACCGCCCGATCTCATCGTACGGTCCCATCTGCACTTTTATATGCACATCGAACACACGAACCGCCATGCCTTCGTGTGCCCGTGCTGGCAGTTGCAGACGCGCTTCGCGCGGCGGCGCAGTGCGTTCAAACTGATGCCCGACGTTGGGGCCATTATTTTCCACGTTTTCGCGGAAGCGAAGAGGCAGGGGCTCGACCCCATCGCCTACACGAAGATTCTTTATAAGCTGCCTCTGCCCAAGGCGACGACGTTTAAGGTGGGGCGCCGGCAGCCGCAATTGTCGGTATCTGACGTGGCTTGATTAGATAACCTGCGACAAGGTTTGACGAGTTAGGAAGAGATATGACGAGACGATTCAAATCTGATGCCGATGTGCAGAAATACTTCGCGCTGCAAGCAGATTTGACGTGCACTCCCGAGCCTCCTGCGGACCTCTGGGAACGGATCGAGGTGGCACAACGCGCGGCGAAAAAAACGCGTGCGGCAAACTGTCATCAGCTGAGCCAGCCCAACCTGACATCCCTGCAATTTCCGGAAATTAATTCTGTGCAGAAGATACATCCGATCAGGTTGAGCGAACACCTTGGTCTTGTTCCAAGCGTCCGGATTGCGCGAAGGAAGATGTACCTGGTGAAGCCAGTTCCCTGAACAGGTTTGTGCGCCTTTTGACTAGACCCGATGAGATATGTCCAGACCAGACGAGGCATCACGTGCCGAGGCTAAGCCCGCCACGATGCGATGAGATAAGGAGAGAATGTGAAAACCATCATTGCCAAGATTAAAAGTACCAGCCCCGTGTCTTTCTCCCGGTATTACGTCCAGGATGTACCGAGGCAGCCACGTGAAAATGATCAAGATTATGAGGAGCGCACGTGGCGCAACCGCGTTCACGCGCGGCCAGATGGCACTGTGTACATTCCGGCATTTGCCTTCAAAAACTGCCTGGACAACGCGGCAAAGTATTTGGGTAAGCAGATTCCCGGCAAAGGTAAAGCCACTTACACCAAGCATTTTGTTTCTGGGGTGATCGTGCGCGAGCCTTTGGTACTCAAGATTAAGAAAGATCAAGTGCAAGGCGAGTGGCGCCATGTTCCAGCCGATGGCCAGCCCGGCGGCGCCAAGCGCGTCCTGAAGTGTTTTCCTGTAATAAACGAATGGGCCGGCGAAGTCGTTTTTACCGTGCTCGATGACATCATCACCATGGATATTCTGAAGGAGCATCTGGACGTGGCTGGACAGTTCGTCGGTATCGGCTCATTTCGCCCCCAAAACCGCGGCATCTTTGGACGCTTCATCGTAGAAACGGTAACTGAAGTGAAAGCCAGTAGGGCTAAGGCGTCGTGACGTGAGCGTAGGGACCGTCAATTCTGGATAGGGAGGCAAGCGGTGCCGAAAGCTTGTCCTGCACTGAAAGGCATGGTTGGCAAGGTAATCATTGTCCGGATTCCAACACTGGACCGAGATGGGATGTCCTTGGTCAGGTTGCATGGCGTAGAGTCCAATGGCATCTGGGTAGAGAGCCAGGATTTTACGGAAGCTATGATGCAAAAGTTCAAGCTCGCAACCTCAACGACGACGTTGCTTTTGTTCATTCCATATCACGCTATTGAATACATCGTCGGTTCTATCAACGTGATGTCGCTATCGGAATCGGCCCTCGGCTTGTAACGGCAGCTACGTCTATGGGCTGCGAGGCAAACCTGCTGCAGTGGAGGAGAACACGTCTTGATTAAGAAAAGAAGCCAAATGAAAGGCAAACCGACGATAACCAGTGGTGTAGCCACTGTGTCTCCAGGAGTACATACCGCAAGCGGGAGGCCGGAAACGCGGCTTCGGCTTCCTACCGGCAAACCTGATCTCGAATCCCTGGGCTCGGTCACGCGCGAGTGGCTAGTGCCGCGACTGGTTGACAAGTTTCTGCGGATGCACGGTATCGAGTCCACGCGTTCGCCAGAACACTTGTTAGTGGTGCCAAGACGACTATGACCCTCTTTAGTAAGAGAAAACCTTTGATGTAACGAGGGGACGTTGCGCCCTCCCCAATGTCAGCGAATGAAAAAACTCGCTACCGAGTGCTTAGGTAGGGGGAAGTCACGGGCGTGGTTCCTGTGGCGAACATAATAATGTTAGAAGAACACAACAAAGTCGCTGCTGCTGGCGAATCGCCGAAACCTCGGTGTGCCGTATATGCACGGTATTCGTCGGAGTTGCAACGCAAGACCTCAATAGAAGACCAGATTCGCAACTGTCGTGTGGCAGCGGAGAAGAATGACTGGGTCATTCTCGACCGATACATCCGTTCGGATTCCGAACTGACGGGGCGCACGCTCGTCGGTCGTGACGGCCTAGCCGAGTTGATTCGGCTCGCCACAGCGAAGCCCCGCCCCTTCGACCTGATTCTGGTAGATGATACCTCCCGCTTCGGTCGATACCTACCTGATGTTCTTCGGGAAAGCGACAGGCTCGCCCACCATGGAGTAGGGCTGTATTTCGTTAGCGACCGCCTCGACTCCCGTGACGAGACTTTCCGTTTCGCCTACATCATCAAGGGCATCGGAGATGAGCAGTATGTTCGTGGCTTAAGCCAAAAAGTACATCGTGGGCAAGAGGGTGCTATTCGCAGGGGCTACACAGCGGGTGGAATTTGCTACGGGTATAAGAACAAGTCCATACCAGACCCAGAACACGGCGGCAGGGGCGCCACGGTGCGTCTACTTGGCGTCGAGCGGGAAATCATTCCTGAAGAAGCTGAAATTATCCGGCGCATCATGGAGATGCGTGCAACAGGGCTAGGCTACGGCAGCATATGTAAGACACTGCGGACAGAGGGAGTGCCTGCTCCAGAACGAAAATACAACGGGAAGACTGAGCAGCGCTGGTATCCATCGGCAATCAAGGAAATCTGTAAGAACGAGATTTATCATGGCGTGCGAATTTGGAACCGCACCCAGTTGGTGTTCAATTCCGCTGACGGCAAACGCAGCAAGCGTGACCGTCCCCAGTCTGAATGGGTGCGGGTCGAAGTGCCACACCTGCGCATCATCTCCGAGGAACTGTGGACAAAGGTGAACGAGGTCAACCAGCGCATGCGGGACAAGACCTATGGACGACGCCTTGGGGGCATGACTCGCACCGAAAGCAGTCGCACATATCTTTTCAGCGGGGTGATGCGTTGTGGACTCTGTGGTGGACCTTTCACCGTCGTTGGCGGCAAACCGCCTGTCGTGTTTTACGGCTGCCGCAATCATCGCTATCGTCAGTCCTGCGACGCTCGGGTGACAATCAAACGGGAGCGGCTGGAACAGCAGCTTCTCGCCGCGCTTGCGGCTAACCTGCAACGCCCCGAACTGGAAGAGGAACTCAGTCGTGAATTTTCGGCACAACTGAAGACACGCCTCGAACTGGAAGAGAAGCTGGCTCGGGAGGCGGAATTGAATAGTCCACAACTCGAAGCAGAACGCTTGGCGTTGGTGAAAAAGGCAGAGCATCTGGTTGACGCCATCGCCAGCCACGGCATCTCGTCGTTCTTGTCGGCGCAACTCGAAAGCATAGAGTCCAGGCTTGCGGAAGTCGAGCGCCTGCTGACCGCAAAGCCAACTGCGAAACTGCCAACCTTCACGGATGAGCAGATACGGGAATTCCTGCGGCAAGAACGCCAGAACTTTTGCGATGCCCTCGCGGACGACACGGCGTTGGCGAAGCAGGAAATTCAGAAGCGCATCAAAAAGCTTATTATCACGCCGAAGGAAATGCCAGATGGCGCCATGCTGGAAATCACAGGCGATGTGGAACTGTTCCGTGGAGGCGATGTAATGCTAGGAGTTCCGTTGGAGGGAAATGCTCAGCATTACATCGCAAATTCGATTCCAGTTGTGATCGTACTCGACCCCTCACTTCCGTTAGCTGCCTAGCCACGTCTGAAAATTGCAGAACTACCTCTGGCGGACGCTCTATGGTTCATATCGGTTGCCGAGCCTACATCGCTATTACAGATGGCTATCGACAAGACGCGCTGTCTGCCTGCGTGAAAGACCCTCAGATGAATCGCAAAAGATCGAGAAAGAGTACCTCTAGGTACGGGAGAATCCGTCCCTGAAAAGGCTGGTGTCGGCATTTCGATTCCGTCCCTATTAACCATTAGTATCATACGCTCATCTTCTCCGAACATATCGACGTCTTACGACACCGTAAATACTGGTCCGTTAGGCGTTTTACAGATATCAGAACAAGCTCTTGGATGTGCTTCAACAGCACAGCGGGCGTCGATTCACGTCGGCAGGCAGAATTCGCGACATATCTCGACGAATACGCCTTCGTTATTATCAGAGATTTAGATGATCACGCCCGCGTGGATTCGAGCTGCTTCCACCGAATGTCGATTTAAATTTGGCGCGACGGGCACATGTTCGACGTCGCGTCGCCCGCTGGCGGAGGGCTGGTCCGTGGGCCCTGCCACACTTCCACATCAACCAGACTTGGCTACGACCAAGTTGCGCAATCTGGTTCGCTCTGGTCAAGCGGCACTGGATCATCGAACGAGACTAGGAAGAACGGGCAGAGGGATAAAACGAATTCGCTCAGCCGCCATGAACCCGTGAGCGATGCAGAAGATTGGGATAGTGGTGAAAACCGCGCCAGCTCCATCCCTCAACTGCCGCAGCCACTCCAGCATCTCCTGGCTTCTTGTGCAGGCCTAAGAACCACCAACCTGCACACCTTTTGCCATCGGACAGGCGCTCACGTCGTTACGCTGAAACCAGCGCGCGGCTACGCATTGGGTAAGCAGCTCTTCACGAAACGATGGGTGTGCGATTGAAATAAGTAGTTCCGCTCTCTCGCGCACACTTTTGCCGTGTAGGTTCACCATCCCGAATTCAGTGGCCACGTAGTGCACGTCGGCACGCGTAGTCAAAACGCCGGCGCTCGGGCTCAGGCGAGACACGACACGCGAAATAGTACCTTGTTTTGCAGTTGACGCGAGCGCAATCACCGGTTTGCCGTGCTTGGCACGTCCTGCGCCCCTTATAAAATCCAGTTGGCCTCCGAACCCGCTGTAGAACCTCTGCCCGATGGATTCAGCACAGACTTGTCCAGTGAGATCCATTTGCAAGGCCGTGTTAATCGCCACCATGTTGTCGTTCTGAGCGATCAAGAAAGGATCGTTCACATACTTGCTGGGATGAAACTCAAAGAAAGGGTTGCCGTTGACAAAATCGTATAGCTTCTGTGTGCCGAACGCGATCCCGACCACGGCTTTATTGGGATGAAAGGTCTTGCGCTTGCAATTGACCACCCCGGATTCGATTAGGGGAATAATGCCATCGGACACGACCTCCGTGTGCAATCCAAGATCCTTTCGGTCACCGAGGAACGCTAAAATCGCGTTCGGCAATCCGCCGATTCCAGCCTGAATCGTGCTACCGTCCTCTATTAGCCCGGCGACATTCTGGGCGATTCTCCGCTGGATTTCGTTGCTGGGGTGAGGCGGAATTTCCGGCAGTGGCTCGGAACATTCAACAAACGTATCGATTTCGCTTACGTGCAACTGGGTATTGCCACAGGTCCACGGCATACACTCGTTGACCTGGGCGATTACGTGGCGAGCACAACGCGCCGCTGTCAGGCTTCCTTCCACAGCCGGCCCCAGGCTGACAAATCCGTGCTGGTCAAGCGGAGTAACCTGGATTAGCGCGATGTCGACCGTCATGTCACCAGATTCCATCAGCCGCTCAACCTCACTCAAGTGCACGGGAACGTAATCCCCCCGCCCGTCGGCGACAGCGGTCCGAACATTGGAGCCAATAAAAAGGGCATTGTGCCGAAAACTTCCGGCACACTGTGGCTCTGCGGTAGGCACGTTCGCCAGCGTAAGAAAATGAGAGATCTTGACGTCGCGAAGGCACGAAGTCCGCTTAGCCAAAGCTACCATTAGCCGTGCTGGGCATGCGCTGTTTGCATGCATCCAAAGGTGCATCCCTGATTTAACCGCCTCGACTGCGGCTTCGGGTGTCTTTAGTTTGCACTTATATTCTTCTTCCCATGACATAGGTTCTTCACACCTCCGCATTCGTTTTGTTCATCACGCTCTTCCGGTTCAACTTCCGCCTTCAGGCCTATTACTAAGGCTGATGCCATTGGTTGCTCCTGATTGACAAACACCGTAATTGCGTCACGTTCGCATGAGCATCTCGCATTCGCAGTAGAAAACCCTCAGAGGAAAAAACAGCGGCAAACAACCAGAAACTGAAGCCTTTGTTGTTTGCCGCTTGGAGAGGAAGTCCCGCAGCCCCAGCCCCACGGGTTTGCGCAGTACCTATATACTCGTTTCCATTTGGCTTTTGACATAGTCTGCTCCCGCCACGACCGCCCGGCGATCGAGTTCGATCAACGACCGGTTCTTAACGGTTTCGTCCAGCAATCTCAAGGCAGTTTCCTGGGGCATGCATGCTGTCTGCTCCAGAAACGCACCCAGCATGACGAAGTTTGCTACTTTGGACGAACCCAGCGAATCGGCGATTTCACTGGCGGGAACGCAGGCGGTTTTCGCCTGAGGCACGGAAAAATCTTCCGGCAGTTGCTTACGGTTGTAGAGGATCACGCCGCCGGCCTTCACCTGCGGTGCAAATATGCGCAACGAGACCTCATTCATGGCGATCAGGACATCGGGCGTGTAGACCAGCGGCGAGCCAATATGGGTGTACGATAGGCAAACGTGGCAGTGGGCGCTGCCGCCGCGCATCTCGGGGCCGTAGCTTGGCAGCCAGCTCGCTTCCATCCCTTCCCGCATGCCCATTTTGCCGAGGAACTCGCCCAGAAGCAGCACGCCTTGGCCACCGAAGCCCGCAACCTTAAGTGTGCAAGGTCTGGTACGGCTCTTGATATCGGCTTGCTGAACGGCGGCGCCGACCTGGCTCTTTGGCTCGGACAGTTCTAAAACCTCAGCTATGCTGCGTAGCGGCGGAACCGGCACTTCCGGCAAGGTCGGCTTGCGATCGCGGTAGATCCCGAGAGGATAGATAGGTATCATCTTTTCTGCTACCCACTGTCGCGCCTTTACAGGCTCTTTCTTCCAAAGAGTCGGGCAGGGCGAAAGGATCTCCACTAGGGCAAAGCCGGCGTGCTGCTTCTGCAACTCCACGGCCTTACGGATGGCTCTGCGGGCTTTCATGATGTTCTTGTTATCCGAAAGCGCTACCCTTTCGATATACACAGGCATTTCGAGCTGCGCGAGTATTTCGGAAATGTGTAGAGGGAAGCCTTCGTTTGAAGGACGCCGACCCCAGGGAGAGGTGGTACTGGTTTGACCAACCAAAGTCGTAGGCGCCAGCTGTCCGCCGG
>Ga0187888_1000085_pt1 | contig 92994 bp, 91 predicted proteins | sample June2016WEW_7_40_FD_132987 | JGI IMG/M metagenome (GOLD analysis project Ga0187888, IMG submission 132987) | Peatland microbial communities from SPRUCE experiment site at the Marcell Experimental Forest, Minnesota, USA - June2016WEW_7_40 | ecosystem: Environmental > Terrestrial > Soil > Wetlands...
GGGTGTCCTTCATCGGTTGGTAACGACACCCGAATGATGCGAACATCCGTGCCTGCTTGTACACCGACTCAACCGAGTCGCTCGAGTCGCTCAGATACGCTATTGGCGCAGGCTCTTAGTCCGGAGGAGGCGCATGGCGCGGCTGCGGCGGGGTGCCATCTGGACCCTGGCTGCCGGGATAGGCGAACCAAACCGGCTTCCACTGCTACTCCATGAGTGATGAACCCAGCCTCCCACCGAGATCGTCGTTGAAGGTGGTGCGCCCGATGACCGCCAGCAACGATCTGCCCATGGGGTTCTCCGCACTGGCGGGAATCGAGGAGGACCCCGACCTCGCCCTGCTGAGCCGGATCGCGACCGGCGATCAGGAGGCGATCGAGGAGCTCTACCGCCGCCACAGCCGGGTCCTGCTCGGCCAGCTCCAGCTCATGGTGGACCAACCGGCGCTCGCGGAGGAGGTCCTCCAGGACACCATGCTCGCCGTCTGGAAGGGAGCGCGCACCTTCCGGGGCGGGTCGCGCGTGCGCACCTGGTTGCTCGGCATCGCCCGGCGGCAGGCCCGGGACCGGATGCGGCGGCGGCGGCCCACGCCCATGGCGGACTCTGACCTCGCCCAGCGGCCCAGCCCGAACCCCGGTCCCGAGGCAATGGCCGTGGAGCGGTCGGAGGCTCGGCGGATGGTGGCCGCGCTCAGCACGCTCACACCGGCGCACCGGGAGGTGCTGGGCCTCGTCTTCGGAGCAGACCTCAGCCTCGCTGAGGTCGCCCGTGTGCTGGCGGTCCCCCTGGGGACCGTCAAGAGCCGGCTCCACGCGGCACGTGCCGCCGCGAGCCGGACCATGAATGACAAGGGAATCGATCAATGACGACCGCCACACGTCATCTCACCATCGAACAGCTCCTCTTCGCGGCGGGCGGTCGGAGCGTCGACCAGGAGGCAGGTGCCCACCTGGAGGCCTGCGCGGCCTGCAGCGCTGAGGCGGATCAATGGACGGTGATCGCGGCCGGTGTCCGCCACTTCATGGCCGGGGTCGAGCCGCCCCCATGGTCGCCGCAGCCCCCTCTGCTGGAAGCTCAGAAGGGCCCAGGATGGCGGGAGCGGGTCCTGGATGCGCTGCGGGCATCGGTCGCGACCCGGCGGCGCCTGATTGCCACCTTCAGCGCCACCGCCCTGGTCGCCGCCGGTGTCTCGTATGGGGTGGTGGCCCTGGGCGGAGCTGCCCATGCGCCGGGTCCGAAGGTGTCGACTCCCGGCCCGAGCGGCAGCGCCCAGCGTGTGCTGCTGGACAGCGTGCAGAAGACGACGGCCCAGTCCTTCGATGCCGACCTCACCTTCCACGACACCACGAGCGGCGTGTCCGGCCAGGCGCCGACCACCGTCACCCTGCCCATCGAGGTCCAGGCCGAGAGCGCCGCGCGGGAGAAGACGACCGTCTCCGGGACCGTCGCGGGCACGCCAGTCAACGTGGTGGCGATCACCTACGACGGCACCGCCTATGAGTCCACCAACGGCGGCAGCACCTTCCAGACCGAGCCTGCCTCCTCGATCAGCCAGTACAGCATCCAGACCGTGCTGCAGCTGCTGCAGTCGGTGGGCAGCGTCACCGACGAGGGATCGGGGACGGCCGACGGGGTGGCCGTGGAGAAGTACCACGCCGTCATCGACCCGTCCAAGATCCAGAGCGAGCTGCAATCCCTCAGCCCCGTCGTCAGCACGCAGGTTCGGAACATCCTCAGCGCGGTGACCATCAGCGGCGCGACCGCTGATGTGACCATCGACAGTTCGGGCCGCATCGTCACCCTGGATGCCACCCTGACCGCCTCCGTCGACGGCTCGGCCCTCGGTCTCTCCGGGAACCCCACCGTTCACGAGACGTGGTCGGGGCAGTTCTTCAACTACGGCGCGGACATCGTGGTGCAGCCTCCCAGCACCAGCTGATGCCCTCCGCCGACCTGGCCGCGGCGCTGACATCCCCGAATCCGCCGCGGGCAATGAGACGATATCTGGGAGCGCGCTGGCCGGGAAGTGGCGGTTACGGGGATGGTGCGGAGCTTCCTCGGTCAGCGGGCACTCACGCCCATTTCGACGTCCTCGCCGAGGAGCTCGCGGGCGGCCTCGCCGCCGTGATCGACAAGCACCGCCTCCCCTACCACGTGGTGACCGCCGCTTCCCGCGGCTGCATCACGTACCGGAGCGAGCCGGTGCGCAGCTGCCGCGATTACCTCGAGATCGACGCTTCGATGGCCTACCTCTCCTGGCTCTACCAGTCCAACCGGGGGGTCCTGATGGCCCCGGGTGCTCGCCAGGCCATGTAGAGTGTCCGATGGGGCGCCAGATCCGCTGAAGCCTCGCGCGCGGGGGGCGTCGCGGGGGGCAGCCCGCCGGAAACCCAGCCCTCAGGTTCGAGCCCTACAGGGGCCATCACCCCGCCAGTGGCCGGAGGGGAGAGCGCATGGGAGCACGGAGCTCTCCCCGCACTGCGCCAGTCGCTGGAGATCCGGCGAGCCCCCGCTGTGGCGACCTTTCATGAGGCTGTGACAGGTCCGCGATGGCTGTGGCTCCAGGGCTGCACCACGCTCTGACGGTGGGGGTAGCAGCGACAAGCCAGCAACTGAGCGTCCTCACGCACCTCGGGCACAGCCTTCCCGGCGTCACCGGTCCCCAGAAGGCGGCCAGCGAGGTGGTGCGGACCCTGATCCGTCTGGGCGTCGCCGTCTCGGTCAGCTCCGTCGAGGCTGACCAGGCGATCGTGGTCGCGGCCCGCGCTCCACTCGGCACCCACCGCCTGCTCCCCCCGAGCACCCGCCTCATGGGGATCCGCATCCCGATCGATCGCGTCCCGTGGTTGAGCCGGCCGGTGCGATTGCGGCGGCCATACGTGGGCCCCGTGGGTGGCATCGAGAGCCTGCACAGCCTCGCGGAGGACCACGAGCCGGCGGACGTGCTCCCCGGGCTGGCCGCGCCAATCCATGTCGTGGGCGTCCCGGCCATGGTTCACGACCAGGTGGTCGCGGTCATCCACGCCTGGAGCACGGAATCGCTAGAGGGGCTGGTGCCCACCCTCGAGGCGGCGGCGGCCATGCTGGCGGCTGCCTCGGAGCCTGAGAGCAGGTCCGGCGCCCGGCGATTCGCCCAAGGTACGACCAGGCGGATCAGCCCCCTACTGCGCGCCGAGCTCTCTGCCCTGCTCGACGACGGGCCGATCGCGACCGCGCTCCAGCCCGTCGTTCGCCTCCTCGATCGCTCGATCGTCGGCTACGAGGCGCTGGCGCGCTTCTCTCCCCGCGCCCACTTCTCCACGCCGGACGAGCTGTTCGCCGCCGCGTCAGCCCTGCACATGGAGAAGGCCGTCGACCTGGCCTGCCTGCGGGCCGCGCTGGGCGAGATCCCCAGCCTCGGCCCCGTCGACCTGTTCGTCAACGTCCTCATCGGCACGCTGCTCAACGAGCGGCAGGGGCTGCAGGCCCTGGAGGACGCCGTCCGCCATGCCGGCCTGGACCCGTCGTCCATCGTGCTCGAGTTCAGCGAACGCGACCCGGTGCCGAATCTCTCGCGGCTGCAGCGGATCGCCGCGCAGCTGCGCTCGGCCGGCTACCGCATCGCGGTCGACGACGCCGGTGCCGGGCACGCCAGCATGCAGGTCATCGCCGAGCTCCGGCCGGAGTTCATGAAGGTCGATCGCGCCCTCATCCACGCCATCGACTCGCACCGCGCCCGCCGCGGTCTGGTGGTCTCGCTGCTCTCCTTCTCTGGCCACATCGGTGCCCGCCTCATCGCCGAGGGAGTCGAGACCCAGCGTGAGCTGGATACCCTGCTCTCGCTCGGCGTGCAGTACGGCCAGGGATGGGTGCTGGGACGGCCGGTGCTCACCCAGCCGCTCGAGGGGCTCACCGACAACACCGTGGTCGACCCGGGCTGGTTCACCCGGCATCGGGTGTGGCGCCTGCGCACCCCGCCCGCCCCCAACGTGGCTGTGCCCGACTCTCCGGGCGAGGCGCTCGATGACGCCGATGCACCGGACCTGCCCCGCGCCCTCAGCGACGCTGCCCTGGCCCTGCAGAGCGAGCACGACCCGATGGGCATCCTCGGTGTCATGGCCGCCCAGATGAGACGCGTCGTCCCAGTCGCCGAGATGGCGATCTACATCGCGAACTACGAGACCCAGCGTTTCGTCCCGGTCCTCGCCACCGGGCCGGACCGCGACGCCATGCTCGCCGAGAGCTTCTCGCTCGAAAGTGGGATCACCGGCTGGGCCTTCGCCCGCGGGACCCCCGAGAGCGTCCCCGATACCTGGGCACATCCCCGGGCCCGCCAGATCCCGGGGACGGCGGTGGTGCAGGAGTCGCTGCTGCTCGTCCCCCTCATCGCCGGCGAGCGCAAGCTCGGCATCATCAACTGCTACCGCCTGGGCGTCGGCCGTTTCAGCGATTCCGAGCTCAAGGCGTCGGCCCTCTTCGCCCATATCGCGGCGGCCGCCTGGCACAACGCCCAGCTCTACGCAGAGCTGCGCGAGGCGGCGGTGACGGATCCGCTCACCGGCCTCTACAACAACCGCTGGCTCCGGGACGCTGGGGAGCGTGACCTGGCCTCCAGCGCTCGTGACCACACCAGCCTCGCCCTGCTGCTGATTGACATCGATCACTTCAAGACGGTGAACGACACCTGCGGCCACGCCGCCGGCGACCTGGTCCTCCAGCGCCTGGCCACGCGCCTGCGCGGGTCGGTGCGGGCCGAGGACGCGGTGGTGCGGTATGGAGGCGAGGAGTTCGTCGTCCTGCTGCGTCGCTGTGGGACCGCCGAGGCCGTGACCATCGGCGAGGCGCTGCGGGCCGCGGTGCGTCAGGTCGCGCTGCCCACGGCCTGCCCCCTGAAGCAGCTGACCGCGTCGATCGGCGTCGCGACGTACCCAGAGGATGGCACCGATCTCGACCTCCTGCTCGGAGCGGCGGACCGGGCCATGTATGCCGCCAAGCACGCCGGCCGGGACCGGGTGACCTGCGCGCCGCGGCCGGCACCCCCACAAACCATCGTGCCCCTTCCGCGTCGGGCGCCTGCGCCCCGCGCGGAACCCGCCGCCCGGCGCTGAGCGGAGACGAGACCCACCCGCGTCCCCATCCGCGCCCCGGGGAAGGAAGGCGGCCGAGAATCTCGTCCTCGCGTCACCCCCCAGCGCCGCGGCAACGTGCCCGCTGCTCGCCCCGCTTCCGCCGGCACGGTCGAACGCAAGAATCAGCTGCGGTGAGCCCGGCGGGCCGGCGCCCGGCCCTCGTCAGCCAGCACGAGGATGGCGGCGACCCCAACATGGACGAAGGCGCGCCGGGATGGCGGCTCAGCGCGGACCCGGACCGGCGCGACGGCGGTGCCGAGGGGGCGGTCTGACCAGCCCGGGCGCGGGCCCTCCTACCGGCGCCGGAGCGACGGCCGCCCGCCTCCAAACGGCGGCTGGGAAGCTCCCAGCGAGCGCGGGCGCCGTCCGCGGCACCCCCGGGCGCGGCCCGTCTGGGCGTGGTCACGAGGTCGTTCCGGACCCATGATGGACGCCTCGCCAGCCGGGCCCAGAGGGGAGCATCGCTATTCGACGGGATGATCACGCGACACGAGGCGCGGCCCTTGGCACCCGAGCACGAGCGGAACCACCACCTGAGGATCGGATTCCTCTCCCCCCTGCTGCCTCGTCCTTACCAGAGCCACCTGATCGCCGGAGCGGTTGCCGCGGCCGACGCGGCGGGGGCCCGCGTCATCGTCGTCCAGAGCCCTGAACTGGACTTCACGGGTCCGGTCGCCAGGGCGCCCGGGTCTGCCCATGGAGTCGAGGCTGAGAGCGACCACCCGGGTGGGCCACATTCTGAGCCTCCCCTCGCGTGGTCGGTCGGCGGACTACCGTCCGGGCTTCCCCTCGCGCCGCAGTTCGGTGGCCTTCCCGTCGCGCGGCAGTTCGACGTCCACGCCGCCTGGGACCAGGTGGCCGGCTTCCTGGTGGTGCTCAACCCGGTTAACGCCGGGTACCTGCAGGCCCTCCGCGACGCCGGCAAGCCGGTGGTGATGCTCAGCAATCACGTCGAAGGGTTCCCCTGCCCGGTGGTCCAGTCGGACAACCGGGGCGGTGTCATCCGGGCCGTGTCGCATCTCATCCGGCACGGCCACCGCCGCATCGCCTTCGCGGGATGCCTTGACCAGGACGACATCAGACAACGCCTGGACGCCTATCGCGAGGCGCTCACCATGAACGGCATCGAGCCGGACGGCGACCTCTTCTACGATATCGCCGACAACACCGAGACCGCAGGGCAGGTCGCGGGCAGGAGGATGCTCGAGGCCGGGATGCCATCGACGGCGGTCGTGGCCGCCACCGACTACAACGCGCTCGGGATCATGCGAGCGCTTCGGGACGCGGGGATGGTGCTGCCCCGCGACCAGGCGATCGTCGGCTTCGACGACGTGGAGGCCTCATCGTCGGTCCAGCCGACCCTCTCAACCATCCATCAGAGCTTCGACGAGGTCGCGCGGTTGGGCGCCGAGCTGCTCCTGGAGATGATCCGGGGCGGGGAGGTGAAGGCCGGGACCCACCTGGCGCCCACGGTCTTCCTGCCCCGCGAATCCTGCGGCTGCACCGCCTCGTCGGTGGTGCGCGAGATGTCCGAGTCCGACACCGACTCGCACCGCTCGCCGGGGGAGCGGCTCCGGCAACGACTCGAATGGCTCCTCATCGCCGGGGAGCGCCCCACGGCTCGGCAGACGGACGCCCTGGACAGGGCGGTGGCGACGATGGTGTCGTTCACGGAGCGCACGCCCCCGGTCACCGAGCCGCCTGCGGATGGATCGCGCGAGGTGGCCCTGGCGCTCTACTCGGTCAGCCCCCGCTGGACCACGATCACCGCGGCCGTCGCCTGCCTTCGCCAGTACCGGAGCGAGCTGGACGCGCTCCCCGGTAACACCCTGGACTCCGCCGGTTTCGAGCTCGCGGTGACCCAGGTGGTGATCGAGCTGTCCCGCTGCATGGCCCAGTGGGAAGCAACCACCCGCGCAGCCCTCCACGAGACGATGAGCGAGGACCACGAACTGAGCGCGTCCCTCCTCAGCGGCACCGTGGACGCCCCCACGTCACTGGGCTGGCTGGCCCACACCCCGGCTCGGGCCGGCTGCCTGGGGCTGTGGTCGACCGAGAGCGGGGCCGGTGCAGGTGAGCGTCGACTGGACATCGCCGGCGAGTACGTCGGGGCGGGACCGAAGCTGCACCTCCCCGCCCGAGTGCGGGTCGAGGAGTTCCCGCCTGACGCCCTCCTCGAGGATCTGGAGTGGCGACCGGGGGAGATCGCCGTGGTGTTCCCCACCAGCACCCCGAGCCTCGATCTGGGATTCCTGGCCGTGGTCACTCCCATCGAACCCGCCCAGATGACGGGGCGGGACGTCCTCGTCGAGAACAACGCCCTGCTCGGCGTCTCCGTCGAGCGCGCGGTGATGACGGAGCGGCTGCGGCGGTCCAACGAGGACCTGGCGACGTTCAGCCATGCCATGGCTCACGACCTTCGCAATCCCCTGGCGACGATCTCGATGTGGGCGGCGGTCGCACGGCTGCGGGCGGGCCGGGGCGACGATGACGCGTCCGTGCTCGGCATCGTCGACCAGATCAAGGACGTGGCCGACTACGCCAGCGAGCTGGTCGCCGACCTGCTCCACTACGCGGAGCTCGACCGCGGAGTGACATCGGTCGAACCGGTCGATCTCAACTCCGCCGCCGCCCGGGTGATCGCGACCATCGGGTCGAGCATCGCCCAGCAGGGGGCGCTGATCGAGACCGGGAACCTCCCCATCGTGCCAGGACGGCCCGGAGAGCTTCAGCTGGTGCTCCAGAACCTCATCGAGAACGCCATCAAGTACCGGGGCGACCGTCCCCCCAGGATCCGGCTCGACGCCATCCGCGAGGGCGGCGCCTGGAAGATCCGCTGCCGCGACAACGGCCAGGGCATCCCCAGCGGAACCCGCGAGCAGGTCTTCGAGCCCTTCACCCGCGGGCACAGCTCGATCCCCGGCAGCGGGCTCGGTCTGGCCACCTGCCGCCGCATCGTGCAGGGCCACGGCGGCCGCATCTGGATCGCCGCCAGCGGGAACCTGGGAACCACCGTCGCCTTCACGCTCCCGGCGGGACGTGATCCCGAGCCCGCCGCCGATGCGGCGCCCGAGCCCGCCCCCGAGGGGGCGCACACTCCCCACGGGCGCGGTGGCCCCCGTCGACAGTCCCAGCACGCCGCGTGACACGCCCTCGGGGAGGGGTGGGCGCCCGGGAGCGGCGCTAGAATGGGGCGGCAGACACCAGAACCCGGTCGGTCGCGGCAGGCTAGCCCCAGCAGTTGCTGACGCGGCGGGCGACCGGCCCCCCTGACATCCGATGCCATCCCTCGACTGCCGCAACGTTCCTCATTGCAACCGCATCCTCGGGGCCCTCCCGGCAGTGGACCGGGAACGTCTCATCGGCGGCATGGTCCCCGTCGCGCTCGGCATCAAGACCGTGCTCTTCGAGCCGGGCGAGCCCATCCGCGCCGTCCACTTCCCCCTGGACGGCGTGGTCTCGCTGGTCACGCCCCTCGACGACGGCGCCATCGTCGAGGTGGCCACGGTCGGCAACGAGGGGATCGTCGGGGTGCCCCTCGTGCTCGGTGGCTCGCTCGCGGTCAGAGCCATCTCCCAGGTAGCCGGCTCCGCGCTGCGGATGGACGCGGGCGCCTTCCTGAGCGAGATGGAGCGGGGAGGCGCCCTCGCCGCCCTCGTCCACCAGTACCTGCAGGCCCTCTTCGGCCAGATTGCCCAGGCCGCCGCCTGCAACCGGCTCCACACCAACGAGGAGCGGCTCAGCCGCTGGCTGCTGATGAGCCACGACCGGGTTGGGGTCGACGAGTTCGCCATCACCCACGAGTTCCTCGGCCAGATGCTCGGATCCCGGCGGGCGACGGTGACGCTCTCGGCGGGAGTCCTCCAGGCGGCGGGGCTGATCCGGTACCACCGTGGCCACGTGGCCATCCTCGATCGCGAGGGTCTGGAGAGCGTCGCCTGCGAGTGCTACGGCGTCATCAAGCAGCAGCTCGACCGGGTCGTCGCCCCGGCCGTCGACGGCGACCAGACGCTGGCCACGGTGTGATCGGTACGGCTGCGGGCAGACAGAGACCCCGCGGCCCGGCACCATGGGTGCCATCAGACCGGCGCTGTCCGATCCTTCGTGCCCGTCGCGGACGGGGGGGCCGAGTGACTCACGTCACACCGCGTGGTTCGACGCAGCCGCCCCACCCGGGGATCCGGACGCGGATGAAAGAAACGATCATGCCGCCGGCGTCGATCGCTGAGGGGTGAATCGCTCGAGCGCGGCCGCGCCGCGGATGGAGGAGCGATTCGCCGACGTCGGCGGCGCCCGTCTTCGCTACCTCATCGGCGGCGAGGGCAAGCCGCTGGTGCTCTGCCACGGCTTCATCAGCTCAGGGGAGGAGTTCGGTGGCCGCTTCGCGGCCCTGGCCAGCCAGCGCACACTGATCGCCCCCGACCTGCCCGGGAACGGACAGTCCACGCCGCTCAGGCGCCGGCACACCGCCGAGGCCATGGCGGAGTCGGTCTGGGCGCTGCTCGCGTACCTCGGCGTCCGGAGCTTCGACCTGGCCGGGCTGTGCCTGGGCGCCTCGGTCGCCTGCGCCATGGCCGGCCAGGACGAGAACGCGGTCGACCACCTGATACTGCACACGCCGCTGCTCGGCAAGGGGCTGATCCGGGCCCAGTACCGGTGGCAGGTCCGCATCCTGGCCTCCCGGCCGCTGTGGCGGCCAGTGGTGTGGCTGAGCCGTCGCCGGACCGTCAGCGACCTCTACAAGCGCCTGGCCATCGAGGGCAAGGACGTCGATCCGCACACGGCCGATGTCAACTACCTCAACCAGCGTCGCGCCGACCCCCGCGCCGCCCGGGAGTGGCTCTCCGACGCCCTGGGACGTGAGGATCTCGACCTCGTCCGGAGCCGGGCCGGGCCGACCATGATCATCGTTCCCCAGCACGACCGGCTGGTCAACGTCGAGCGTCTCCGCCAGATGATCGCCCCGCTGCACCACGTCGAGCTGGTCATCGATGACCTGGGGGGCCATGGCTGGAGCCCCGATGCGGTGGTCAGGCACCTCGCGGTGATGCGGCTGGCGCTCACCGACTGAATCCCGCGGGCTGACTTTCCCGGCGGGTTCGGCCCCCGGCCGGCGCGGAACGCCCGCACCGGCCGGCCGGCCTCGCCGAGTGCTAGGCGGCGCGCACCTGACGCGCGCGCGGACCCTTGTCACTCGTCTCGACGGCGAAGCTCACGCGCTCGCCGACCGCCAGGCTCTCGAAGTTGAGCGACGGGTCGAGACCGCTGCGGTGGAAGAAGTACTCCGCTCCGTCCTCAGCGGTGATGAAACCGAAGCCGCGCTCCTGCACGACTTTCTTGACCGTACCAGTCATGGCTGGTATCTCCTGTCCTTCTCGGATCACTCACGACGCGCGGGTCCGTTCGAGAAGGAGAAGACCACGAGCGACTCCCGCCCGACTTGGGCGGCTGTCTCCTAGGGTACCCCAATTCCGCGGAATGACGCCGTCCGCCCCGGCCCGGTGATGACGGGTGAAGCGTTCAGCGTGATCCGCCCGTGGATCAGTGAACGACTCCCTGGCGGCGGCCGCGCTGGTCAGGCGCGGGTGGCCAGCAGGACCGGGATCAGCCGGGAGGTCTTGGTCTGGTACTCGGCGTACGGCGGGTAGGCGGCGACCGCCCGATCCCACCAGGCAGCGCGCTCGTCCCCGCTCAGCTCGCGCACCTCGACGTCGAACGGCTCGGGGCCGTCCTGGATCGTGACCTCGGCCGGATGGGCGATGAGGTTGTGGTACCACTGCGGGTTCTCCGGGGTGCCACCCCGAGAGGCCACGATCGCGTAGTGGCCGCCGTGCTCGACCCGCATCACCGGGATCTTGCGGACCTTGCCGCTGCGCTGTCCGCGCATGGTGAGGATGATCACCGGCCAGCCGGTGTCGCGCAGCGTGTTTGCCCGCGTGCCCCCGGACGCCTCGTACTCGGCGACCTGGTCGCGGACCCACTGGGCGGGGCTGGACTCGTACTCGCCCTCGACCGGCATGCCCTGCATTGTAGGGACCCGGGCCCCGCCACCGGACCGGCCGGCGTGATCCCTCGACGCCGGGTCAGCGCGCGGCCACGATCGGGGCTGGAACCGCAGCCTGGGGCGCCGCCCGTGGCGGGCGGGTGAGCAGGGTGGGGTCGTGGCGGCGGAGCAGCCACGCCGCGGCCGCGACGCAGGCCACGGTGAGGATCAGGAGCACGAGGATCTCGCCTGACCAGGGCCAGAAGCCGCTGTCCCACTCGGGATGGCTGCCGGGCAGCCCCATCGGCTGGACGGCGTTGAGGTTGACCGTCGACCCCACCGCGTCGACCCCCCAGCGGGCGCTGCTCAGCCAGCTGATCTCCCCGAGCACCGGCTTGTCGGCGATGTCGAGGATGGGCATCGCCATCACCAGCTGCGCGACCAGGACCAGGATCAGGACGCTGATCGCCTTGTCGGTGGAGCGCATCATGGCCGAGACCATCAGCCCGAGGGCCATCGCCGCCAGCCCCGCGCAGCTGGCGTCGACGATCAGCGCCAGCTTCGAGGGCCCGGTCTGGGAGGCGAAGCCGAGGAGCACGATGATGATGGCCTGGATCACCGTGAAGGGTCCGAGGACGGCCAGCTTGGAGAGCACGTAGGCGGGGATCGAGAGGCCGACGAAGCGCTCCCGACGGTAGGTCGGGGCCTCCTTGACGATCTCCCGGATGGAGTTGAGCAGCCCGGTCATGGTCATCACCAGGACGAGGATGGTCACCGCCGTCTGGGCCAGGGAGGGCGAGCTGCGGTGGGCGGCCCGGACGAAGGTGCCGCTCCCGATCGCCAGCAGCATGATCAGGGCGAGAACCGGTGCCTGGAGCAGCAGGAAGGCGAGGTTGCGCCGGTCGGCAACGATGGTGTCGAAGTAGCGCCGGGTGAGGATCCAGGCCTGGCGCGGCCAGTCGCGGGGCGGGCGCAGCGTGGTGCGCGGAGGCTCCACAGCGCTCGGCGCCGCGGGCAGGGAGCGGAGCGGCTGAGCCACGAAGGTCGCATACTCCGGGGTCGACCAGAAGCGCTGGTCCCAGGCGGTGTCCCGCCCCGCCTCGATGTCGGTGAAGACGTCCACGAAGTCGGTGCGCCCGAAGTAGATGAGCGCGGCCGCCGGCGGGCCGTAGAAGGCGACCCGCCCGCCGGGGGCGAGGACCAGCACCCGGTCGCAGAGGTTGAGGCTCTGGACGGCGTGGGTGACCACCACGATGGTCCGGCCGCCCCGGGCGAGGTCGCGGAGGAGCGTCATGATCCCCCGCTCCAGACCGGGGTCGAGCCCTGACGTGGGCTCGTCGAGGAAGAGCGGCGACGGCTTGGTCAGCAACTCGACCCCGATGTTGACCCGCTTGCGCTGGCCGCCGGAGAGCTTCTCGATCGTCAGGCTGGCACGCTCGGTGAGCCCCAGCTCGTGCATCACCTCGTCGACGCGGTGCTCCCGCTCGGACGGCGGGACGTCCTGGGGAAAGCGCAGCTCGGCCGCGAAGCTCAGCGCCTGCCTCACCGTGAGCTGGGCGTGGACGATGTCGTCCTGGGGCACGTAGCCGATCCGGCGGCGCAGCTCCTCGTACTCGGTGTAGAGGTTGCGGCCGCCATAGAAGACCGCGCCCTGGTCGGCCGGCCGGAAACCGGTGAGGGCGTTGAGCAGGGTCGTCTTGCCGGCGCCGCTGGGGCCCACCACGGCGACGAACGCCCCCTTGTCCACGGACAGGCTCACGTGCTGGAGCAGCGCTCGCCCGTCCGGGGTGTGGACCCCGAGATCCACCGCGTCGAGCCGGACGTCACCGCTCTCGTGCTCCTCCAGCCCGCCCCGGACCAGGCGCAGATGGCGGCGGCCGACGCTGAGGACGTCGCCCTCCCGGAGCGGCGCCGTGCTGACCCGGCGGCCGTTGACGAAGGTCCCGTTGTGGCTGCCCAGGTCGCGCACCTGCCAGCCCTGCTGAGGGTCCCAGCGAAGCTCGGCGTGGTACCGGGAGACGTGCGGGTCGGCGAGCACGATGTCGCACACCGGCGCGCGGCCGATCCGGACGGCGCCGGCCGTCAGCGGGTGGAAGGCGACCCGGCGGCCGAGGTCGACCGCTCCGGGTCCCGCATCCGCCCCCTCCGCTGCGGGCGCCGCCCGCACCAGCGCCACCGTCATCTCCGGGGAGGAGCCGGGCGGAGGCGGGGGCGGGGAGGCGGCGGTGACGGGCTCCACGTCCACCGCCGGGCCGTCCGCGCTGCCGAGGCGCAGCTGCACCGGTCCCACCACGGCGTGGGTCGTGATCCGCCTCCCGTTCAGGAAGGTGCCGTTGCGGCTGCCGAGGTCCTCGACCAGCCAGCGCCCTCCGTCCAGGCGGATGGCGGCGTGGCGGCGCGACACCCGGGGGTCGTCGTAGCGAACGCCGGCCGACGGGTCGCGACCCAGCACCAGCGGCCGCTCGCCGGTCAGGACGAGGTCGAGCCCCCCGCTCCGCACCCGCAGCTGCCCCACCCCGAACGCTCCCCTCCGGCGGCCCGGTGCCGGGCCCCGCCGGCCCTCGTCACGCCTGCCGCATCCCGAGGATTCTGACGGATGGAGCTCGGGTCGGCGCGCCCTGCGGCTATCGTGTCCGCGTATGAGCGGTGGCCTCTCGGTGGTCTGCGGCGCCAGCGGCGGGCTGGGTCCCGCCGTCCTCGACGCCCTGTCGGTGGCGAGCGATCTCCTGGTTGGCGTCGCCTCCCCGCGCTCCGACCCGGCGCGGCTGGCGGCGGTCCGGCCCGGGGTCCGCTGGGAGCGCACCGACCTTGCCGACCCCGCCGCCGTCGAGAGCCTCTGGAAGCGGATCGACGCGCTCGGCGAGGTGCAGCGGCTCGTCAACGTAACCGGCGGCTTCGCCGGCGGGACGGTCGCGGACAGCTCGCCGGAGCTGGTCCGGGAGATGCTCCGGATCAACCTCGAGACCGCCTGGTGGTCGAGCCGGGAGGCCGCCCGCCGGATGGTGGCGGGGGGCGGCGGGGTGATCGTCAACGTCGGCTCGGCCGCCGGCGTCACCCTGGGCGGGGGCGCCGCCGCTTATGCGGTCTCCAAGGCTGCGCTCCATGCCCTCACCCAGGTGCTCGCCGCCGAGCTGGCCGGGACCGGCGTCCGGGTCAACGCGGTGATTCCGGGGACCATCGACACCCCCGCCAACCGCGCCTGGATGAGCCCCTCCGACCTCGCCAGGGCGGTTCCCCCGGCGCAGGTGGCCGCGGTCATCGCGGCCCTGTGCGACGGCCGCCTCGGGGCCGTCAGCGGTGCGGCGGTGCCCGTCCCCGGCCGGGGCTGAGCGACCGCGGTCACCCGCCACCCGGGCCTCCACGGCGCCGGGGTGAGGGAGGCCGGATCAGTGGCCCGCGAAGAACATGTTCACGATCGCTGGGCCCAGCAGGATGATGAAGACGCACGGGAAGATGCAGCTCATCATGGGCAGCAGCATCAGCACCGGGGCGCGGTGCCCCGCCTCCTCCGCGCGCTGCTTGCGCTTGCGACGCAGCTCCTCGGACTGGATGCGCAGGACGTTGACGACGCTGACCCCGAGTGGCTCCGCCTGCACCACCGCGCGGCAGAACTCGGTGAGCTCGTCGACGTCGTTGCGCTCGGCCATCGCCATCAGGGCCTCACCGCGATGCCGGCCGAGCCGGATCTCGTTGAGCAGCTTCTGGAACTCGTGGGCGAGCACGCTGTCGTCGGATTCGCCGATGCGCATGATCGCCATGTCGAGGGAGAGCCCCGCCTCCATGCAGACGGTGAGCAGGTCGAGGACTCCGGAGAGCGCCAGCAGTATCTCCTTCTGCCGGCGCTTCGCCTTGCGCTCCAGGGAGAGGGTCGGGTACATGTAGCCGCCGGCGACGCCGGCCACCACGAAGAGGATGTTGTCGGGGGGCGTGAGGTCGGCCAGCTCGGCGAGGCCGAGGCAGACCGCCGCGCCGGCGAAGGGAAGGATGAGCCGGAGCGCCAGCAGGGTCTCGGGGCGCTGCCGCGAACCGGACTTGGCCACCAGCTGGCGGAGCTGCTGGAGCTGTCCCTCCTTGGTCCGCTTGGCGATGATGTTGCCGATCCCGCTGAGGATCGGAAGCACGATGCGCTCGAAGGCGGGCTGGGTGAACTCGCCGGTCTCCAGGTCGATGTCGTAGGCGTTGGCGTTGGGGACGCTGGCGAGGCGCTGCTCCAGGATGCTGGTCGCGGGGGTTGCCGGGACCAGGCGCCAGACCGCCAGGAAGACCACCAGCGCGATCAGGGCGCCGGCGCTGAGCAGGACCACGAGGTTGCTGCTCATACCTTGATGTTCACGATCCGGCGGATGATTCCGTAGCCGCAGAGGATCATGAATCCGGCGATCCCGAGCAGCACCTGCCCGGCGGTCTTCGAGAGCATCGGGCCGAAGTAGCTGGGAGCGATCATCATCAGGATACCGGTCATCCCGAAGGGAAGGCAGATCAGCACCCAGCCGGAGGCACGCGCCTGGCCGGTGAGCGACTTGATCTCGCCCTTGATCCTGATGCGCTCCCGCACCGTGTACTCGATCGTGTCCAGGATGTGAGCGAGGTTGCCGCCCACCTGCGACTGGATCTGCACGGCGATGAGCAGCAGCCGGAGGTCCTCGGACTCGTTGCGCCGGACCATCCGGCTGAGCGCTTCGTTCATGGGCAGGCCGAGCTGGCACTCGCGGGTCACCCGGCCCAGCTCCGATCCCATTGGGGACGGCATGTTCTTGGCGACGAGGTCGACAGCCTGGGCGAAGGTGTACCCGGCCTTCATCGAGCTGCTCAGCTGGAGGATGGCCGGGGAGAGCTGGGCGTTGAACGCCTTGGTCCGCTTCGATTGCCGGTAGCGGAGGAAGAGCTGCGCGCCGACGTATCCCACCGCGGCGCCGATGGGGGCCAGGAACACCGCCCCGAAGCGAAGGTACGCCAGGGCGCCCACGACCACGGCGGCACCCGCCGACATCAGCATCCACTCGGTCGGGCGCAGCTTGAGGTCGGCTCGCGCCAGTCGGTCCGCCAGGCGCGAACCCCGGTCGGTGCGCTCGAACCGGGCGCCGAAGGCCGCCTGGACCGCGTGGCGGAGCTGACCGAGCGGATCGCGCGGCGGTTGCACCTCCTTGGGGACCAGCGGCGCCACCTCCCCGAGCTGCCGGAGCCGGTTGTGGAGCATCGAGTCCGCGCCGGGGAGGATGAAGACGATGATGGCGGCGAAGAGGGCAACAGCCCCGACGCCGGCCAGCACGACGGCGGGCGATGTCATCTCGGATCGCTCCGGGCGCTCAGGCCCTCAGCCTCCAAAGAAGCTGTTGGGGTTGCTCCCCGAGACCGGCTGGGGTGGGGCCGTGGCGGACGGCACCGGCGCGGCACTCGGGCTCGGGTAATCGCTGGAGGAGACGACCAGGTACTGGATGACGGCGCCGGAGATGTCCTCGACCTCCGCCAGGGCGGCGGCATCCTGCCGCGGCAGCTCCACCATGATCAGACCGGCGGCGCTGGTTGACGCCGCCGAGGAGCCGGTGGCCGACGCGCTCGAGGAGCTGCTGGCCGGCACCGCCGGGGTGCCGCTGGACGCGCCGACGGCCAGGACCAGGACGTCCTGGTACGCCCAGGTCACGCTGCCGTCGTCGTTCACGAGGATGTCGATCCGGTCGGATGCCTGGATGTAGCCGCCCGTGCCCTCACCGGTCCCGGAGGCCGACGCGGGGCTGTAGGGCAACGACGTCGCGACGTAGCCGGCCGGCAGCTGGTCGGGGATGCTGCTGCCGGTGTTGGGGGTGGGGGCCGGTGCGGTGGTCGTGACCATCGAACTCAGGATCGGCAGCCCGGCAAGGACGGTGGTGGCGGCGTAGTGCTTGGGCTGGGTGAGGGCGGCGACGCTCGCGTAGTCGGTGCCCCCCGCCCGGGTGAGGGTGGTCAGGACGTCGCTGTCCACCGGCGCGGTCTTGAGGTTGCTCGTGGTCAGCAGGTCACCCTGAGGGATTGCGCTGCTGGCCACCACCACGGTGACGGTCTGGACGGGGGGAGCGGTGGTGGTAGTCGACGTCGCCGGAGTGGTGGTCGGCGTCTTGCCCGCGTACTCCATGGCGAGGTAGAAGGCCCCGGCCGCGATCAGGGCGGCGACAACGGCAACGAGAGCGCGGCGGCGCCGCTGGGCACTGACAGCCACGGTTTCCTTCCTGTGGTTCCGCGATGGGCACCCCGCCCGGACCCCGACTCGCGCGGGCGACCGGATGGGCCTTGGGGTCCTGTGGGGATCCGCTCCGACGATCGTGCGGGGACGTCAAGGCGGGCGAACGATCACGTCATCGAACTGTGAACGCCCTGCGGCATCTCGGGGACCCGGTGACGGACGGGTGGTTACCGGGGGGCAGGAGGCCCCGCCTCCGCTGCTAGCATCGGGCCGTGCCGCAGCGCGCCCGGCTCTACCTCGTCCGCCACTGCGACGTCGCCAATCCTCGTGGGGTCCTCTACGGCTACCTACCCGGCTTCAGGCTGAGCGAGAAGGGGCTGGCCCAGGCCGAGGAGATCGGCCGCCGCCTGGCCGGCCAGCCGATCCGGGCGATCCGGACCAGTCCTCTGGAGCGCGCCCGCCAGACGGCGGCGATCATCGCGCGCCACCTCGACGACGCCACGGTCGTCCCCGACGACGATCTCGTCGAGGCCCGGTTCAGCCTGTACCTCCAGGGCGTCCCCTACGCCCAGGTGCCGTGGCGCCGCCCGCTCTGGTGGGTCCACATGGTCTGGCCGGGCCTGCTCCGCCGGGACGAGACCGTCACGGCGATGGCGGACCGGATCGAGCGCGCGCTGCAGCGCCTGCTCGAGAGCTTCCCGGAAGGAGGCGGCATCTGCATCAGCCACGGCGACCCCATCCAGGCGTTCTGGATCCGCCACCTAGGCCGCCGGCCCTGGGCCCTCGACCACCTCCAGTGCGCCAAGGGCGGGCTCCTCGTCCTCGACTACCTGGATCGCCGGCTGACCGCTGTGCACTACGTCCCCCCGGCGGTTCCGGATGCCGCTGCGGACGCCCGGGCGAGCGCGACGCCGCCGCCCGGCGCATCTCGCGCCTGACCGGAGATCGCCTCAGTTGCGGGCGAGGATCCCGTCGGGATCGAATGCGCCGGCCAGCTCGTCGACCGCGCGCGCGCCTGCCGCCTCGGCCACCTCCACCGCGGCGCCGGCCGGGGCCAACCGGAGGTGGACCGCGACGATGGCCGCCAGCCTGCCGCGGCTGCCCAGCAGCAGAGCGGTGACGTCGTAGCCGACCACGTCCTTGAGGACCGGCGCGCCCACCATGACCGGCTCGCCCCCGGGAAGGACGGCCTCGATGCCGGTGAGGCTGCGCCGGGGGAGCTGGCCGCGGGCGACCAGGGCGCCGACGTGCCCGGAGCCGGGTGCGCGGGCGAGGCAGGGGACGGCCACGCCGGCTTCGGCGAGCGCCACCCCCAGCGCGGCGAGCGAGGCCCCAGCCTCGGCCCTCACGACGCCGCGGGCGGGATCGACCCCGATCGCAGCGAGCTGGGCGAGGCTGAGGACGGCACCACCTTCCGGCACCTGCACCGGGTTGCCAGGACCGCTGGTGAGGCGCAGGGGCAGCCGGTGCTCCCGGGCGATGCGCAGGACCGCGGCCACCCCCTGCTGGGAGCTCGGGGTCAGCAGGGCGCCGCCCTCGAGGACCGACGCCGGACCCAGGGTGGCGATGAGCAGGCGGTTGAGGCTCGCCTCCACTGGCGGCTGAGTGTAGATGTCACCGGCGCGCGGTCAGTGCCTGCACCGGGAACTCGGCGACCGCCGCGCCTGGGAGCGGCTCATCGCCCCGCGAGGCGGGGCACGACGCCCGGCGACCACCGCCTACGGGTTCTTGGCCCAGGTGATGACGGTGGTCTGGCCCGGGCGCTCGCGGCGCGAGACCATCTGCCAGCCGGCATCGCCCAGCACCTGCGCCTCGGCCTCCAGCTCGTCGTCGCTGTCGGCACGCTCCAGGATGAGGGAGCCGTCGGGCAGCCGCTCGGCCCTGGCGAGGTCGTCCTGCGAAACCATGATCCGAGCGTAGGCGGCCCCCTCGAGCCATCCGGGGATGGAGCGGTGACGAAACGCCGAAGGCGGGTCACAACCAGCCTCACAGATCGCACGGCCGGTGGCACCGAACCCCGGCGTCGCGACCGGCGACGCCGGGACGAGCAGCCCGCGGTGGAGACCCGCGCACGGGGGTACCGGGAGCGCAGAGCCTCGGCCCGGTGGCCGTGGGTCGACGGATCGATGTGCGCGTACACTCCTCCACAGCCTGATGGGGGCGTTGAAGGGGGGAGGTCTGACGGTGTCCAACCGCGGAGCTGACCTGGGGTGCCAGGGTGCTGGTCGGCTGGCGCGTGGGCACGGCGAGCGCGGAAGCCCCGCAGGGCAGCGGAACCGCCTGACGGTGGCGGTGTCCGTCGCGCTGGGGGCCCTGATGGCGACCCTGGGGAGCGGCTGTGCCTCGTCGGGCCCCCATGGCCCCACCGGTCAGGCCCGGGCTGCGACCACCGCCAACGCTTCCCCGAGCGCCACCGCGGTCGGGCTGCCGGCAGCGTCCCCGGCCCCTGGCGCCGCGACACCGGCGCCGGCCGGTCCCCGCGAATTCCCGGTCGGCGCCGGCACGAGCACGTCGCTCCAGGGGGTGACCTGCGTGGGCGCGAATGACTGCTGGGCCGTCGGCTGGTCGACATCGGAGACCACCGGTTACCCGCAGGCCATGATCGCCGAGGACACGGGCATCGGCTGGGACGTGGTCTCGAGTCCCGCGCCATCCGGCAGCGTGAGCAGCCAGCTCAACGGCGTCGCCTGTGCCGGGAGCGGCGACTGCTGGGCGGTTGGCAGCTACTGGCAGGGTGCCCAGGCCGCCACCAGCATCTCGCTGCCGCTGATCGAGCAGGACACCGGGAGCGGCTGGAAGGTCGTCTCCGGCCCCGCCCCGGCCGGTGGGGAGGTGAGCTCCCTCAACGGCGTGACCTGCCTCAGCGCCGGGGACTGCTGGGCGGTCGGCTACTCGTCGGGAGCCGGCTCAGCGGGCGCGGGCTCCCAGACGCTGATCGAGCAGAACACGGGCAGTGGCTGGAGCATCGTCTCCAGCCCCGATCCCTCCTCCGCCGGCGATGGCGGTCAGCTTGCCGGCGTTGCCTGCGTGAGCGCAGCCGGCTGCTGGGCTGTCGGCTACTGGGACGCAGTCAACGGCGTCCCTCGGACGTTGATCGAGCAGTACGCCGGCAGCGGCTGGAGCATCGTCTCCAGCCCCGGTCCCAGCCCGAGCCCCAACCAGTCTGTCGGAGCCGGGAGCGTCCTCCTCGGCGTGACCTGCGCCAGCGAGAGCGGCTGCTGGGCGGTCGGCTACAGCAACGGATCCAAGGGCACGACCGAGGGCCTCGTCGAGGAGTACGGCGCGAGCGGCTGGAGCATCGTCCCCAGCAGCACTCCCGCGGCGCACCTCCTCAGCGTGGCATGCGCCGGTGCCGCCAGCTGCTGGGCGGTCGGCGCATCCACCACTGCCAGCGGGGGCACGCTGGTCGCGGAGAGCATGGGCCTCGGGTGGGGCACCGTCTCCACCCCCGACGAATACGACACCACGGCCCCTCAGCTGAACGCCGTCGCATGCGAAAGCGACGGCGAGTGCTGGGCGGTCGGTGGACCCTCAGCGCAGACCGGCAGCGGCCAGATGGTCCTCGATCAGCTGTCGGGGTCGACGACCTGACCGGCCGGCCCCGGCAGCCTCCTCCGAGATCAGGTTCCGAGATCAGGTTGACGCCGGTGGCCGCCCGCCACTATGCTTCGCCGACGATGCAGATCGCGCACGCCTCGAAACAGCTCGCCGGAAGCAAAGCCCTCGCAGGGGCCAAAGCCGCCGGAACGAAGTAGAGGCGCGCGCCGCAAGGCGCTCCCGCCGCCAGCGGAAGAGGGCTCCCCCAGAGCGAGGGAGCCCTCTTTGTTTCTCTCCGACATTCGCAAAGCAGTCCGCGGGAGTCCCATGAGCATCCACAACCCATCACCGCCGATCCGGATCGTCGTGCTGCCCGGAGACGGCATCGGCCCGGAGGTCATCGCCGGCGCCGTGCGGGTCCTCGAGGCCGCAGCCTCGGCACACGATCTGAACCTGGAGCTCACCGAGCATCCGATCGCCGGCGCCGCCATCGAGGCCGAGGGGTGCCCCCTCCCGGAGGCCACGCTGCAGCTCTGCCGCGGCGCCGACGCCGTGCTCTTCGGGGCCGCGGGGGCCCCCCGCTGGGACCACCTCCGCGGCGACGCGCGGCCCGGAGCCGCGATCCACGGACTGCGCCGGGGGCTCGGCCTCTGCATCAACCTCCGGCCCGTCCGCGCCTTCCCCGCCCTGGCGGGGTGCGGTCCACTCCGGCCCGAGATCGCCCGCGAGAGCGACTTCATCGTGGTTCGGGAGCTGGCGGGCGGCGCCTACTACGGCAAGCACGGCCGCCACGGCGAGGGCGACGGTGAGCGCGCCTTCGACACCATCACCTACACCCGGCACGAGATCGCGCGCGCCGTCGGCTTCGCCTTCGACCTCGCCCGTCGACGCCGCCGTCACCTCACCTCGGTGGACAAGGCCAACGCGCTCTGGAGCGGGCGGTTGTGGCGTGACGTCACCTCCGAGCTGGCCCGCGAGAACCCCGACGTCACCCTCGAGCACCAGCTCATCGACAGCTTCGCGCTGCGCATGCTCCAGCAGCCCCGCCGGCTCGACGTGGTCGTCGCCGAGAACCTCTTCGGCGACATCCTGAGCGACGAGGCGGCGGCGATCAGCGGCTCGCTGGGGCTGATGGCCTCGGCCAGCCTCAACCCCGTAGGCGGCCCGGCCCTCTACGAGCCGATCCACGGCACCGCGCCCGACATCGCCGGCCGCGGCGTCGCCAACCCGGTCGGCGCCATCCTCAGCGTGGCGCTGCTCTTCGAGCACTCGCTGCGACTCCCCGAGATCGCCGCCGAGATCCGCGCCGCCGTGGAGGCGGCCCTCGACGCCGGCGTGCGAACCCCCGACCTCGGCGGCCAGGCCACGACCGCCGGGATGACCGACGCTGTGCTCACCGCCCTCGATCTGCGCCACCCGCTGGAGGTGACGGCGTGAGCGTGAAGCGCATGGCCATCGTCGACTCGACCCTCCGCGAGGGCGAGCAGTTCGCCGGAGCCGCGTTCACCACCGAGCAGAAGCTGGACATCATCGCCGCCCTCGACGAGTTCGGAGTCGAGTACATCGAGATGACCTCGCCGGCGGCCTCGCCCCGCTCGGACGCGGACCTCCGGGCCGCGGTCGCCGCCCGTCCCGGGGCCAGGGTGCTCACCCACACCCGCTGCTCCATCGAGGATGTCGACCGGGCCCTCGCTGCCGGGGTCGACGGGGTCAACGTCCTCTTCGCGACCTCCGACATCCTGCGCCGGGCGAGTCACGGGCGCTCCCTCGACGAGGTGGTGGACATCGCCTGCCGGGTCGTCGACCACGTCCGCCGGGCCGGCCGCGAGATCCGCTTCAGCTGCGAGGACGCCTTCCGCAGCGACCGCGAGGAGCTGCTCGCGGTGTACGCGGCCGTGGACGCCTGCGGTCCTGACCGGGTCGGCATCGCCGACACCGTGGGCGTGGCCACGCCGCGCGAGGTCGAGGCCCTGGTCGGGGCGGTGCGCGCCGTGGTGAGCGGCGGCATCGAATTCCACGCCCACAACGACACCGGCTGCGCGGTGGCCAACGCCCTGGCGGCCCTCGAGGCCGGCGCCACCCACATCGACACCACCGTGCTCGGGATCGGCGAGCGCAACGGGATCACCTCGCTCTCCGGCCTGATCGCCCGGGTGGGCACCGTCTCCCCGGAGCAGGTCGAGCCCTACCGCCTCGACCTGCTGCCCCAGCTCGACGCCCGGGTCGCCGGGATCCTTGGCATCGGGGTCCCCTTCAACGCCCCCATCACCGGCGCCTTCGCCTTCACCCACAAGGCGGGCATCCACAGCAACGCGGTGCTCCGCGACCCGCGCAGCTACGAGGTGCTGCAGCCCGAGCGTTATGGCCTGGAGCGGCAGATACTCATCGGCCACCGGCTGGTCGGCCGCCACGCCATCCGCGACCGCGCCGGCAGCCTCGGCCTGGACCTCGACGAGGAGCAGATCGCCGCCATCACGGCCGAGATCAAGCGGCGCGCCGACGCCGCCACCCTCGCCGACGAGCAGGTGGACGAGCTCCTGCGCCGCTGGCCCACCCCCACCCAGCCCACCCATCAGGAGAGCCGAAGGACATGGGAACACTGGTCGAAGAGATCCTGACCCGGCGCCTGGGCCGGCCCGTCCGCGCCGGCGACACGGTGGTCGCCGAGGTGGACGCGGTGATGGCCCACGACGTCACCGGACCGCTCGCCATCGACGCCTTCCGCAGCCTCGAGATGCCGCTCTGGAACCCGGGGCGGACGGTCTTCAGCTTCGACCACGTCTTCCCCTCCAACAGCGTGGCCGCCAGCGAGCTGCACCGGCGGATCCGCGAGTTCGCCGCCGAGCACGGCGTCCGCAACCTCTTCGCCGAGGGCATCTGCCACCTGGTGATGGTCGAGCGCGGCTTCGTCCGCCCGGGCGGGGTGGTGGTCGGCGCCGACTCCCACAGCACCACCTATGGCGCCCTGGGCTGCTTCGCCACCGGGATGGGCTCCACCGACATCGGGGTCACCATGGCCACCGGGCGCTCCTGGTTCCGGGTGCCCGAGACGCTCCGGATCGAGGTGACCGGCGAGCTGCGCCGGGGCGTCCAGTCCAAGGACCTCGCCCTCCACGTCATCGGCCGCCTCGGCGCCGAGGGCGCCAGCTACCTGGCGGTCGAGTGGGGCGGTCCGACCGTCTCCGCCATGGGGATGTCGGAGCGCTTCACCCTCTCCAACCTCTCGGTCGACTTCGGCGCCAAGTGCGGGCTCTGCGAGGTCGACCCGACCACCTGGGCGTACCTCGGCCTCCCCGACGGCGGACCGCTGCAGCCCCACGACCCCGCGTACTCCGACATCCTGCGCATCGAGGCCGGCGACCTGGAGCCGCAGGTCTCGGCGCCGCCCGCGATCGAGAACGTGCGCCCCCTCTCGGAGCTGGCCGGCACCCGCCTGGACGAGGTCTTCATCGGCAGCTGCGCCAACGGCCGGATCGAGGACATGGCCGTGGTCGCCGGGATTCTGGAGGGCCGCCAGGTCAACCCCACCACCCGGACGATCATCATCCCGGGGACCCGCACCGCTTACGTGCAGGCGCTGGAACGGGGCTACATCGACACCTTCGTGCGCGCCGGGGCGGTGGTGATGGCCGCCGGCTGCGGCCCCTGCCTGGGCCGCCAGCACGGCACCCTCGGCCCCGGCGAGCGCGCCCTCTCCACCAGCATGCGCAACTACCCGGGGCGGATGGGCAGCCCGGACGCCGAGATCTACCTGGCCAACCCGGCGGTGGCGGCGGCGTCCGCCCTGGCCGGGGTGATCGCGGACCCACGGGAGGAGAGCTGATGGCACGGGTCTTCCGCTTCGGCGACGGCATCTCGACCGATGCCATCACGCCCGGCCGCTACAACCTGACCACCGACCCGGCGGCGCTCGCCCAGGCCTGCTTCATCGAGAACCGCCCCGACTTCCACGAGTCGGTGCGGCCCGGGGACGTGATCGTGGCGGGGAGCAACTTCGGCTGCGGCAGCTCGCGGGAGCACGCTCCGCTCTCCATCAAGGCCTGCGGGGTCAGCGCCGTGGTGGCCCGGTCGTTCGCCCGCATCTTCTACCGCAATGCGGTCAACCTCGGGCTGCCGGTGATCCGCTGCGCCGACCTCCACGACGCCGTGCGGGAGGGCGACGAGGTCGAGGTCGACATCGAGCACGGCACCGTGACCGCCCACGGCCGGACCTTCCAGGGAGAGCCGCCGTCCGCGGTCGCCCGCCGCATCAGCGAGGCTGGCTCGCTCGTCGAGCTGATCCGAAACCACGGCTGGGCCGCCATCGAAGAGGTGGTCTGACCATGCCCACCCACGAGGAGATCTGACCATGGCCGCATCGACCGCCCCCTGCCCCGAGTGCGACGCCCAGGTGGAGATCGGCGAGGACGCCGAGGTGGGTGAGATCGTCACCTGCCCCGAGTGCGGCGCCGACCTCGAGATCCGGGGGCTCGCCCCCGCCCGTCTCGAGGTGGCCCCGCCCGAGGAGGAGGACTGGGGCGAGTGACGTCTCCCCGCATCGGCGTGCTCTGCTCCCGCATCCGGCTCGAGGAGAAGCTGCTCCTCCAGGCCCTCCGCGCCCGCGGCGCCGAGCCGGTGCGGATCGACGACGACGAGGCGGTCCTGGAGATCCGCGGCCAGGCCGGCACCTCGCCACCGTGGGACGCCGTCCTCGACCGCAGCCTGAGCCAGTCCCGGGCACTGGCCGCGCTCCGCGTCCTCGAGGCGCAGGGCGTCACCACCGTCAACGCCGCCGCGGTGGTGGCGGTCTGCGGCGACAAGGTGGCCACCAGCGCGGCCCTGGCGCGCCGCGGCCTGCCCACCCCCCGGACCCTGGTCGCGTTCACCCCCGAGGCCGCCCTGCGCGGCGTCGAGGAGCTGGGCTACCCGGTCGTGATCAAGCCCGCGGTCGGCTCCTGGGGCCGGATGGTGTCGCGGCTCAACGACCGCGACGCCGCCGAGGCGGTGCTGGAGCACAAGCGCGCCCTCGGCTCCGCCGCCGACTCCGTCTTCTACGTCCAGGAGCACGTCGACAAGCCGGGGCGCGACATCCGCAGCTTCGTGGTGGGCGGCGAGACCATCTGCGCCATCTACCGGGAGTCGGAGCACTGGATCACCAACACCGCCCGCGGCGGCCACGCCTCCAACTGCCCGGTGACGGCGGAGATCGACCGGCTCTCCCGGGGCGCGGCCGACGCGGTGGGGGGCGGGATGGTCGCGGTGGACCTCCTGGAGAGCCGGGACGGCCGCCTGCTCATCAGTGAGGTCAACCACACCATGGAGTTCCGCAACAGCATCGACACCACCGGGGTCGACATCCCCGGCCGGATGGCCGACCACGTGCTCGCGCTGGCCGCGCGCGTGCCGGCGGTGAGCGCCGCCTCATGACCACGGGAGCCGGTGAGGCGCCGGCGGGGCACGTCGGCGAAGGGGGGTTTGCGCAGGCGCGAGATGCAATCGCGCCGATCGGGGTCCCCGCGTGGCCTGCCACGTGGGGTGAGATCACAAGCCGCCGACGCCAGAGGCGTCGGACGAGCGTCCCCCCGAAGCTGACGTGCCCCACCGGCGCAATCCCGGAAGACGTCCCATGACCGCGACCGGGGCCACCGCCGAGACCGCCGCGCCCGCCATCGCGGTCGGCGACCTCCTGCTCGAGATGCTCGCCATCCCGAGCCCGACCGGCAGCGAGTGGCGGCTGGCGACGGCGCTCCGGGAGCGGCTGGCCGGCGCCGGCTTCGGCGCCGACATCGACCCCGCCGGCAACGTGGTCGCGGGCTGGGGCGACGGCCCCCACGAGGTCATGCTGCTCGGCCACCTCGACACCGTCCCCGGAACCATCCCGCCCCGGCACCAGGGCGGCCGGATCTTCGGCCGCGGCTCGGTGGACGCCAAGGGCCCTCTCGCGGCCGCGGTCGCCGCCGTCTCCCGCCAACCACGTGGCGGACCGAGCCGCTTCACAGTGATCGGCTGCGTCGACGAGGAGGGGGACTCCCGGGGCGCCCGCCAGGTCGCCACCCGACCCGCGCCCGACACGCTCATCGTCCTCGAGCCCAGCGGGTGGGAGGCGGTCACGGTCGGGTACCGGGGGATCGTCCGCGCCGAGCTGCGCCTGGAGGACGCCCTCCGCCATCGGGCCGCGCCCGCATCGACCGTGGCCGACCGGCTGGTGGCCCTCCTCGCCCACCTCCAGGCCGAGCTGGACGCGCGCGGCGCCGGGCGCAGCCCGTTCCACCGCGCCGACCTGCGCGTCACCGGGCTGGAGGTCATCGGCACCGGGCTGCGCGAGACGGCGGTGGCGCGGCTGCAGTTCCGGCTCCCGCCGGATCTCGGCTGCGCGTCCCTGCTCGACTGGCTGGACGGGGAGCGGGGCCAGGCCGAGCTCCTGGTTCAATTCGCCGTCGATGCGGTCCACACCCCCCGCGACAGCCGGGCGGCGCGGGCCCTGACCCGAGCCATCCGCCACCGGGGCGGGACGCCCCATCACAAGGTCAAGACGGGAACCGCCGACATGAACCTGCTGGTCCCCCGCTGGGGCTGCCCCGCCGTCGCGTACGGCCCCGGCGACTCCCACCTCGACCACACCCCCGAGGAGGCGGTGGACGTGGAGGAGCTGGAGCGCGCGGTGGACGTCCTCGCCGCCGCGCTCGAGGAGCTGAGCCGGTGAGGGCGGTCATCCAGGGGGGCTCGGGCTACATCGGGGGCGAGCTGCTCCGCCTGCTCTGCGGCCATCCGGGGATCGAGGTCGTCCAGGTCTCCTCCGAGCGCCTCCGCGGCAAGCCGGTCACCTCCGCGCATCCGCACCTCCGCGACCGGACCGAGCTGCGCTTCTGCGGGCGCGACGACCTGGAGCCGGCGGACGTCGTCTTCTCGGCGCTCCGGCACGGTGAGACCGCGCCGCGCATCGACGCCACCCTGGCCCTGGCCCCGGTGGTCGTCGACCTCTCCGCCGACTTCCGGCTCCACGACCCCGCCGGCTACCCCCGCTGGTATGGATGGGACCACCCCCGCCCCGAGCTGCTCCCCACCTTCGTGGGCGGGCTGGCCGAGCTCCACCGCGAGCGGATCGCCAGCGCCGATCGCCTCTCGATCGGCGGCTGCGTGGCCACCGCCGCCATCCTGGCCCTGGCGCCGTTGGTCCGGGCCGGCCTCGTCGACCCGGCCCAGCCGATCGTGGTCGACGCCCTGATCGGCTCCTCGGCGGCCGGCTCGGAGCCCACCGCGAGCTCGCATCACCCGCACCGCAGCGGCGCCATGCGCAGCTTCGCCCCCACCGGGCACCGCCACACCGCCGAGGTGCTCCAGGAGCTGAGCGCGCTCGGCACCATCGGCGAGGTGGCGCTCAGCGTCACCTCGGTGGAGGCGGTCCGGGGCATCCTGGTCACGGCCCACCTCTGGCTCCGCGAGCCGGTCGAGGAGAGGGAGATCTGGCGGGTGCTGCGGACCGCGACCGCCCCCAAGCCCTTCCTCCGGGTGGTCAAGCAGGTCCAGGGGCTCCACCGCTATCCCGACCCCCGGCTGGTCACCGGCACCAACCGCTGCGATCTCGGCTTCAGCCGCGATCCGTGCTCCCGCCGCCTGGTGGTGACCGCGGCCATCGACAACCTGGTCAAGGGCGCCGCCGGGCAGGCCGTCCAGGCCGCCAACATCCGGCTCGGCCTCCCCGAGACGGCGGGCCTGGAGCTCTCCGCCCTCTACCCGCTGTGACCACCGTCGTCAAGATCGGCGGCAGCCTGGAGGTCGGCGAGGCCGGCCCCCTCCTCGCCGAGCTGGCCGGTTTCACCGAGCCGCTGGTGATCGTCCACGGCGCCCATCTCCAGCTCGACCGCCTGGCCGCGGCGCTCGGCCGTCCCCCGCGGATGGTGACCTCGGCGCGCGGCGAGGTGACCCGCTACACCGACCGGGAGACCATGGACCACTTCCTGATGGCGTACTGCGGGCTCACCAACAAGCGGCTGGTCGAGGCGCTGCGCCGGCGGGGCGCCGGCGCGGTCGGGCTCTCGGCGATGGACGGGGGGATCGCGACCGGCCGGCGCAAGCCCGATCTGCGGATCGTCGACGGCGGCCGCCCCCGTGTCCTGCACGACAACCACGCCGGCACCATCGAGGCGGTCGACCCCTCCCTGCTCCGCCTCCTCCTCGACGCCGGCCGGCTCCCGGTGCTGACCCCGCCCGCGATCTCCGACCAGGGCGAGGCGATCAACGTCGACGGCGACCGCCTGGCGGCGGAGGTGGCCATCGCGCTGGGCGCGCAGCGCCTATTGATCCTGATGAACGTGCCGGGGCTGCTCCGCGATCCCGCCGACGAGGCAACCGTCATCCCGCGCCTCGATCCGCGCGAGATCGATGGCCACCTCCCGCTCGCCCGGGGGCGGGCCAGGGTCAAGCTGCTGGCCAGCCGGCGCGCGCTCGAGGGCGGGGTGCCCGCGGTGGTCCTCGGCGACGGCCGCGGGGATCGCCCACTGTCCCGCGCCCTCGCCGGCGCCGGGACCTGGATCGCCGCTTCGGAGTATGGTCCGCTCGCTCCCTGAACCCCGGAGGCTGCAGGATTGCAGGTAGTGAGCCCACACCCGGATCGTCCCCGTGGCGATTGCTGACGTCCCCCTCCGCCCATCCCGACCCCGGCCGGCGTTCCGGCCCGCACCCTCGGGTGCGCCGTGACCGCGGTCGCCCTCCGGGTCCTGCAGCTCGTCGACGCGGCCGCGTTCCTGCTCATCGGCCTGCTCGCCCTGCGCGACTGGTGGCGTGGCCGCGAGCGCCGCCGCGGCTTCCTGGCCATCGCGCTGGGATGCCTGGGCCTGGTGGCCCTGGGCGCGGGGCTGGCGCCCGTGATCGGGCACGCGGCCCACCTCGCCGCTGTCCTGCTCGTCCTCTTCGTGGCCTCCGCGGCCGGGCTCGTCCTCTACCGGCACTCCGTGCTCCGCCTGCCGATCTGGGGGCGCCTGCTGGCGGTCGCCGGCCTGCTGGGCGCGACCGCCTTCAGCTTCGCGGTGGGCCTGCCCGTCGCCGCCCGTCCCGGTGTCGCCCCGACCACCCTCCAGTCGGTGGCGCTGGACATCGTGCTCGTGGTCTGGTGCCTCGCGGTGGCGGAACCCGCCTACCGGCTGGCCCGCCTCTCCGCCGACCTCCCCGCGATCCAGCGGGCCCGGATGCGCTCCATCGCCGCCGGCTACAGCGGGATCATGGTGGTGGTCGCCCTCTTCCTGCTGGCCTTCACGATCGGCGAGGACCGTCTCGCCGTCGCCCTCTACGCCTTTGCCCTGCTCTGCGTCCCGCCGCTGTACGCGGGATTCGCGCCGCCCCGCTGGCTGCGCCGCATCTGGCGCCGCCCCGAGGAGGACCGGCTCCGCCACGCCACCCACGACCTCCTCCTCTTCAGCCCCGATCGGGTAACCCTGGCCGGCCGCGGCCTCGACTGGGCGATCCGGCTGGTGGGCGGCGGCGCCGGGATGATCGCGGACGCGGGCGAGGAGCTGCTGGCGGTCCAGGGGATCTCGGAGACCGAGGTGCACCAGATCGTCGAGCTCGTGCATCTCCCCTCCTCCCCTCACCTGGTCCGGCTCCGGAGGGGCTCCCGCACCGCCATCGTGCACGCCCTGCCCATGAACGCCGGCACCGGGGTCCTGGCCGTCCTCTCCGGCTCGCTCTCCCCCGCCTTCGACGCCGAGGAGGCCGACTGGCTGGCCGGCTACGCGGCGGCGCTCGCCATCGCCCTGGACCGGGTTCGGGTCGCCGAGCTGTCGGCCCAGACCGAGACCGAGCTGCGCAATGCCAGGGACCTGGCCGAGGCCGCCAGCCAGGCCAAGAGCGAGTTCCTCTCCCGGGTCAGCCACGAGCTGCGCACCCCGCTCACCGCCATGATCGGCTACGCCGAGCTGCTCCTCACCGAACCCCTGGACGCCGAGCAGGAGCAGCACATCCGGACCGTCCTCAAGGCGGGCGACCACCTGCTCGCGCTGGTCAACGACATCCTGGACATCTCCCGCATCGAGGAGGGCCGGCTCCCGCTCTCGGCCGAGCCGGTCAGCGTCAGGGAGGTGGTCGGCGAGGTCCTCGACCTGGCCAGGCCGATGGCCGGCGAGCTGGGCACCCGGGTCCGCGCCGTCAGGATCCCGGGGTCGCCCTGCGTCGCCGCCGACCACCAGCGGCTCAAGCAGGTTCTGCTCAACTTTGTCACCAACGCGATCAAGTACAACCACCGCGGCGGCTGGCTGGAGGTCACCGCCCAGGCCGCCGGCGGGCGCTGCCGCGTCGCGGTCGCCGACAGCGGCCCGGGGCTGCGGCCCGAGGAGGTGGAGCGGCTCTTCGCTCCCTTCGAACGCCTGGAGGCCACCGCCTCCGGGGTCGACGGCACCGGGCTGGGGCTGGCCCTCTCCAAGTCGCTGACCGAGGCGATGGGCGGGAGCATCGGGGTGGAGAGCCGGGTGGGGAAGGGCAGCACCTTCTGGGTGGAGCTGCCCCTGGCTGCGGCCGCCGGGTGAGGGGGCGACTCGACCGGCTGACGGCGGCGCCATCGGCCACGGGGCTCGCCGCCGGCGCCAGCACCGGGATCCGCTGGGCGCGGGGCGGGACTTGTCAGGCCCTCACGCGATGGTCGACCCGGGCGGCGGGTCCTGCTCTGCTGGCCGCGGGTCGGCGGTCCCCGGACGGTCTGTGGCCAGCCACGCGCCGGCGTCCTCCAGGGTGCCGAACGTCTCGGTCTCGACGTGCTCTCGGTACCTCGCCAGCAGGGGCTCCATCGAGCTCAGCGTCACCACGCTCTGGGGAAGGACGATCGCCAGGCGCTTCAATCCCAGCGCCGCGGCCCGGGGGATGCCGACGTCGGCGAAGGCCGTCGTGGCGCCCGGCTGCACCACGTGCCGCTTCCGGGAGTCGCTCAGGCACCGGGTGGCGTGGTGCTCCTCCACCGCCTCCAGGAAGGTGGGGATGGCCGCCTCGATCTCGCCGGTGTCAGCCCAGTCCCGGAACCTGATCAGGATCCACCGAGCTGCGCCATCCCACTGGATGAGAACCCTTGGGGTGTCCATGTAGGTCTGGGTTGACATGTGCGCCCGCCTCGATGCCAGGAACTTCGCTCCCAGGATACGGCGGCCCGCCGCTCCAGGCCCGGCCGCGCGGCAACCGTGTCACCTCCCGCGACCTGCCCGTGACGGCGGCGGGAGGGCCGTCCGGCGAGCCGGGCGCGCCCCGGGGGTGCCCCCGCGGTACGGTCCGCCGCCGGCTCACGTCCCGGGCAGGGTCCCCGCCTGGGCCATGGTGGCGACGGTGAGCACCAGCACCACGAAGACGCCCAGCACCAGGGTGCCGGCGGCGGTGGTCAGCAGCACGGCGCTCCCGGCCCAGCCGGTGCGCGGCCATTCGTACGCGGGCCTCTCCTCCGCCGGGCGCTGGAACATGATCAGCGTCACCCGCAGGTAGTAGAAGACCGAGACGGCGCTGGTGCCGATCCCCCAGAGGGCGAGGGCGACGTTGTGGGCCTGGATCGCCGCGGCGAAGACCAGGAACTTGCCGAAGAAGCCGGCGGTGGGCGGGAAGCCCGCCAGCGAGAGCAGGAAGAAGCCCATCGCCGCCGCCACGTACGGGCGCCGGTGCCACAGGCCCCGGAGGTCGTCGTAGCTGTCGAGGTCCTCGCCCCGGCCGCTCATCACCGTGACCACCGCGAAGGCGCCGAGGTTGGTGACCGCGTAGGCGGCGAGGTAGTAGAGGGCACCCTGGACACCCAGCGGGGTCCCCACCCCGACGGCGACCCCGATCAGGATGTAACCGGCCTGGGCGATGCCCGAGTAGGCGAGCATCCGCTTGATGCTGTTCTGGGTGAGGGCGGCGAGGTTGCCGACCACCATCGAGAGGATCGCCACGGCGATCACCACCGCGCTCCAGCGGCTGACGTAGGCGGCGAAGGCGTCGTCGAAGACGCGGATCAGGACCACGAAGGCGGCCACCTTGGTGGCCACGCTCATGAAGGTGGTGACCGAGGTGGGTGCGCCCTGGTAGACGTCGGGGGTCCAGGCGTGGAAGGGCGCCGCGCTGACCTTGAAGGCGAGGCCGATGAACATCAGGATGATCCCGCCCACCAGCAGCGGGTCGGCGGGCGTGGAGCGGCTGATGGCGGCGGCGATCTGGGCGAGCTGGGTGTGCCCGGTCTCGCCGTACACCAGCGCCATCCCGAAGAGCAGGAAGGCGGAGGCGAAGGAGCCGAGCAGCAGATACTTGACCGCCGCCTCCTGGGAGCGCTCCTCCTGGCGGGAAAAGCCGCTCAGGATGTAGAGCGAGATCGAGAGCAGCTCGACGGCGAGGAAGATGACCATCAGGCTGGTGGCGCCGGCGAGCAGCATCATCCCCACCGTCGCCGCCATCACCAGCGCGTAGTACTCGCCGTGGTGGAGGCGGCGCCGGTTGAGGTAGCCGGGGCTGATCACCACGGTGAGCAGCGACGTCACCAGGATCACGCCGTCGGCGAAGACGGCGAGCCGGTCGTAGGCGAAGGCGCCGAAGAGGACGCTGCGACCGGCGGGGCCGGCGTCGTACCAGCCCCAGACGCTCACCGCCAGGGCGCCGAGCAGGACGGCCCCGCTGAAGACGGCCAGCCAGGTGCGCCGTGCCGGCGGCACCACCAGGTCGAGGAGCATGAGGGCGAGGAAGCCGCCGGCGACGACGATCTCGGGGAGGAGACCGACGAGGTCGTGCCACCCCGGCGTCGCGGTGGCGAGCGGCAGGACTGCGAGCGCGTTCACGGCGTTGCCCCGGTCGGGGCCGTCCCCGCATTTGCCACCGCCGCGGGCGGGCTGGCGGTGCTTGCGTCGGCGAGGGTCACGTAGCCGGGTACCGACTGGGAGGTGACCGCGCCCACCGGGTGCGGGTACACCCCGAGGAAGACGATCAGCGCGGCGAGCGGGGCCAGCACCAACCCCTCGCGGAGGCGCAGATCCCGCACCTTCTCGGTGACCGGCCGGGTGGGCTCGTGCATCATCCCCTGGTGCATGCGCAGCATGTACCAGCTGGCGAGGACCACCCCCAGGCCGGCGAGCACCGCCAGCAGCCAGAAGTACTGGAACGCCCCCAACATGATGGTGAACTCGCCGACGAAGCCGTTGGTCCCGGGCAGGCCGAGGGCGCCCAGGGTGATGACCAGGAAGAAGAGGTAGAGCCAGGGCATCCGCTTCTGGAGTCCCCCCAGCTCACGGATGTCGCGGGTCCCGGTGCGGGCCTCGACCATGCCGACCACCAGGAAGAGGCCGGCGATGATGATGCCGTGGTTGACGATCTGGATGATCGCGCCGTTGATCCCGTTCTGGTCGAGGCTGAAGATGCCGAGCGCGATGAACCCGAGGTGGGAGACGCTGGCGAAGGCGACGATCCGCTTGAGGTCGACCTGGCTCAGCGCCATCAGGGCGCCGTAGAGGATGCTGAGGATGGCGAGCGCCACCAGCAGCGGCTGGAGCTGGTGGACCGGCCCGCTAAAGAGGGTGATCGCGAACCGGATGAACCCGTAGGCGCCCATCTTGCTGACCACCCCGGCGAAGAACACCAGCACCGGGGTCGGCGCCGACTCGTAGAGGTCGGGGAGCCAGGTGTGGAAGGGGACGATGGGCAGCTTGATGGCGAAGGCCAGCGCGAAGGCGAGGAAGGCGAACATCGCCGGGGTCAGGGTCGGCACGCTGGTGAAGGGGAGCGGCACCCCGGTCTGGGCCGGCAGCGGCGACTGGAGGAGCACCTCGAGGTCGAAGGTGTTGCGGCCCCCGGCCAGCGCCTGGAAGTGCAGGTAGAGGATCGCGACCAGCATCAGCAGGCTGCCCGCCACCGTGTAGATCACGAACTTGAGGGTGGCCCGGCCCCGGTTCTCGTTCCCGTAGAAGGCGAGCAGGAAGTAGAGGGGGATGAGCATCCCCTCCCAGAAGAGGTAGAAGAGGAGCAGGTCCAGGCTCACCAGGACGCCGGTGGTGGCGGCCTCGGCGAGCAGGGTGAGCCCGCAGAAGAGCTTGAGCCGCTCCGTGGAGCTGCGCGACACCACCAGGGCGCCGAGCAGGAAGACGCCGGCGTTGAGGGCGAGGATCCAGGCCGAGACGCCGTCGACGCCGAGGTGGTAGGAGGCGCCGATGGCGGGGATCCAGCTGGCCTGCTCCACGTCGTGCATCGGCAGCGGCCCGCCGCTCGCGCCGGTGGTCGCGACCCCGTAGACGATCATCCCCACCAGCACCGCCTCCACCGCCGCGAAGGCGACGGTCACCCCCTTGATCACGCCGGCGGCGCGACCGGGGACGGCCTGGAGGACGATGGCCCCGGCGACCGGGAGCAGGAGGATGGCGGTCAGCCAGGGGAAGCCGCTCATCGGGTGAGCCCGGCGGCCACCATCACGGCGACGGTGAAGATGATCACGAAGAGGACCATGTAGGAGGCGTAGTCGCGGATCAGCCCGGTCTGGGCGCTGCGGAACGCCGAGCTGAAGTCGGTGGCGACGCCGGAGACACCCTTGATCCAGCTGTCCATCACCGGCTCGCCCACTCGGCGGAGGGCGCGGGCGACGGCGCGGGTGGGACGGACCAGCAGGGCGTCGTAGATCTCGTCGAAGTACAGCTTGTTGAAGGAGAGCCGGGGCAGCAGGCGCAGCCCGGGCCGCGCCAGCAGCCGCGACGGGTCCAGGTCGCGGCGCCACCAGATGCGGATCGCGACGCCGATGCCGATCAGGCTGCAGGTCACCCCGATCAGAAAGCCGATCACACCCGGCCAGGTGCCGGGGGCCTTGGCCAGTGGACCGCTGCCGGGAGCGGTGAACACCGGGTTGAGGAAGGCGTTGATGAGATGCGGACCGAAGCTCACCGGCCATTGCAGCGCCCAGCCGGCGACCGCCGAGAGCCCGGCGAGGATGACCACCGGCCAGAGCATCACCGCCCGCGCCTCGTGCGCGTTGCGGGCCGCCTCCGAGCGCGGCTCGCCCCGGAAGGTCGTGCCGTACAGCCGGAAGGCGTAGAGGCCGGTGAGCACGTTGACGGCGATGCCGACGATGTAGAGGGCGGGAGCGCCGGGACCGTTGAGCAGGCCGAAGCCGAGCAGGTCCTCCTTGGAGAACATCCCGGCGAAGAGGAAGCCGGCCAGGGCCAGGGAGCCGACCAGGAAGCTCCAGGCGGTGACCCGCATCCGGGCATCGATCCCACCCATCTCGCGGATGTCCTGCTCGTCGTGGACGGCGTGGATGACGTTGCCGGCGGCCAGGAAGAGGAGCGCCTTGAAGAAGGCGTGGAGCAGGAACTGGTACATCCCGGCGGCGTAGGCGCCGATCCCCACCGCGAAGATCATCAGCCCGATCTGGGACATCGTCGAGTAGGCGATCACCCGCTTGATGTCCTGCTGGGTCAGCGCGATGAAGCCGGCCATCACCGCCGTGCCCATGCCCACGCAGGCGACCATCCCCGCCGCGATCGGGGCCAGGTCGAAGAGGGCGTGGAAGCGGGCGATCAGGTAGACGCCCGCGGTGACCATGGTCGCCGCGTGGATGAGGGCGGATACCGGGGTGGGGCCCTCCATGGCGTCGGGGAGCCAGGTGTGGAGGGGGAACTGGGCCGACTTGGCGAAGGCCGCGATGGCGAGCAGGATGCAGATCAGGGTGATCAGCGGGGTCCCCGTGCCCAGCGATCCGGCGTGGGCGAAGATCTGAGGCAGGCTCAGGGTGTAGAGGTGCCCGGACCTGATGACGGCGCAGTGCACCCCCGGTGGACACGCCGGGGTCAGGTTGACGAACAGCAGGAAGGCGGCGATCACCAGCGCCACGTCGCCGATGACCTGGGTGATCATCGCCTTGCGGGCGGCCAGCACGGCGCTGCGGCGCTCGTACCAGAAGCCGATCAGCAGGTAGCTGGAGAGCGCCACCGCCGCCCAGCCGATGATCAGGATCACCAGGTTGGCGGCCAGCACCAGCAGCGCCATCGAGAAGATGAAGAAGTTCATGTAGCTGAAGAACCGCGCCACCCCGTCGTCGTGCTCCATGTAGCCGACCGAGTAGACGTGGATCAGCAGCCCCACCCCGGTGATGACCAGCAGCATCAGCACCGAGAGCTGGTCGACGGTGACGCTGACCGAGACGTTGAGGTTGCCGGAGCCGAGGTTCAGCCAGTTCCAGAGCGTCGCGGTCACCGACTGGTGACCGGCGGCGGCGCCCAGCACCTCGACGAAGATCACCAGGGTGACCGCGAAGGCGCCGGCGATGGAGAGCGTGCCGGCGAGGTTAACGAAGCGGCGGCCCAGGACCGGACCGAGGAGGCCGCAGAGGGCGCTCCCGGCGAGCGGGAAGAGCAGCACCAGGCCGGCGAGCAGGGCGGCGGTCGAGGTGCTCACCGCTTCATCTCGTCGAGGTCGTCGACGTCCAGCTCACGGCCGATGCTGAAGACGCGGGTCAGGAGGCCGAGGCCGACCACCACCTCGGCGGCGGCCACCACGATCACCATGAAGGCGAAGACCTGGCCCTCCTCGCTGTTGAGGAAGCTCGAGTAGCCGACCAGGGCCAGATTGACGGCGTTGAGCATCAGCTCGATCGACATGAAGACGACCAGCGGGTTGCGCCGGATCAGCACCCCCAGGGCGCCCAGGGTGAAGAGGAAGGCGGCGGTGAGCAGAATCCACGGGAACATGGCCTGGGAGAGCATCAGTCGATGCCCTCCGTCAGCTCGTCCGCCCAGCGCTCCGCCGCCCGGGGGTCGCGCCGGACCCCGGTGTGGGTCCGCCGGGTCAGGTAGACCGCGCCGATCGCGGCCACCAGCAGGAGCAGCGAGGTGATCTCGAAGGGCAGCACGTAGGTGTGGAAGAGCTGGTTGGCCACGGTCTGGACGTTGCCCGCCCGGTTGACCGCGTTCTGGGGAAAGCCGAAGGTGTTATAGGGGTCGGCGCCGGAGACCCCGGTGGACGCCAGGCTCCCCACCGTGTAGCCGTGCATGCAGGTCGCCGCCTGGGTGGTGCAGGAGGTGTCGTAGGTGACCCCGTTGCGGGCCGCGATGAAGACCGCGGTGCAGATCCCGGCGACGGCCAGCACCCCGAGGATGAGCCGTGGATCGGTGAGCCGCGGGCGCTCCTCGGAGGCCGGGTCGAGCAGGGCGATGATGAAGACGAAGAGCACCATCACCGCCCCGGCGTACACGATGAGCTGGACCACGAAGAGGAACTGGGCGTTGAGGACCAGGAAGATCACCGCCAGCAGGCCGACCGTCAGCACCAGCGAGAGCGCCGAGTAGATGGTCTGCCGGGAGAAGACGACGCCCAGTGCCGAGATGGCGACCAGGATGAGCAGCGCCGCCAGCAGGGCGTTCATGACCGGCGCCTCCGCGACCGGGCCGGGACGCCGGGCTCGACGGCGTCGGACGCCGCGGCCCCGGCATCCCCCCGCGCCGCCGGCTCGGCGACGCTGGGCGGCCGGCTGACGATGCCGTGGGCGCCGGGGGTGGGGGTTGCGTCCCCCTTCGCGGATTGGGCCGCGTCCCAGGCCACCCGCGGGCTGACCCCGGGGCCGGGCAGCTCGCGGCCGCGCTGGTCGGAGCCGGCGCCGCGCGGCGCGGCCGGGCCGCGGGCCTGCTCGAAATGCGGCCAGGCCTCGAGCAGCTCGGCCTTGGTCACCACCGTCCGCTCCCGGCGATAGTCGGCGAGGTCGTAGCGGGGACCGAGGGTGATCGCCTCGGTGGGGCAGGCCTCGGCGCAGTAGCCGCAGTAGATGCAGCGCATCAGGTTGATCTCGTAGCGCTCGGCGTAGCGCTCCCCCGGGGAGATGGGGTGGTCCTTGGGGTTCTCCGCGGGGCCCACGTAGATGCAGCCGACCGGGCAGGCGGCCGCGCAGAGCTCGCAGCCGATGCACTTCTCCAGGCCGTTGTCGTAGCGGTGGAGGATGTGCCGGCCGCGGTGGCGCGGCACCACCGGCTTCTGCTCCTCCGGCCACTGCACCGTGATCGGCTTGCGGAACATGGTGCGCAGGGTGAGCGCCATGCCCTGGGCGATCTCGCGGAACATCAGCCGGCCCTCAGGGCGACGATGGTGCCGGTGATCATGATGTTCACCAGACCGAGCGGGAGCAGCACCTTCCAGCCCAGGTTCATCAGCCGGTCGTAGCGCAGCCGGGGCAGGGTCCAGCGGATCCACATCATCACGAAGAGGAGCACCGCCACCTTGAGCAGGTACCAGACCACCCCGGGGATCCAGCCCACGATGATCCAGCTGGTCGGCAGCGGCGAGAGCCACCCGCCCAGGAAGAGCGCGGTGGCGATGGAGGCGACGATCACCATGTTGATGTACTCGCCGAGGAAGTAGAAGGCGAAGCGCATCGACCCGTACTCGGTGTGGTAGCCGCCGACCAGCTCCTGCTCGGCCTCGGGCAGGTCGAAGGGGGCCCGGTTGGTCTCGGCCAGGGCGGCGGTGAAGTAGAGCACGAACGCGAGCGGCTGCAGGAAGACGTACCAGAGGTGCTGCTGGTTGCTCACCATCTGCTCCAGGTCGAGGGAGCCGGCCAGGATCACCGGGCCGATGAGGGCGAAGGCGACCGCCATCTCGTAGGAGATCAGCTGCGCCGAGGAGCGCAGCCCTCCGAAGAGGGAGTACTTGCTGTTCGCCGACCAGCCACCCAGGAAGATCGAGTAGACGCCGAGCGAGGTGACCGCCAGGATGAAGAGGAGGCCGACGTTGAGGTGGGCGATGTCCCAGTGCAGGCCGTACCCGTAGGGGCAGCTCAGCGCGGCCTGGCCGATCGCCGGGCCGCCGACGCAGTTCACCGCGCTCACCGGCATGACCGCGAACGCGAACATCGCCGCTGCTCCGGCCAGGCTGGGCGCGACCAGGTAGAGCAGCTTGTCCCGGCCCGACGGCGCGGTGTTCTCCTTGAAGAGCAGCTTGACCGCGTCCGCGAGGGGCTGGAGCAGGCCGAAGGGGCCGACCCGGTTGGGCCCGTAGCGCAGCTGGATGCGCGCCGCCACCTTGCGCTCGGCCAGGGTGAGGTAGGCGCCGGCGGTGATGAGGAAGAGCAGGATGATGACCGCCTTGACCAGGATCACCCACCACCAGTCGGGGCCGATGAAGTAGGTCAGGACGCCGGCGATCACGCTGTGCCCTCGGCGAAGAGGGCGCGGCCGCCGTTGCCGGCGGTGGCGTAGGCGGAGATCGCGGCGGCGATCTCACGTTGCACCCGGGCGGGATCGGCCGGCCACCCCTCGGCACCCAGCGCCGCCGCCAGCAGGCCGAGCACCCGGGTCTCCGCCGGCGTCGCCGTCGCCGGCGGCAGGGCGGCGCGGATGCGCTGGACCCTGCCCTCGCAGCTGGTGACGGTCCCCAGCTTCTCCATCAGGCTGTGGCCGGGGATGAGCACCGTGGCGCTCGCGCTCACCGGGCCGGGCACGCTCTCCAGGGCCACCACCACCTCGGCCCTGGAGAGCGCCCTGCCGAGCAGGTCGGCGTCCGGGCCCGCGGCGGCGAGCGCCGCCCCGTTGACCAGCACCAGGGCCGCGATGGTCCCACCGGCCGCCGCCTCCAGGATCTCCCGCCCGGTCCGGCCCGCCGGAGAGGCGGCCCGGTAGCCGGGCAGAAGTCCGGGCAGTACCCCGAGGTCCTTGGCCCCCCGGCCGTTCACCCCCCGGGTGATGGTCAGCCGCTTGACCGTCGCCCCGGCGGCGGTGAGCGCCCGGGCGACCGCCGCCGCCGCCGTCCGCCCGGTCTCGTCGGCGATCACCCCGACCAGGCCCTCGCCGCCCCCGACCGCGGTGACGGCCGCGGCCGGACGGATGCCCGGCTCCAGGCGATGGACGGCGACCCCCCTCTTGGTCTGGGCCTTGAAGAGACGCAGGGTAAGCACCGGCGCGCAGCGCTCCGGCTCGGCCCCGAGCACGGCCACTGCCCGGCACTCCTCGATCTCGGCGATGCCCAGGGCGTGCTCGGCGCCGTCGAGACCGGGGAAGGCCTCCAGCTGGTGGTCGAGGTGGGGGGTCCCCAGGACCTCCCGGGCCAGGCGCTGGAGCAACCACAGCTCCTCGTTGGTGCTCTCGGGGGAGCCGATCACCCCGATGGCGCCGGCGCCACGGCGCTCCCTGACGTCGGAGAGCTGGGCGGCGGCGGCGGCCACCGCCGCTTCCACGGTGGCCGGCGTCGCCACCAGCTCGCCCCGGCCGCTCCGGACCATGGGCCGGCGCACCCGGTCGGTGGAGTTCCAGCGCGGGAACGAGTAGCGGCCCATGTCGCAGAGCCACATGTCGTCGACCAGGGGGTTGTCCCGCGAGGCGAAGCGCCTGACCTCGAAGTCGCGGGAGTCGACGTTGACGTTGCAGCCGTAAGAGCACCCGGGGCAGATCGACCGGGTCCGCTGGAGGTCCCAGGGCCGGGCCCGGAAGCGGTACTTGACGTGGGTCAGCGCACCCACCGGGCAGATCTCGGGAAGGTTGCCCTGGAACTCGGACCGGAGCGGCTGCCCGTTGAAGGTGGCGACCACGGTGTGGACGCCGCGCTCCTGGAGCACCAATTCCTTCTCCCCGGTGATCTCCTCGTAGAAGCGGGTGCAGCGCCAGCAGAGGATGCAGCGCTCCTGGTCCAGCTCGATCCGGTCGGAGAGCGGCAGCGCCTTGTTGAAGTGGACCTTCTCGGTGATCGGGAAGCGCGAGGTCGGGGGACCGTAGCGCACCGTGAAGTCCTGCAGGTCGCACTCGCCGCCACGGTCGCAGACCGGGCAGTCCAGGGGATGGTTGAGGAGCAGGAACTCGAGCACGCCCTCGCGCTCCTTGACCACCGGCGGGGTCTGGGTGCGCACCACCATGCCGTCGGCCACCACCGTGGCGCAGGCGGGCTGCAGCTTGGGGGACCGCTCGATCTCCACCAGGCACATCCGGCAGACCGCCACCGGGTCCATCTTGGGATGGGCGCAGTAGATGGGGACGTGGATGCCGGCCTCGGTGGCGGCGTCGAGCACTAGGGTGCCGCGGGGGACCCGCAGCGCCCGGCCGTCGATGGTCACTGCCACCCGCCCGTCATCCGGCGTCTCGGCGGTCGCGCCCCGGGGCGTCGTGTCGGCCATCTACGCGCCCACCGGCTGCGCGCCGCGCCGCCTCACCGGGCACCCCCCGGCGCCGCAGTGCTCCTCGAACTCCCCGCGGAAGGCCTGGTAGGCGGACATCACGAACCAGGTCGCGGTGTCGCCGAGCGGGCAGAAGCACTTGCCGTTCATGTTGTCGCAGATGTCGGCGAGGGTGGCCAACTCCGCGGTGGTGAGCACCCCCGCCTCCAACCGGTGCATCAGGTCGGACTCGAAGTAGGTGCCCTCGCGGCAGGGGGCGCACTTGCCGCAGGATTCGTGCTGGTAGAAGTCGACGAGGCGCATCGAGATGTCGACCATGCAGGTGGTCTCGTCCATGAAGACCATGGCCCCGGCACCGAGCGCCGAGCCGGCCTTCGCCACCGCGTCCATGTCCAGGGGAAGGTCGAGGTGCTCGGGGAGGAGCACCTGCATCGACCCGCCGCCGGGCTGGAACGCCTTGAGGGACCGCCCCTTCCAGACCCCGCGGCACTCCTCCTCGAGGAGCTCCCGGATCGGGGTCCCCAGCAGCATCTCGTAGGTGCCCGGGCGGTTGATGTGGCCGCTGCAGCAGAAGAGCCGGGTCCCGGTGCTCTTCTCGGTGCCGACCGAGGCGAACCAGGCGCCCCCACGGAGGACGATGTGGGGCAGGTTGGAGAGCGTCTCGACGTTGTTGACGACGGTCGGCTGGCCGTAGAGGCCCCTGACCGCGGGGAAGGGCGGCTTGAGCCGGGGCTGGCCGCGCAGCCCCTCCAGCGAGTCGATGAGCGCCGTCTCCTCGCCGCAGATGTAGGCCCCGGCGCCGCCGTGGACGATGACGTCGCAGCTGAAATCGGTGCCCAGGATCCCCCGGCCGATGTAGCCGGCGGCCCTCGCCTCCTCGACGCAGCGCTCGAGCAGCAGGCGCTGGTCGTGGTACTCGCCGCGGATGTAGATGAAGGCGATCGGCGCCTGGATGGCATAGGCGGCGATCAGCGTCCCCTCGATCAGCTGGTGGGGGTCCTCGTCGATCAGCGCCCGGTCCTTGAAACAGCCCGGCTCCGATTCGTCAGCGTTGACGCAGAGGTAGCGGGGATGGACGTCCTTGGGCAGGAAGGACCACTTCATCCCGGTCGGGAAGCCGGCGCCGCCCCGGCCCCGGATCCCGCTGGTCTTCACCTCGGCGACCACCTCGTCAGGGGTCATGGTGCGGACCGCCTTGCGCAGGCCCTCGTAGCCGCCGATGCGCTCGTAGACGGCGAGGGTCTCGAGCCCGTCGGTCCCGAAGTCCTTGGTCAGCAGCCGGTACTCGGCCATCAGCGAGCGGCCCTCCCGGTCATTCCGACGCCCCGTGCGCCCCGGGACGGCGACCGCCGCCGGGCCGGCTCCCTAGCTGGTCCGGGGCCGGGGCGGCACGGACGGCATCGAGGATGGCGTCGACCCGCTCCGGGGTGAGGTTCTCCTGGAAGTGGTGGTCCACCTGCATCGCGGGAGCCCCGCCGCAGGCACCCAGGCATTCGACCGTGTGCTCCCAGGTGAACTCCCCGTCCGCGGTGGTCGCGCCCGACGGGCAGCCGAGCCGGTCCTCCAGGTGGGCGACGATCTCCTCGGCACCGCGCAGGGCGCAGGAGACGTTGATGCAGACCAGCAGGTGGTGGCGCCCCCCGGGGCGGTCGAAGTACATCGAGTAGAAGCTGGCGACAGCCTCGACCTCGCTGGGGGTGAGAGCCAGCAGGCCGGCCACCTCGGCCATCCCCTCGGGGCTCAGGAAGCCGAGCTGGTGCTGGAGGGCCCAGAGCGAGGGCAGGATCGCGCTGCGCGCCTGCGGGTAGCGTTCGCGCTGCCTCTCGATCTCGTGGCGGGTCTCCGGGCTGAGCACGCTCACCGGTCCACGTCCCCCAGCACTATGTCGATCGAGCCGATGACCGCCACCAGGTCGGGGAGCAGCTCCCCCCTCACCATGTGGGGCAGCGCGCTCAGGTTGCTGAAGGAGGGGGCGCGCACCTTGCAGCGATACGGCCGGTTGGTGCCGTCGCTCACCAGCAGGAAGCCCAGCTCGCCGCGCGGGGATTCGACCGCCTGGTAGACGGTGCCCCGGGGCACCTGGAAGCCCTCGGTCACCAGCTTGAAGTGGTGGATCAGCGACTCCATGCTGGTGTTGATCTCGTTGCGCGGAGGCAGGGCCACCTTGCGATCGCTGCTGTTCACCGGCCCCCCGGGGAGGCCGGCCATCGCCTGGTCGATGATCCGCAGCGACTCGCGCATCTCCCGCATGCGCACCAGGTAGCGGTCGTAGATGTCACCCCTTTCACCGATCGGGACGTCGAAGTCGAAGTGGTCGTACGAGCTGTACGGCTGCGCCTTGCGCAGGTCGTAGGCGACGCCGCTGCCGCGCAGCGACGGACCGGTGACCCCATAGTTGATCGCGTCCTCGGCGCTGATCGCCCCCACCCCGCGGGTGCGCTCCCGGAAGATGGGGTTGCCGGTGATCAGGGTCTCGTACTCGTCGATGCGGTGGGGAAAGGTCTTCGCCACCTCCTCGACCATGCCGTAGAACTCCTCGGGCACGTCGGCGAGGAGCCCCCCGACGCGGATGAACGAGGTGTGCATCCGCACCCCGCTCACCAGCTCGTTGATGTCGAGGATCTTCTCCCGCTCCCGCCAGGCGTAGACGAAGGGCGTGGTGGCACCCAGGTCGAGGGCGGTGGTTCCATACCAGATCAGGTGGCTCGCGATCCGGGCCAGCTCGCACATGATCACCCGGAGGTACTGGGCGCGCGGGGGCACCTCGACGTCGAGCAGCCGCTCCGCGGCCAGGGAGAAGCCGAGATTGTTGCTGAGCGGCGACAGGTAGTCCATCCGGTCGGTGTAGGGGATGCACTGCTGGTAGTTGTGCCGCTCGAAGTCCTTCTCGAAGCCGGTGTGCAGGAAGCCGATGTCGGGCCGGCAGCCGCGCACCACCTCCCCGTCCAGGTCGAGCACCAGGCGCAGCACCCCGTGGGTGGAGGGGTGCTGGGGCCCCATGTTGAGCTCCATGGTCTGGTCGTCGAGCTGGACCAGGTCGATGGCGTCCAGCTCGGGGGCGACCCCGAGCATCTCCCGGCCGCGCTCGTACCGCTCGGAGAGGGCGTCGCGGCCGGGCGGTCCCGGCGGTGGCAGGACGCTCATCGCCAGCCCCCGACGAGGCTCAGGCACCTGGGCGTCATCGCGACTCGCCGGGCATGTCGCGCGGCCTCTCCTGCGCAGGCAGGGCCCATTCCAGGTTGTGGGTGAACGCTATCGGCTCGCCGAAGGAGACGTAGTCCTTGCGCAGGGGATGGCCGTCCCAGTCGTCCGGGAGCAGGATGCGGCGCAGGTCGTGGTGCCCGGTGAACTCGATGCCGAGCAGGTCGAAGGCCTCCCGCTCGTGCCAGTCCATCCCCGCGAACACCCCCTCCAGGGTCGGCACCCGGGGGTCGTCCTCGGGCACCTGGACCACGAGGCGGACGACGTCGTTGTGCTGCATCGAGCGGAGCTGGTAGACGACGTCGAAGCGCGGGGCCTCGGGCTCGCGGTCGGGCCAGTCGACGGCGGTCACGCAGAGCGGCAGGTCGTAGCGCGCATCCTCATGGTCCCGGAGCAGCCGGGCCACCTCGACGAGGCGGTCCCGGGGGATGCGGATGGTCACCTCTCCGAAGCCCTCGGCAGCGTCCAGGACCGCGTCCCCGAGCTCCCGCCGGAGCAGGTCCAGTGCCCTCGCTCCGGCGGCCGGGTGAGAGGCGGCGGCGTCCTCCGCGCCGGTCATCCGCCGCTCACCCGCGCCAGGACGTGAGGTGCCCGGCGGCGATCTTCTGCTGCAGCTTGACCACGGCGTCGAGGAGGGCCTCGGGGCGGGGCGGGCAGCCGGGGAGGAAGACGTCGACCGGGACCACCTTGTCGACGCCCTGGACGATCGCGTAGTTGTTGAACATCCCGCCGCTGGAGGCGCAGGCGCCCATGCTGATCACCCACTTGGGCTCGGGCATCTGGTCGTAGATCTGGCGCAGGACCGGGGCCATCTTCTGGGAGACGCGGCCGGAGACGATCATCACGTCGGACTGGCGGGGCGAGGCTCGGAACACCTCGCAGCCGAAGCGGGCCATGTCGTAGCGGGCGGCGCCCGTCCCCATCATCTCGATGGCGCAGCAGGCGAGGCCGTAGAGGGCCGGCCACAGCGAGCTGTAGCGGCCCCAGTTGATCAGCTTCTCGAGGGTGGTGGTGATGACCCCGGTCTGGACCGCGGCGCGCTCCCTCTCCCCCACCCGCGGCAGGGGCAGCGCGCCGGCGTCGCCGGCGGGGGTCGCCAGCCCGAACGGCGGGGGGAGCCCGAGGTCGCCGCTCATCCCCACGTGAGCGCCCCCTTGACCCAGATGTACACGAGCCCGAGCAGCAGGACGAGGATGAAGATCCCCATCTCGATGATCCCGAAGACCTTGAGCTGGCGCACGATCGTCGCCCACGGGAAGAGGAAGATGGACTCGACGTCGAAGACGATGAAGAGCATCGCGGTCACGTAGAAGCTGACCGAGAAGCGCCGCCGGGCCGAGACCGCGGGGACGATGCCGGACTCGTAGGGCAGCTCCTTCTCCGGGCTGGGGCGGCGCGGGCCCAGCAGCGCGCTGAGCAGCGGCACGCCGGCGCCGAAGAGGACGCAGATACCCAGGAAGACGAGGATCGGCGCGTATTCCGAGAGCATCGCTGCGGGCATCCTACCAAGGCGGTAATCCCCCACCGCGCGCGGCCCCGGTCGCTTGTGCGGGACGCCCAAAACGGCGGCCGGCCGGGTGGTGCAGGCTTCACGCCGGCTTCGCTCGGCGCACCGGGAACGCTCGGCGGCCGGGCCGGATGGGTCAACGATCCGGTATTGGGTGATTACAACGACCGGTGCGTTCGCGACCATTGGAGGCTGCGGCGACCACTGCAGAACGTTCCTGCATGCGCAGTCAGGCGCCTCGCCCGGGAGCGTCCTCAGAGGTCCGAAAGCACCCATCGCGGGCGCCACCCGGAGCCCAGCGGCGACCTCAGCGCGCGGCCCGGACCTCCACCCTTCCGTCCCGGACGCGGGCCTGATAGACGCCGGCCGGAGCCGATGCCGGGCCGCGCACCGCGCGCCCGTCGCTGAGCCGGAAACGGCTGCCGTGCCACGGGCAGGTCACGCAGAGGTCGTCGTCCACCGTGCCCTCGTGGAGCGGGCCGCCGGCGTGGGGACAGACATCCGAGATCGCGTAGATCTGGGTGCCACGGCGGTGGAGCATCACCCGGGCACCCCCCGCCTCGGCCAGGGTCGGCGTGGCCTCCTCCAGCCTGTCCGCGTCGAGTGCATCGGTCCAATCCGCCGGCTTCTCCAGGAAGACCTGGTGGTCGACCCCCAGACCGCGGGCGTAGCTGAGGTGGCCGCCCAGGTAGCCGCCGGCGCTGACCGCGGCCAGGCCGAGGAGGCGCAGCCGGCGGGCCCGGCGACCGGCCAGCAGCGACGCCGTGAAGAGTCCGAGACCGGTGACGTTGACCGCCGCGTGGACCAGCCCGACCCGCCTCTCCCCCCCGTAGGAGTCGGCCCAGTCGCTCAGCCCGCTGACCGCCGCGGGGACCGCGGCCAGGGCTCCGAACGCGACCAGGGGCTGGACGGCGCCCTCGCCGGCCGCGCCACCGAAGAGGTCGAGGACCACGGCTCCGGTCCAGCAGCCGACGGGCAGGTCGGTGAGCAGCGGATGCAGCGGGTGCTCCAGCCAGGTGCCGCTGAGCAGGCTCTTGGCCGGTCCGACCGCGAAGTTGACGACGCCCGCGAGCCGGTCGGAGAGGCCGTCGAGCAGCTCCAGGCCCTCCAGCTTGTCGGTGAGCTCCCGCAATCCCATCCTCAGCTCCCTCCCCGATCGGAACCAGTCTAGCCGCGCGCGCGGCCCGGCGGCGGACCGGCGCCACCTGGGCCCGGGCGCGCCACACCCAGCCCGAGAGTGTCATGCGCGCGACCAGACGCGCGCCGCCGTTGCTTGATGCGACCGTGCCCGCAACGATGGCTCATGCCCATCTTTGCGCGAGCGCCAGAGCGGGAATGATGGCCTGTCCACGGAAGGCAGGCGACGTCCGAGCCGCCACCGGTGACCTGGCAGGTCGAGATCGCAACCGCCTCCGCGGTGGGCTGATCCCGGGGGTTCAGGCTGCCGCGGGCGCCGCCACCAGCTCGGCCTCGATCTCGAGCTGGATCTTCTTGCTCACCAGGACGCCACCCGACTCGAGGGCGACGTTCCAGGTCAGTCCCCACTGCTCCCGGTCGATCTCCGTGCTCGCGGAGATGACGGCGACCGAGGTCCCCCAGGGGGTCTTCTCGGAGCCGAGGAACTCGACGTCCAGGGTGACCGGGTGGGACTGGTCGCGGATGGTCAGGTCGCCGGTCACCGCGTAGCGGCCCTCTCCCGCCGCCTCGACACCGGTCGAGCGAAAGGTCATGGTCGGGAAGTGCTCGACGTCGAAGAAGTCGGCGGAGCGCAGGTGGGCGTCGCGCTTCTCGTCGCGGCTGTCGAGGCTGGCCACGTCGATGGTCACGTCCACGCCCGAGGCCCCCAGGGTCTCGCCGGACCGGATCCGGGCCTCGACCTTCTGGAAGTTGCCCCGGACCTTGGTCACCACCAGGTGGCGGGCCAGGAAGCCGACGTGGGTGTGCGCGGGGTCGAGGGCGTACTCGCCGGGAGCCAGCGGTGGGCGGGTGGTGACGGCGGACGGGGTCATGTCTTCTCTCCAGGTAGTTTCCGTGGCGACGGTTGACGACGCAATCGTTTACTCGGCAACTATACTGTGGGAATCGTTGCGCTGTCAACCTTCATGGGGTAGGCTTGGAGCCGTGGTCATCGCTGAATCGAATCAATCAGTTCACCTTCAGGCCTGGCACGCCCTCCTGCGCGCTCAGGCGGGCCTCGCCTGCAGCCTGGAACGAGAGCTGATGGCCGCCGAGGGGCTGCCCCTGGCCTGGTACGAGGTGCTCCTCGTCCTCGACCAGGCGCCCGAGGGCGCGCTCCGGCTCCAGCGGCTGATGGACACGGTGCTGATGACCAAGAGCGGGGTCAGCCGTCTGATCGACCGGATGGAGGGCGCCGGGCTGGTGGCCCGCAGCGGCTGCCCGTCCGACCGCAGGGGTGCCTTCGCGGTGATCACCACGGCGGGTCGGGAGAAGCTGCGCCGGGCCACCCCGGTGCACGCGGAGGGCATCGATCGCCACCTGGCGAGCGTGCTCGACGCCGACCAGGCGAGCCGGCTGCGCGACGCGCTCAGCGCCGTCGCCGACGCCCTGGGCGGTGACGACGCCTTCCTCGCCTGCACCGGGGGGGACGGCGAGGGCCGTTCCGAGGCCGAGCCGGGAGGCTCCGGCTAGCTCGGCTCCGCCCCCTCGGCGGGCGAGCCCGCAGGGAATGACGGACGAGGGGACATAGCGCCCACAATGGCCACCCGTGGCCGGTCGGATCCCGAGTGACAACCTCATGGAGACGGAGGCGGCGGAGCGCGCCGCGCTGATCGGCGACCTCAGCTACCGGATCGAGCTCGCGCTGGGTGACGACCCGGCGGCGCCGACCTTCCGCAGCGCGGCGCAGATCGGTTTCTCCTGCCGCCGGGCGGGCGCGGCAACCTTCCTCAACCTCACCGTGGGCGAGCCCGGGCGGTTGCGCGAGGTGCTGGTCGACGGACGGCCGTCCGAGACGGCGGTGGAGGGCTACGACGGGGCCCGGATCCCGCTCGCCGGCCTCCCCGCCGGGCCGGTCGCCGTCGAGGTGGTCGCCGACTGCGCCTACGAGCGGGTGGGGGTCGGCCTCCACCGGGTCGTCGACCCCGCCGACCAGCAGGTCTACCTCTACACCCACTTCGAGCCCTTCGACGCCCACAAGGTCTTCGCCTGCTTCGACCAGCCGGACCTCAAGGGCCCCTTCGAGGTGGCGGTGCGGGCACCGGTCGCCTGGGAGGTCTGCGGCAACGGCCGGGTGCTCGGCAGGGACGACCACGGCGACGGCAGCCGGACCTGGCGGTTCCACGCCACCCCTCCCCTCCCCACCTACCTGATGGCGGTGGCGGCGGGCGACTTCCGGGTCGTCGAGAGCCACCACCGGGGGATCCGCCTCGGCCTCTACGCCCGCCGCTCGCTGGCCCCCCAGCTCGAGGAGCAGGCGGCCGAGCTGTTCGAGATCACCCGCCAGGGCCTGGACTTCTTCGCCGAGGAGTTCGCGCTCGCCTACCCGTTCGACGAGTACAACCAGCTCTTCGTGCCCGAATTCAACATGGGCGCGATGGAGAACCCGGGCTGCGTCACCTTCAACGAGATGTTCGTCTTCCGCAGCCGGGCAACCGAGCTGCAGCGGGCGCGCCGGGCCGAGGTCATCGTCCACGAGATGGCCCACGTCTGCGGCTTCGGCGACGTCGCCACCATGCGCTGGTGGGGCGATCTCTGGCTCAACGAGACCTTCGCCACCTACATGGCCAACAAGGCGATGGTCGCCGCCACCGTCTTCACCAACGCCTGGGTGGACTTCGCCAACACCATGAAGTCGGCGGCGGCCCGCCAGGACCAGCTCCCCTCCACCCATCCCATCTCCACGCCCTGCGCCGACACCAACGAGGTGCGCCAGAACTTCGACGGCATCACCTACCAGAAGGGGGCCGCGGTCCTCAAGCAGCTGGTCGCCTGGGTCGGCGACGCCGCCTTCACCGCCGGGGTCCGCGAGTACTTCCGCCGCTACCGGTGGGGCAACGCGAGCCTTCGCGAGTTCCTCGCCTGCATCGAGACCGCCTCCGGACGCGACCTCGGCGCCTGGTCGGCGGAGTGGCTGCGGGCCGCGGGGATGAACACGCTGCGTCCCGAGATCGAGGTCCGGGATGGCCGGCTGGGAAGCCTGACGATCGTCCAGTCGGCGCCACCCCGGCTTCCCACCCTGCGCTCCCACCACGTCCGGGTCGGCCTATACCGGCTGGAGGAGGACCGGCTGATCCGCTTCCGGCAGGTGGACGCCGAGGTTCGCGGCGAGCGCACCGAGGTGGCGGAGCTCCGCGGCGAGCAGCTCGCCGACTTCACCCTGATCAACGACGAGGACCTCACCTTCGCCAAGCTGCGCTTCGACCCGGTCTCGATGCGGACGCTCCGGCGCCACCTCGGCGTCCTCGAGGACCCGCTCCCCCGCGCGCTCTGCTGGGCGGCGCTCTGGGACATGACCCGCGACGCCGAGGTGCCCACCCGCGACTTCGTCGACGCCGTCCTCCACCACGCCCGGGTCGAGGCCGAGGTCACCGTCCTCGAGCGGCTGCTCAGCCAGGCGCTGGCGGCCATCGACCAGTTCGGCGACCCGGCCAACCGGGAGGCGGCGCGCGCGGCCGTGGCGGGCGCCGCCTGGGAACGGCTGACCGCGGCCGAGCCCGGCGGTGACGTCCAGCTCACCTGGGCCCGGGCCCACATCGCGGCGGCCGATTCCGACGCCGATCTGGAGCGGCTGGAGCGCCTCCTCGACGGCGCCGAGCAGGTGCCCGGTCTCGCCGTCGACAACGACCTCCGCTGGATGATCGTGGGCCGGCTCGCCTGCCTCGGCCGCGACGCCGTCGCGCGGATCGAGGCCCAGCTCGCCGCCGACGACACCGACTTCGGCCGCCGCCGGGCGGCCGCCTGCCGGGCGGCCCAGCCCGACGCCGCCGCCAAGCGTGCCGCCTTCGACCTGGTGGTGGGGGGCGCCGAGCTCCCGCTCCAGATGCAGTACGCGCTGATGGGCGGGTTCGGCGTGGGGCCGTTCGCGGTGGGTGGATTGATCCAATGGGGTGAGAAGCAGGCCGACCTGCTCCGCCCGTACGTGGAGCGATGGATCGACGAGGTCCCGCGGTTCTGGGCCCGGCGCAGCTCCGAGGAGGCGGAGAGCTTCACCGAGTTCCTCTACCCCCGCGAGCTGGTCGAGCCGACCACCCTCGAGGCGGCGGACGCGGCGCTGGCGGCGATCCAGGCCGCCGCCGATCTCCCGGAGTCGACCCGACGCGCGGCCTCGCGGCCGATCGTCGAGGGCAGGGACGGGACCGAGCGGGCGATGCAGGCGCGCGCCTGCGACATCGCCGCGAAGGGCCGCTGAGGCCGTCCGGCTCAGCGGCGCTCACACGGAGCCCGGGGGGGCCTGCTCTCAGACCGACTCCAGGGAGAGCTCCGGGGCGGCGGATGCCTCCGTACCGAGGGAGACCTCGTACCCGCAGGGCAGCTCGGCGGGGATCTCCGGCGAGCTGACCCGGCCGTAGATCGAGAGCAGGAGGTCGACCATCCGCCCCCAGGAGAAGCTGGCGGCACGGCGGCGGGCCGCCTCCCCCATCCGCTCCCGCCCCTCCTCGTCGTGAAGGATCGCGGAGATGGCGGTGCAGTAGTCGCGGGGCTCGCGTCCCTCGACCAGCCTGCCGGTCTCGCCGTCGGCGACCACCTCGGGCAGGCCGCCCACCCGAGCCGCCACCACCGGGGTGCCCTGCGCCTGCGCCTCCAGCGCCACCAGGCCAAAGGTCTCCACCCTGGACGGCACCACGCAGACGTCGGCGAGCGCGTAGTAGCGGGCCAGGCGCTCGTGGGGCACCGCCCCGAGGAACCGGATCCGGTCCAGGATGCCGGCCCCGGCGGCCAGCTGCTCGAGCCGGTGCCGCTCGCCCCCGTGGCTGGATCGGGCCCCGTCGCGGCTGTCCTCGCCGATGAAGAGGCAGACCACGTCCTGGAGGCAGGGGTCGCGATCCATCTCGGCGATGGCCTCGATCAGGGTGTCGGCCCCCTTGAGCGGCTCGAGCCTGCCCGCGAAGAGGACCACGCGCCTCCCGGCCACGACCAGCTCACGGCGCAGCGCGCTGACGGCGGTGGGGCTGGCCGCGTGCAGGTCGACCCCCGGCTCGGCGACGCAGATGCGCTCCCGGCTCGCCCCGTACAGCCGCACCAGGGCTCGGCCCTCGGCCCGGCTCATGGCCACGATGCGGTCGCACTCCGCGGCCAGCTCCTCCTCGGCGGCGCCGCGTTCGAGTTCGTGGGGAAGCCCGGCGGCCGCCTTCATGCGCGCGAGGGAGTGGAACGACTGGACCCAGGGGATGTCCAGCCGCTCCCGGACCCGGCGCGCCGGCGGCCCGCTCAGCCAGTAGTGGGCGTGGACCAGGCGGTAGCCGCGCCGCTCGGAGGCGGCGTGGGCGAGCAGGGCCTCGGCGAAGGGATCGAGCAGCGGCACCAGCTCCTGCTTGGGGATGGGGTGCGGCGGGCCCACGTCGAGGAGGACCAGCCGGCTTCCCGGGGCGATCAGCCGCTCGGCCGGGAGGTCGGGGTCGTCGCGGCGGACGAAGACGTCGGTCGGTACCCCGCGCTCGGCCAGTCCCTCGCAGAGGCGGCGGACCCCGATGTTCATGCCGCCGTTGTCGCCCCGCCCCAGCTCGCTGAGGGGCGAGGCGTGGACCGAGACGACAGCGATGGCGCGACCCGTCGGCTCGGTCATGGTCCCAGTCTACCCAGGGAAGCTCGTTGCGACGTCAACCACCCCCGGGGGGCGGGGTGGCGGGGATCGACGGCGGCCGGCCGGGCAGGCTCCCGGCACTCCAGGACTGCCACCCGCGTGCCACCACCGGGTCCCACCACGCCCTCCCCGCCTCGACCATGAGCATGGCGGGATGGAGGTTCACGGTGGTGCAGCAGTGGGCGGGGATGACCAGGAGGCGGTCGCCGATGCGGAGGCCGGTGCGCCCCCCGGGCGCCACCAGCATGCCGTGCTCCTCGCTCATCCGCTCCAGCACCAGGTCCTCGCGGCCGGCCACCATGCCGTAGCCGCGCAGCAGGCTGAGCCGCGAATCCGCGGCGAGGGCCTTGGACCCGGCATCGATGACGGCGCGGTCCGCGGCGGGAGTCGAGACCACGGTGGCGACGACGCCGTGGGCGCACTCCTCCAGGGTCATGGCCCCGAGGACGACCTGCTGGGCGTCCCCGTACACGTAGGAGCCCGGTCGCATCTCGGTGGGCCCGGCCTCGGTCAGCGGGACGGTCGGGGTCGAGCCCACGCTCAGCTCACGCACGGGGATGCCGGCGGCGCGGAGGGCTGCTGCCGTCTCCATCACCGCCCGGTGCTCGGCTGCGGCGACGCCGGCCAGCTCGGCCCGGTCGGCGACCGCGTAGGCATGGCCGGGGAAGGTGAGCAGGCCCCGGAACCGTTCCTCCCCGATCGCCGGCAGCAGCTCCGTCACCGCGGTGACGGCGGCCCGCCCCGGCGGCGTGCCCAGCCGGTGGTGGCCGCTGTCCACCTCCCAGAGCACCTCGACCCGCTCCGGAAGGGCGGCAGCCACCTCCACGCTGTCGGTGCTCACCGCGAGCCGCCCGACCCGCTCCGCCAGCGTCGCCAGCCGGCGCAGCTTCATCTCCCCCACCGGGGGAAAGGCGACCAGGAGGTCGTCAACCCCCGCGCCGGCGAAGACCTCGGCCTCGGTGAGCGTCGCCGCGGTCAGCCCGCAGGCACCGTGCTCGAGCTGGCGCCGGGCGACGTGGGCGCTCTTGTGGGTCTTGGCGTGGGGTCGGAGCCGCAGTCCGAGCCCGGCGGCGCGGGCCTGCATGACGGCGAGATTCGCCTCCAGGGTCGCGACGTCCACGGCCGCGACCGGGGTCTCGACGGCCTCGGCCGCGTCAAGGACCCGCTCGGCGTTCATCGGGAGGCTCGCGAGGAGCCGCGCGCCATGAACGGCGTCATCTTGTGTCGGCCCTCTCCCTCACTCGGGCCAGTACTGCTCCTCGTGGACTGACCCGGAGTCGTGCCCGGCCCGGATGAGCGCGCCCTTCACGTTGTCGATCATCTGCGGGTTGCCGCAGATGAACGCCGACGCGGAGCCCGGGCGCAGCTCCAGCCGGTCGGCGTGCTTGCGCACCACGTCCTCGACCCGGCCGCGCTCGCCGCTCCACTCGGGGTCCAGCCAGGGCCGGCTGATGGTCGGGATGTACTCGAACCAGTCGTGCGCCTCGGCGAGCGCCCGCATCTCGTCCAGGTAGCCGAACTCGGCGGAGACGCTGGCGCCGTGGAGGAGCACCAGCCTCCCCGCCGGAGACCACTCGCCGCGGTCGATCCGCCGGAGCAGGGTGCGGATGCAGGAGAGGAAGGGTGCGATCCCGGTGACCGTGGCGACGAAGAGGTGGGCCTGGCCCTTCACCGGCGCGTCACGGAGGAAGAGGCCCTTGCAGCGGCGCCTGACCGGCAGCTCGGCGCCCACCCCCAGCGCGTGGAGGGGGACGGTCAGCTCGCCCTTCGGCACCCGCTCGATGAACAGCTCGATCTCGTCCTCCTCCGGCGAGGAGCAGATCGAATACGGCCGCTCGATGAGCCGCCCGCCGAGGGGAAGGGCGAGGGTGCAGTACTGGCCGGGCCGGTAGCCGAGCTCGAAGTCGGTGGTCAGCCGCATGACCCAGAGACCGTCGCCGAAGTCGCGGCGGCTGGCGATCCGGGCGGTCCCGAACTTGGTGGGGTCGACCTGGACGGCGGATTCGGTCATCGGGCGTCAGTGTAGGCGCTGAGCCGCAGCCGGTCCCCGCATCCATGCCGGTGCCCGTGGAACGGCCGGCGGCCCGCCGGCGGCGCGGCGGCCCGGGTCACACGTGCTCCGGCGCCACCAGCAGCAACCGGACGGTGCTGGTGGCCAGCTCGCGGCCGCTCTCCCCGTCGCGCATCGTCACCGCCCACTGGTGGACCCGGCGGCCGGCGTGCCGCACCACCGCCTCGGCGTCGATCCTCTGGCCGGCGTGCGCGGTGCGGAGGAAGCTGGTGTGGTTCTCCAGCCCGACCGCTCCCCGTCCGGAGCCGTCGGCCCCCGCCGCCACCATCGCGCCGACCGACGCCAGGGTCTCGGCGATCGAGGCGTAGACGCCGCCGTGGACGAGACCGTAGGGCTGGAGGTGCCGCTCGCCGACCTCGAGGTGGGCGACAACCCGGGTCGCCGAGACCTCGTCGAACTCGAGGCCCATGAGACCGATGAAACCGGCGTGCGGGTCCAGGTTTGCCGGCAGCCCGGGGGGCACCCTCATGGCTCCCGGTCGCCGCGCGTGGGTGCGGCCCTCACAGACGGACCTGGGATCCCGGCCGGGTGCAGCGTGTCCGCCGAGCCCGACGTGTCAGCCAACGGGGACGCTCCCGCGGACGGGGAAGGGCGCCGCCTCCATCTCGGCCCGGTAGCGGTCCGCGAAAGCTCGCAGCGACGGGGTGATTGGTTCGTCCAGCTGGCTGCGACCCTCGAGCGACTCGGCCGTCTTGAGCCCGTGGCCGGTGATGTAGGCGACCACCGTCTCGTCGCCCTTCCATCTGCCCGCCTCGGCGAGCCGGCGGAGCACCGCCACCGTCACCCCGCCGGCGGTCTCAGCGAAGACCCCCTCGGTGCGAGCGAGCAGCTCCACGGCGTCGAGGATCTCCTCGTCGCTGACGCTCTCGACCACTCCCCCGCTCTTGCGGGCGGCGCGGATCACGTCCTCCCCGTCGGACGGGCTGCCGATGGCGAGGCTGCGCGCGACCGTGTCGGGACGCCGGACCGGGGTGACCGGGCGGTTGCCCGCGAAGGCGTCGGCCACCGGGGCGCAGCCGGACGCCTGAGCACCGGTCAGCCGGGTCCGCGGCGGCCCCGGGACCAGGCCGAGGTCGACCAGCTCGCGGATCGCCTTCTCCGCCTTGACGAACTGGGAGCCGGAGGCGATCGGGATGACGATCTCGTCGGGCAGGCGCCAGCCCAGCTGCTCCACGGTCTCGTAGGTGAGGGTCTTGCTGCCCTCGCTGTAGAAGGGCCGGACGTTGATGTTGCAGAAGGCCCAGGGGACCTCGTCGGCCAGCTCGCTGCCCAGCCGGTTGGCGTCGTCGTAGGTGCCGGTGACCCGGACCAGGGTCGGCCGGAACACCGCGGTGGTCGAGATCTTGGCGGCCTCCAGGTCGGCGGGGATGATGATGACCGCGCGCATCGCCGCGTGGGCCGCGTAGGCGGCCACCGCGTTGGCCAGGTTGCCGGTGCTGGCGCAGGCGATGGTCCCGAAGCCATGGCCCCTGGCCCAGCTCGCGGCGACGCTCACCACCCGATCCTTGAAGGAGTTGGTGGGGTTCTGGGTGTCGTTCTTCAGGTAGAGGTTGCGCAGGCCGAGCAGGTCACCGAGGTTGTGCGCCCGGATGAGTGGCGACCAGCCCTCGCCGAGGGTGATCGGCTCCAGGTCGTCCTCCACGGGGAGCAGGTCGCGGTACCGCCAGATGCTGGCCGGCCCCGCATCGATGGACGCACGGGAGACGCGGCGGCCGATCTCCGCGTAGTCGTAAGCCACCTCGAGGGGGCCGAAGCAGGCGTCGCAGGCGTGGGTCGGGGCGATCGGGGTCGTGGCTCCGCAGGCGCGGCAGCGCAGTCCAAGTATTCGTTCGCTCATGGGAGGGTCCTCAGGTTGTCGGGGGATGACAGCTCACGCGTGAGGGGCGGTACGTCCGCCCCGGCGCATTCGCCTCCCCGCGAACCCGATGGCGTCCCGGAACGGCAGCCGCCGCGTCCGAGGCGTGTGAGAACTCCGCATGACGGCTCCCGAGTGTACCGGGAAGCGGCCTGAAGAGGTCCGATCAGTGCCCATCTCTCCCGCACCGGACGTCCCCACCAGCCCGCGCGTTCTGGCTGTGCGCCAACCCCCTCAGAGGTTCTCTTGGCGGTGTGTTCGCCTTGACAATGCGTACATCGGTTCGCAATACTCCATTGGGTAACTATCCCCTTGACACAAGTACGTGGGCGTGAGATACTTGCGTCATGAGCAAGGTCGATCGGAACAACCCCCAGCGAGCCCTTTCCTCCGAGAGCCGGTACACCCTGATGGACTTCGACCGGGACTTCCCGGACGACGCAGCCTGCATGGCGTGGCTGGTAGGCCACCTCTACCCTGACGGCATCTTCTGCCCCAAGTGCGGCAAGGTCACCAAGCATCACCGGGTTGCCAAACGCACCTCGTATGCCTGCCAGTTCTGCGGTCACCAGGAGTACCCGCTCGCCGGGACGATCTTCCAGGACTCGGCGACTTCGCTGAAGCTCTGGTTCCACGCCTTCTTCCTCATGGCTCAGACCCGATGCGGCATCTCCGCGAAGCAACTCGAACGGGAACTCGGGGTGACCTACAAGACCGCCTGGCGAATGTTCCGCAAGATTCGCTCGTTGCTCCAAGACGAGGGCGAGCCGCCTCTCTCGGGCGAGGTCGAGGCCGACGAGACGTACTTTTCGGCTTCCAAGCGGCTCGGAGACCCTCGCCGGTCTGGGCTCATGAAGAACAAACGGGTCGTCATGGGGGCCGTTGAGCGCAAGGGGAGGGTGATCGCCCGCCACGTCCCCACCGCTGGCGACCTCGCGGGCGAGGCTCATGTCCGACAGTTCGTCCTTCCCGGTTCGGTGGTCTACACCGACGAGTGGCGCGGTTACGACTACCTCTCCCGGGCCGGATACGGTCATCGGAGGATCAATCACTCCGAGAGGGTCTATGTCTCTGGGGATGTACACACCCAGACAATCGAGGGGTTCTGGTCCCTTCTCAAGCGCGGCCTGAGCGGCGTCTACCACGCGGTCGGCAGCGACTATCTCCAGTCCTACGTCGACGAATACGCTTGGCGTTACAACCACCGGAGGGATCCTCGCGGCACGTTTACTCTTCTTCTGGCTCGGATTGAGAAGACGACGGTCCCAGGTTAGACAGCTCCTGTTGTTCGGGACGCTCCCCGGGCGTGAAGTGAACGACTTCGATCACTGCGTACGAGAAGGACGTATGTCCACCCTCGGTCGCATACTGTTCCATGCGCATGCGACAGCGCATAACGTCCTTAGAGCCCAGGCGAATCTGACCGCTCTCCACTTGATCTAGGAAGTGCTCATCTTCTATCGTGACCCAAGGCGACCTCTCGTCAAAGGCTAGGCGCCACATCTCGCCACGCCTGAAGGATGGGGCTACCAAATGAGCGATAACCTCTATGAGGTTAACCGTCAGCGGCTCGGTCTTTTCGACTGGCACCACGAATGACTGAAAGTCGTCCCTGTTAGCCACGAACAGACGCTTGTCACCTACCTCAATTCTTACCTCCTCGGCGGATTCTTCAAGTGGGGCGAGGGTATCGCGTGCAGCCTTGCGCCAACTACGTCTGACTAGTAGCAATCGCTCAGAAGACGAGATTTCCATGTCGCCATCGAGTCCGGGGATACGGATATGTGTCCCGTCGCTGGTCAACGCCGCGTCCACATCCCGCCCGCGCAGTCTCTTGATGATGTCGAGGGTCTTGGTGACCGTTTCCAAGACGTTGTTCAAGGTTTGCACGCCAGCGGAGAAGAGGACGGCAGCATCGTCGCCGAGGTGCCCTGCATTGTCTAGCAAGAACCGGACGGTGAATGACCCGGGACGGAAGGCTTCAATATCCAGACGCAAAGGGGCTTCGGCGGTACCCCCCAAAACAGCGTAGGTTTCGTGGAAGAGATCGCCGACAGCGATGAGGGCTGGAGCTACCTCGCGCACGTCCATTCGGTTGGCGCGGAGAATCTCGCCGTCGTAGATCAGAGTGAACTCGGGTCGATCTGTGGCAAGCGCCATAGTCGTCTGCCCTACTCCTCGGGTCGGGCCGCGGGTGGTTCTTTCGTGATCTTCCCCAGGGCGTCGTAGAACTCGCCGCGCGTCAGCGCTTCACTCGGTTCCGGGGACACCCGGTCCGGGATGGCTCCTTCAACTCGGGAGTCCTCTCGTTTCGCCCGTCTTGTCCTATCGCTCACGAGCTTAGGTCGCATCAAAAGCTCCTTGATGTACTTGGCTGGAGTGATGACCGCGATCCCCGAGTTTACGGCCGCGATCACTTCTCTAGACGGCATCTCCGGGGTGACTTCCACCGCCTCTCGCACCGGGAAGTGACCGGAGACAAGTCCGAGTAGCCGGCCGAACCCGGGGAGGGAGCCCTGGCTCCAGTGGCGCGCGTCACGCTTGCCGCCTAGCGCATACGCCCGGTCATGGCCCTCAATCTGGTAGGCGTAGCAGGGAGCGCCGCTCATCCCTCCCCAAGAGTGGAACTCGGCCAGGTATGCCTCGCGCGTCACGTTCTTACCCGCCTCTCTCATTGGCACCAAGCCAAGGCCGAGCGCCAGCGTTCCGAACCTCGCTACTGGTAGGGGAGCGTTCCAACGGTCAGCCTCGCCCCTTCGCTTGCCAACCTCCGTGGTGGTGAAAAGGCTCACGGAGAAAAGCCGCGTGCCGACGTCAATGTCCTTGTCCTCTAGCCACTTCTCATCGGCTAGTTCGTGATCTCCTGAAATCTCCCAGTGATAGTCGTTCTCGACGTCCCACCGCAGGACGGCGACATCGGCATCTGGGTGCGCGTTATCAAGCCAACTCTTCGCATCAACCGGCTCGTCGTGAATCTGTCCCCCTTCGGTCCTCAGCCGCACGAAGAATTGGGCCGATCCCGTCAGGTTGTGCTTGGCTGTTATGGCGTAGACCTGCTCATGCCAGTTGAAATGCTGGTTGTAAGGCTCGCTGACGTTATCGGGAGGTGCGTACTGCATCGACACGAAAAAGACGGTTCCAACGGGACGTCGCAGCCCGCCCCCGAAGGGCTGCACGAGAAACGCCACGCTCCTTCGCGTTCTCAGGTCTACTAGCAATGGAAGCCTCCCGCCTGCGTACGGACGTCGTCCAAGGTGTGCTTCGCTGGTCACCCTACCCCCTCCCTGGTACTTGTGTCAAGGGGATAGGTGCCCTCCATTGTCGATGTCGGAGCGAGAGGTGGGGCGGCGGGGAGCGGGGGGGAGCGGTCTCGCCGGCGTGATCGCCCGCACCGCCGAGTGGATCGCCGGCCTGCCGGCGTCCGCCGGCCCGTCGAGCGGCGGCGACCCGCCGGTCCCCGGCTTCGACGAGGCGGTCCTGCTGAGCAAGGCTCGGATGCGCTCGGTCGCCGAGCTCCGGCGGGACTGCGCCCACCTGCGTCACACCGCCGACCCGCGCCGCTTCCTCACCGAGCAGGTGGAGCAGGTGGAGGCGCGCTGCCTGGAGCTAACGGCCACCGAGGGCGGCGCGCTCTTCCTGCGCGGCTTCCTCGACAGCGAGGGCGGGGCCACCCTGCGCACCGCCCTGGAGCCGCTCGCCCGACCGGCCGGGGAGGGGGACGAGCGTCCCCGGGAGCGCCGCTTCGCCGACGCCCTGGTGGAGCTGGGCGGGCCGCTCCCGGCCGAGACCGCCCGGCGGCTGGGCTGCGACGCAGCGGTGACCCGGGTGGTGTTCGGCGCGGACTCGGCCGTCCTCGACGTGGGCCGGGCGACCCGGGTGCCGGCGACGGCGACCCGGCGGGCGCTCCTGGCCCGCGACCGGGGCTGTGTCTGGCCGGGCTGCCACCGGCCGGCGTCGTGGGGCGAGATCCACCACTCGATCCCCCGGGCCGCTTCTGCCGGGGGCGCCGACCGGGGTGCTCCCCAGCGAGGTCAGCCTGGCCCACGCGAGGATTGGTGAATAACCCCTGAGGTGGGTCGCAGCCGGGGTCGTGGCCCCCTAAGCGCCGCGGGCTCTCCGTTGGTAGGACGCCCGCATCAGGGACGTGTTCGAAGGCAGGTCAAGCTGTGCCAGCAGGTCATCAGAGCGCTGAGTACTGCTGGGGAGTAGGGTGCTGCGGCCATGGCCGTTTACCTCGTGAGCGCTGACCGATGTGGGCACATGCGGGTCCACGGGTTCCATCCCGGACCCCGACAGCCGCCATCCCGGCTTGGGGCGATTGTAGCTCTAGATGCACCCGCACAGAGCGCGTAGGAAGGCCGAAACCACGACGGCAAGGCTTCCGATCGAGCCGCTCAGTCCGTGAGCGATTCGGCGACGACCCATTCCTGGGGCCAGCCACCGAACCGCAAGGCGCAGAGGAGCGAGTCGAGCGTGCGCTCTTGGGCGTCGAGCGCCGCTGGAAGGTTGCGCGGACGGACGCCGACAGTCACGTGCCGATCCGTGCGTGGCATGAGACAGCGGAACATGACGAGCTCGGCAACCTCAGCAGGGAGCGGCTCGCCGAAGATGCTAAAGCCCGTGAGCTCCAAGCGATCAACGACGGTCAGCTTCATCGGTGGCCATCATAGGCGTAACAAAGTGGGGACTAACGCGCGTTCGACCTCGCGATCGCGGCCGCTCTGCTGCGGACGGAGCGGGACCTGCCCCTTGACGACGTCGGCTACATCGGTGAGCTCGCGCTGGGCGGCGGGGTTCGGGGGGTCGGGGTCCTGCCGAGGGCGCGCCGGCTGCTCGCCTCGGGCATCCGGCGGCTGATCGCCCCTGACGAGAACGCCGCGGAAGCTTGCCCTGGTTGAGGGCACCACGGTCGTCGGGGTTGAGAGCCTCGGCATGGCGGTCGCGTACCTGGAGGGACGCCTCTCCCTGGACCCCGTGAGGGCGCCGCCCATGGGCGATGGTGCCCCGCCCACCGGCGTGGACCTCGCGGCGATCCGCGGGCAGTCCCTCGCCAGGCGGGCGCTGGAGGTCGCCGCCGCCGGCCGGCACAACCTCCTGATGCTCGGTCCGCGTAATTCGAGCACCCCAAGCCACGGAACTAGCAGGAGCACGACGTAATGACAACTGCCGGCTGGCGGCCACTCAGCCGTCGGCACCTGCCGGCGGAGCCTGACGTCTTGGTTGAGGATGTTCCCGATTACCTTGGCATCGCTCTGAAGCGGTGGCTTGGCCAATACGCAGGACTCTACTGGTGCCGACAGATCGCTTTACAGCTCCAGTTGGCTTGGGAGTGGGACGACCGCTCGGAGGCTACCCTCCTTCTTGAACCCGACGCGGTCGGACGCAGCTTTGCCGACCACGTCCTGAAGACCGACCCTCCGAAGCTCCTCGATGTCGTCGATTGCATTCTTCACAACCTGATGGCTGATGCCCGACGAAAGGCAAGCCGGGATCGAGGGGCAGCGCGTCGCGTGAGGGACATCGCCGGCGAACTTGAAGGAATCCTTGCCCAGGGTGGTTCGGCGTGGCGGGTCTCCACCGCGTGCGACAGCTTTGAGCGGCGTGTCGATGAAACCGTTCGGGACGCTGTTGACACTGCAATAAGCTCAGCAAAGAGCGCGCGACTCACAAGCGCGGCGAGGCATCTCCGGAATGTCTGGCGCTGGGCATACGGGCGGAGCCCGAACCCTGCGACGAGCTACGTGGAGGCTGTCATGGCGGTTGGGTCCGTCGCGAAGTCAGTGATCAGTCCGAAGAACAATCGCGCGACCCTCAGGACGATGATCCGTGACTTGGAGAACAAACCCTCGAAATGGGAGTTCGTTCTGTCAGACCAAGAGAGGCTGCGGGGCGTAGAACCCGTGATCGGCTTGATGACCGACTCTGGCAGGGACAGGTTCGGCACGGAGGGACCCCCACGCCAACCGTCGGTCAGGGAGAGGCGGAGGCGGCCTTGCATGGGGCAGCGGCGCTGGTCCAATGGTTCTCATCAGGACCGGTGTGGCTCGTCCCATAGAGCCGGCCATCTGAGCACGCCCGCAGTCTCATGCCACTACGTCTACCGGAAGTGCGGGCTGCGGCGTTTAGCGCGCGGTCGCGGCCGGACGTCCCACTGGCCGGGGCCGGGTCGCCCAGCACCCGGCAGCCCGACTGGCTTGGAGCAATTGGACGACGCCGGCCGCCCTGCGGATGGCGCCGGGCGTCAATTCGGAGCCTCAGTCCGCGTGTACACTCAGCCCAGAGCCCAGGCCAACGACTCGTCGATGGGAGGCACGGAGCGTGTTCGAGAAGCATCGAGCGAAGGAGATGGCCAAGGCATACCAGCAGGCCCTCGGCGAGTGGCAAGCGCAGCACGACGGCCTGGCGCAGCTTCTCCAACTCGCAGAGAGCTTCAACGGCCTGGGCTCAAATGAGATCATGCTCAAACCTGATGAGGCGATCTTCTACAAGGTGACCGGAGCTGACCTGATTGAGGGGCAACGGGGTCCGGGCCAGTGGAAGGGTCATTCCCAAGGTGCCTCGATCCCCGTCGGGAGCATACATGGCCGTTCTGTCCGCTACCGCGTCGGTGTGACTCGGGGTCACTTGGTGCAGGGTGCGCCGGCACCCACGGCCATCGATACGGGGACGGTCTTCATCACGAATCAGCGAGTGGTCTTTCAGGGTGGCCAGCAGACGCGAGAGTGCGCGTTCGCAAAACTGATCGGCTTCGAGCACTCCGATAGCGAAGGTTCTACCAGTTTCTCAGTGTCGAACCGCCAGAAGCCAACGACTATCCACTATGGCGCGGCACTTTCGGGCTCCTTCGATTTTCGCATAGATCTCGCCTTGGCGCACTTCCGGGGCACTCTGGGCAACCTCGTATCTGAGGTAAAGCAGGACTTGGCCCAGACCGACGCTGCGCGTCCGGTTCCCCCAGCGACCCTGGTGACGTAGTCGTTCCGTCATGCAGCCGGTAACGCAACGTGATGTAACAAGGGCTACGTGTGGGACTTCGTCGGCACCTTGGGAATCGGATCACAGAACGTCGCGGTTAACGCCGTCATAGTAGGCGGGGTCCGGGCCACTTTCCCCTGACGATCCCACCGCACGCGGGACCGCAGGCGGAAACGAAGCTGCAGCAAGAGTGAGGGTCAGAGGCCCACGAGTTGTACGCCTCCCGGGCGAGCTGTTTGGTTGCGCCGCTCGCGCCCCTGGTTGTCCATCACCTTGGGGGCTCTGACGCCGTGCGGATGTCTCGGCTGGCAGGCCTCCAGGGTTCAACGAAAGTGACGATCGAGCTCGTTTGCGTAACGAGTACCGAGGGTGGCGCCATGTTCGGCTATCCATGAGGAGATCCCAATACGACCGGTAGCCGGGCCGTCGGTGTCCACAAGCCCCTCGGTCATCGCCCAGAACTCATCTGCGGTCAGGAGACGGTCTCGAACCACGGTTCCGAGCAGCGAGGCCATAGCCGGCATCGCGACTTTCGGGAGATGGATGAGCCGGGCGTGGCTCTCAACGGCCTCACGAATGAGCCCCACCAGTTCCAAGAAAGTCGGGCGCTCGGGGCTCACCGCGTCGATCACCTGATTGTTCCGATCGGCTCCGGCTTCGACTGCAAGGCGAGCGAGATCGTCCACATGGATCGGACGGATCCGGTAGTCGCCTGTCCCGCCGATGGCGAAGACGGGCAGCCTACGAAGGAGCCAGGCGATGTTATTCAACAACACACCGTCTCCTCCGAACAAGATGGCGGGGCGTAGCGCGGCGTACGAGACACCCACCTCGGCGAGGATTCGCTCAACTTCTGCTTTGCCCCTGAAGTACGGATAGCGAGAAGTGATGCTCGGATGGGTGATCGAGACGTGGACGATGCGCTCGACCCCGGCCTGCCGGGCAGCATGGAACAGGGTGCGAGAGTTGGCCACCGCCGTCTGGTGATCGCTTGAGCCGTGGGGGAAGCGGATCCAATAGGTGTTGTACAGCGTGGTGGCACCGCACATGGACTTCGTGAGCCCGATGGGATCGTCGAAGTCGAGCGGTCGGACTTCGATCGACGAATCGGCTCTTCGGCGCTGTGGATGGCCGGTGAGCGTCCGCACCGTGCGTCCCGCCGCCTGGAGGTCTCGGGCAATGGCAGCACCGGAGTAACCGAATGCTCCGGTCACCACGTCGAATCCGTCGTGACCCAGGGATGCTGTCGCCTCCGCGGGCTTGACGCTCGCCACCTTGCTCATCACCGGCCCTCGTACGTCGGTGCGCCGCCGAGCGCGCCGAGGAGTGCTGTGATCTGGCGGACCTTGTCAAAGAGCGCGAGCGCTTTGGAACGGTCGGTCCACGTGATCGTATACGCCTGATCGGTGTCTGGGGTTGACGCGGTCTCCCCGCCGCGCGCAAAGGAGGGTCGCGCGAAAAGCCCACCGAGAGCATCGCGCGTCTCCGACTGGTCATTGGCGTCGATTTCGCTCGCGTCTCCAACCGAAGACCTGTCAAGCGCCCCGAACTGCTTCCTAGTGTCTATCACGGGCGAAGTTAGCGGTACTCCAGACGGGAGTGCCACATTCGCCTCCCCTGGCAGTTTCCCTTGGAGCGAGACGTTGCCATTGCTCCACCCGCTCAGGAACGTGACAGGATCGACGCCGAGACGACGAGGACGGTTGAGGAACACCGCCAAGCCCGGAGGATCGCACACGAACGATCCGTCAGCTCCAGTGGCCATCGAGCGCGGATCCGTCGTGAAGATGAAAGGATCTGTTGACGTTCTGGTACGCATCGGGGTAGCGCTCCTTGAGGCGGGCGGTGATGGCGGCGCAATGGATGACAGTCCCCGCGCCTTCAAGGGCCCCGCTCAGTGTACAACCCCGCTGTCGGCGATCAGGCAAAACCGGCCAGGAATGATCGGGTCAAAACCGGCCAGCTGAGGTAGCTCCGAAGCCCGCCACACTCCGTCGAACACGACGGAGGTGGATGTGGGGAACTACCTGAAGGTGCCTGACAGACAACGAGTTCTGGCCCTGCTGGAGCTGGGCTGGAGTTACCGCCGGATCGAGAAGGAGACCGGGATCCGGCGGGAGACGATCTCCGGGTACGACCCCAGGCGGTCGGCAAAACCGGCCAACCCGATCGCCGGCCCGGGGATGGCGCTGGCGCTGCTGGGTTTCTCGGGGAGGAAAACCGGCCAAACCCGATTGCCGGCTCGGGGTCGGGGCCGGTGAGCGCCTGCGAGCCCTTCCGGGGAGTGATCGGGGCCGGGGTGGAGCGGGGCCTGACCGCCCAGCGGATCTCGCAGGACCTCTGCGCGGAGCGCGCCTTCGTCTATGGGTAGCTCACGGTGCAGCGGTTCGTGCGGGGGATCCGGGGCCGTCGGCCCGAGGTCGTGGACGTCATGGAGCATCCGCCGGGGAAGGAGGGCCAGGTCGACTACTTCCAGAGCCGGCGCGCTCGACCGCGACAACGTCCTGACGTTGGGCTTCACCGTGGTCCTCCTCCTGATCCTGGCCGGCGGCTCGAGGGAGCGTCCAGCGACGTCTCCCACTTCGGGGGTGTGCACCCGCTCGTGCTGGTCCGTATCCTTCACGACCGCCGGCCGGGCCGGCCGCTGGTGGGCCACCGCACCGACCCCTGAGCCCCAACGCCCGCGTGCCTGCTCACACCGCCCTCGCGTCCGTCGAGCCCCGGCGCCTCGTCGGTCCACACCTGGTTGAACGGGTACCACTGGTCTGGGGCCCAGGCGATGAGGGCGTCGAGCCGATCGGCAAGCTCCTGGCTCAAGGCCTGGACGCTTCCGTTCGCGGGGATGGCGCGGTCGACGATGATCCGGTAGTGATCGCCCTCGCGGAAGCACACGCAGGGGAGGATGGGGCAGCCACTGCGGCGCGCCAGGATCGCCGGTGCGGCGCTGAAGAGGACGGGTCCCCTACGGAAGCGAACCCCGATCGTCGGCCCTCCCTCGGGGAGGTCGACGAGGAGGCCCACGAGCCGTCTCCGCCGGAGCGCCGAGAGCAGGCCCCTGGCCGCGTGCTCCGGGGTGAACACCTCCAGCCCGCGGCACTCCCGGGCCCAGACCACGGTCTGGTTGAGCACCTCGGGGTGGAATTCGCGCATCACCGTGGTGAAGGCCAGCCCGCGCGACAGCGCCATGGTCGCCGCCATGTCCCAATTGCCGAAGTGGGCCAGGCAGAGAAGGCCTGCTCCGTGCTCCCGCTGCGCTTGCTGGATGTTCTCCAGCCCGTCGATGGGGTGACGGCGCTGCACCAGGGCCGGGTCCAGGTCGTGTGCCCAGACGAGATCCATGCAGGTCCGGAAGTACTCGCGGTAGGAGGCGCGGGCTCGCTCCCTGGCTGCGGTGGCCGAGAGGCTGGGGTCGGCTCGCCGGTGGCGGGCGGCGCAGGCATCGACTCGCCCCGGGCGGGTCAGGCAGGCGATGGTGCTCGCGGCGTCAGGGAAAAGGAATCGGCGCGTCCCCAGGGTCTGGGACAGCCGGCTCAGGCCGGTCCACACAGCGCGCACCCCCAGCGGCGGAGGCGCCTGGCTCCTGATGGGATCACCGATGGCCGCCGCAACCAGCCTCGCCGGCCGGGTGGCGATCTGGTCACCGGCTCCATGACCGGTCAGCCGCTCGACATCGCCGGCTCGTGTCTCGATGGCCCGCCTCCCTCTTCACGCATACAGAGTTGGCGCCACCGAAATGATAGCCGTGGCGCACGTGGTGGATCCCGACCAGATGCTTGGCCAACGTTCGGCCAACGGGCGGGCCAGGAGGAATGGGCGCGATGATGGGACCACAGCGTCCGGTCGCTAGAGCACTCCCTGCGCGGGAGCCTTCAGACTCCTCACACACCGCGTCCCTGGACACCAGGGACGTTTCACACGGAGGTCTCAGATGCGCAACGTCGGTCTGCTCGCCACCCGAACCGTTCTCGGCGGGTATCTCGCCGTCCACGGGGCCCAGAAGCTGTTCGGTTCCTTTGGAGGCCCTGGCCTTGACGCCACTGCGGCGGGGTTCGAGGCGATGGGCATGCGGCCCGCGAAAGCCATGGCGACACTCGCCAGCGCCAGCGAGCTCGGCGGTGGAGTGCTGACGGCGACGGGGCTGGCGTACCCGCTGGGCCCGCTGGCAATCGCGGGCGCCATGAGCGTGGCCACCGCGGTGCACCGCAAGCAGGGACCGATGTCGCAGAAAAGGGGCTTCGAGTTGCCCCTCACCAATCTTGCGCTGGCGATCGGGTTGATGAGCTCGGGGCCGGGCCGTCTGGTGCTGGGTCCGCGCCTGCCGAAGTCGTTGACCCGGATCGCGGTTCTCGCTGCGGTGGGCATGGCCGCGGCCTCGCTATCACAGCTGCTACGCGCGAAGCCGCCGGCGTCTCGAGCATCACCCGGCTGACCAACGCTTGCAGCCGGAAGGTGGAGAACCTCACCGCCGCCGTCTCCCTCCACTTCATGTACTACAACTTTGGGCGACCGCATAAGACCCTGGCTAACCCGTATCCTCGGACCCCGGCGATGGCGGCTGGGGTGACCGATCACGTTTGGACCGTTGAGGAGATCGTCGGGCTGCTCGGGTAGTTCGTCAATTGGCGCCGACACCTTGCAAGGCAAGGGGCCTACCGCTGAAACGTCCGCTTGGGTTTAGCCTGTCTCTCGCACCCGTACTCGTGCCCTAGTTCGTCGGTCACGAAGATCTGGTACCCGGGCTCGCCGCCTTCGGGGCGGTAGGGAAAGGCGTGAACGACCCAGCCAACGACCGTTCCGCCGGGATCTACCTTCCCAGCGATTCGGGCGTGCGGCGTCTTCAACTTGCGCACCTCTTCTTCTACCTCGGGATCAAGGTGGAGGATCCCTCCCCACGGGCCGGAAGTCGTCAACGCCAGGCCGGTCAGGTCTTTCTGCCGATCCGAGTTGTTGCGAACCCCCACTTTGATCTCGGCGATGAGCGCCTTGTATTTGAACCAATGAAATTGCTCGCTCTCGATGGTGACTTCCAAGTCCGGGGACTCGGCTGACGGAGGCTTGGTCTTCCGGCTAGTCAAGCGCCTTCGCCGCACAACTTCGATCAGGCCAATTCCTACCAGGCAGATCACGATGCCCCCGATGAGCCCCTCCGCCAGGTGACCGCGAAGCAGGTACACCACGAGAGCTCCGAAGAGCGTCACCGTAATCTCACCGAGCGTAGCCTGGGTCCGGTCCAAAGACCAACCACGGGCGCCCCTATCCCCCATCCCCGGAAGTGTAGGCGGGTCCCCTAGCAAATTCAGCCCGAGGCCCGCAAGAGGGGGCCATCTCAAACTGACCCACTACCGGCGCCGAAGATGGCGGCGAACCGGCGGCGGGACGACGAGGCGCTCCTCATCCGGTCACCTGGGTGCTGAGGTTGTACAGCCACTGGATGAGCGCCGGCGCCGCCCCGATGGCGAAGACCCCGAGCAGAGCGCTGAGGACAGTCACCTTGGCCCGGGACATCTGGTGCGGGTTGCCGCTGTGGGAGCTGAAGGCCCAGACGGCGGCGCCGACCACCAGGCCGACCAGGCAGGCGACCAGGGCCATCCAGCGCTTCCTCGACGCCTGGAACGAGCGCAGGCGCCCCTTCGTCTGGGTGAAGACCGCCGACCAGGTTCTACGTCGCTACAAGCAGAAGCTTATTTCTGGACCGGTGCACTAGCTGATTTCGCTGGTATGAAGCTGATCCCAGTGCTCGAACCTACGCAGCCGTTCCCCGTTCGCTGAGGTTGATTCCGGCAGGCCGTCGGCAACATCGACCTACACCGTCACCGGGGGCCCCGGCGAGACTGTAGACGGCGCAGATTATGGCGGTCGCCACTATACAGCCCAGGGGAACCTCAGCCTGGACTTTAGACACAAGCCGAGCCCTGACCCTGCGCAACGACTAGCCTGAACCCCCCTGCATGGGCACGGTTGGTAGCGTTAGCGCTCTGACCCAGACCTCCGCGAGTTCAGATTCAAGTGCCGCGGCGGCGAGGCTGCCGAACAGGGCTGGGCTGAGATACCACATTTGCGCATTGATGGGCATCACATCAAGCACTGGGCTCACGGCGGCCCTACGGATCTCAATAACCTTGTCACGATCTGCCGCGCCCATCACTGGAGGGTGCATGAGGGCGGCTGGGGACTGATCCGCACCGACGACGGCGTGGTGGCCCTGCCGCCCGTGGTCCTGCCGTCGAGCGTCCTACCCCCCGGGGCTCCCGGGCTGGGCACCTCACGGGCCCGCGCCCCCGACCCGCCACCGGCGGTCTGATTGCCCGGCCGGGTTGACCTGCCTCCAAGGCTCCTCCCATTCGAGGATGATGCTGTGGACGGATGCACATGGGCGTGCGCTCCTCGCGAGCCGTGGTCGTCACGCTCAAGGCCGCGTCGAAGACGCGACGTTGCTCGGGGACCTGGGTGACCGGTGTCGCGCCGACGCCGCGCATCACAGGCGGCTGATCCCCTTCGTCCGGTGACCCGGAGGCTCTCTGAGCCCCGCATCGCCGACGTACCATGCACCCATGGACGCTCGCTGTCGCAGCGCCAGCCGGTGCCCCGCGACGTGAGCTCGCAGTCAGCCCCCAGCTGGTGGCAGGAGCGCGCCGCGACGCGCTTCCCCCAGCCCGAGCGCCCGTCGCTGGAGGGCGACCAGCAGACCGACATCGTCATCGTCGGGGCCGGCTTCACCGGCCTCTGGTCGGCGATCCGGCTCGCCGAGCTCGAGCCGAGCCGGCGCATCGTGGTCCTGGAGCGCGAGACGGTCGGGTTCGGCGCCAGCGGCCGCAACGGCGGCTTCGCCATGACCATGGTGACCCGGAGCATCCACGACCTGGTCCGCAAGGTGGGGCCGGCGGCGGCCAGGCGGGTCCACGCCGCGATGGTCGACACCCTCTCTGACATCGAGGCCTTCTGCGTCACCGAGGGGATCGAGGCCGATGTGACCCGCCCCGGTCTCCTCACCGTATCCAACGGGCCCGATCAGGACGTGCGGATCCGCCAGGACATCGAGGCGTCCTCGCGGCTGGGCCTCGACGACATCACCCCGCTGAGCGCCGCCGAGTGCCGCGCCCTGGTGGCCGCCGAGGGGGTCCGGCTCGGTCACTTCGAGGCCAACGCCCTCCTGGTCGACCCCGCCGCCCTCTCCCTCGGCCTGGCACGGGCGGCCGAGCGGCGCGGCGTCGTGATCTTCGAGCGCACCGCATTGGTGCGCGCCCAGGGGACCGGGTCCGGCGTCCTGATGCACACACCGCGGGGGAGCATCCGGACGGAGCGTGCCCTGCTCGCCACCAACGCGTACGCGCACGCCATCCCGCGGCTCCGGCGGTTCCTCTTCACGATCTGCGCCTACATCGTCTGCACCGAGCCGCTCACCTCCGCGCAGTGGGACCGGGTGGGCTGGGAGCGCCGGATGGGGATCGAGGACCGGCGGGTCATGCCCCACTTCCACCGGCCCACCGCGGACGGTCGCATCCTCTGGGGTGGGCGCGACGCCCCGGTGTCGCCGATCGGACCGGACCCCGGCCGTGACCGGGACCCGCGCATCTTCGGGCGGCTCGAGGAGACCTTCCGTCAGACCTTCCCGCAGCTCGACGACGTCCGGATCACCGAGCGATGGGGCGGGCCCGTCGGTGCCACGGTGCACTGCCTGCCGAGCGTCGGCTGGCTCCACCCCGGGCGTCTCGCCTACGCCCTCGGCTACAGCGGCCACGGCGTCGGGCCGTCGGCGCTGCTCGCGCGCGTCGCGGTCGACCTCCTGCTGGAGCGCGACACCGGGCGCCTGACCCTGCCGTTCGTCACCCGCCGGCCGATGACTCTGCCGCCCGAGCCGCTGCGCTGGCCGCTCCTCAACGGCGCCCAACGCGTCCTCCAAGCGGCCGACGACCGCGGTGGGGCGCGAGGTCCGCTGGGGCGCGGTCTGATCCGGCTCCTCCAGTAGCGCCGCAGATGGGAACCGCCGGCTGGCCGGTGCTGCTGGCGGCGTGCGCGGCTTGCGCGATCGGCACCGGTGCGGCCCTCCAGCAGCAGGCGGCCCACGGCGTCTCCGCCTCCGGATCGGCCGGCATCGGACTGATCGGCATCCTGCTGCGGCGCCCGATCTGGCTGCTCGGGGTCGCCGTGATGGTCACCGGCTTCGGGCTGCAGGCGGCAGCCCTCGACCTCGGACGGCTGGCGGTCGTGGAGCCGATCCTCGCCACCAGCCTCGTGGTCGCGCTCGTCGTCGCGGCGCTCCGGCACCGCTCGTGGCCGGGCCCGGCGGACTGGCTCGCGATGGTGCTGGCGGCCGGGGGCGTCGCCCTCTTCCTGGTCGTCGCGGCCCCCGCCGGCGGGCGGTCACAACCCCCCGCCGTGTGGTGGGCACCGTTGCTGGTGGGCCTCGGGGCGCTCGGCGTCCTCGCGCTCTGGCGCTCGCCGCATTGGCTCCCGGCGCGGGCCGCGATGGGTCTCGGGGCGGTCGCGGGCATGACCATCGGCGCCTCCGACGCGCTGGTCAAGGCCACCGTGAGCTCGGCCTCGGCGCTGCACCTGGCGGTGCTCACCACGTTCCCTCCCTACCTGCTGGTCGTCGTCGGCGCCGCCGGCTTCCTGCTCCAGCAGCACGCGTACCGGGTCGGCGAGCTCAAGGCCGCACTCCCCGCCTCATCGGTCCTCGAACCGCTGACCGGCACCGTGCTCGGGCTCACGCTCTTCGGCGAGCGCCTCGCCGCTCACGATCCGCTGTCGGCCATCGCGCTGATGCTCGCCGCCGCCGCGACCATCGTCGGCGTCTGGCGCCTCGGCGGCGCCCCGCTGCTGGGAGCCCGCGTTCATCCGGATGCATTGATCACTGATGCGGGAGGTGGCTGACGCGCACGCCGGCCGGGCGCTCAGGCGGAGGCTGGCCGACCCGCCAGCCGGGCGCTCAGGCGGAGAGTGCGACCACCCGACGTTCCGCGGTCTGCGGGCTTGCGCAGGAGCAGGCCTGAGGACGCCCGAAGAGGTAGCCCTGCGCGGCGGTCACCCCCAGCGAGAGCAAGGTGGATCGCTCCTCCTCCACCTCGACCCCCTCCGCGATCACCAGCGGGCCCGCCTGGCGGGCGAACTCCGCCAGGGCGCCGACCATGGCGCGGCGCATCCTGTTGAGGTGGATGTCGCGAACCAGCGAGATGTCCACCTTGATGACGTCGGGCTCCATGGTGACGATGTGGCTCATCGACGAGAAGCCCGAACCTGCGTCATCGACGCCGATCAGCACCCCGGCGGCGCGCAGGGGGGCGAGGGCGGCGATGAGCGCCGGGTAGTCATCGATCTCGGTGTGCTCAGTGATCTCCAGGACGATGCTCCCCGGCGGGATCCCCCGCAGCAGGGCGGCCAGCTGAGGGGCCATGGCCACGGCCGGTGAGGCGTTCACATGGAGAGGGCACCCGTCGGGGTGGTGGGCCATGTGGTCAAGGGCCAGGCGGATGGCTGTCAGCTCGAACTCGAGGCCGAGGTCCTGTTCAGCCGCGTCGGCAAACCACACGTCCGGCGACCGCTGCGGAGGGGAGTTGATCCGGCAGAGTGCCTCGAAGGCGATGGGCACGCGAGCACGCATGTCGACGACGGGCTGGAACACCATGCTCATGAGGTCGTGGTCGAGGATGTTGCGCAGCAAGATCACCTTGCTCTGCGACTGCTCATCTCGGCCGCGAAGCCGGGCGCCCACCGCGGTCGCCGCGGCAGCTGGCATGGACGCCTGGCCGCGGACTGCCCGGTGGACGCTGTCGAGGACCTCGTCGCCCGAGGAGCCCTTCACCATGTAACTGATCGCCCCGGCGCGGATCATCCCCATCACGGTGTTCAGGTCGTCACAGGCCGAGAGAGCCACCACCCGGGTCTCGGGTGCGGACCGCCGGGCCTCGGCGGCGACGATCTCACCGCCGCCGCCCGGAAGCCGAACGTCGCAGAGGCACACGGCCGGCCGCAACGACCGGACCAGGGCGGCTCCCTCGCTGGCATCGCCGGCGGAGCCGACGACCTGAAGCTTGGGGTCGATGCCGATCAGCTCGATGAGCGCGCTGCGGAAGCCGGGGTCGTCGTCGACGATCAGCACCGTGTGAGAGGCACGGGACTGCTGAGCGATTGCGGTTGCCATGCAGGTGACTCTGAGCGTCCTGACGCGTATGGAGTAGATGCAGATGCCCCAGAGGCGGCTGGGGCAGATGGAGGTTCCCGCTGGGGAGCCCCCCCCCAGAACTGGTCGCCCTCCGCCCGCTTCACGCGCCCTGAATAGGGGATGTCCAAGCTCCCGGCCTTCTGCCACGCTGGGAGCGGGTAGACGGGCCCGCGGCGCAAGCCGGCCGGTGGTACCTACCCACCACCGGCGCGCGGGGGGGCGCGCCGGCCTCTCGTCCATGGACGTGAGAGCCCCAGCGGAGCGTCAGCTCCGCCGCGCGTCCCAGCCGGCGAGGATCGCGGTGATCCCGGCCTCGAACTGCTCGTCGGGGTGATAGTCGTAGCCGCTGGCGAACGCCGCCACCAGGTGGGGGTAGTCCTCGGGGCTCAGGGAGGCGTACACCGCCCCCGGCGGAGTGGCCTCTCCGCCAACCGGCTCGCCGACCTCGGCCAGCACGTGGCCCATCGTGAAGAGGGCCAGGCAGTTGATGAGGTCGAGTGCCTCCGCCGGACCGAGTCCGGCTTCGGTCAGCCATCCCAGGGAGCGATCGAGCAGCTGCAACATGCCCGGGGACACCGCAGGGTGGGTCCCGGCGATCGTCACCGCCCTCGGGTGCGCACGCAGCGTGGCGCGGAATGTCCGGAACGCCGCCAGCGCCTGCTCCCTCCAGGGCACGCCGGGGTCAGAGGTCAGCGGCTGGACCTCGGACCACATGATCTCGACCACCCCGTCGAGCACGGCGGCCTTGTTCGGCAGGTAGTGGTAGATCGCCATGGGGTCGACCCCCATCTCGGCACCGAGCTTGCGCATCGAGAGCGCCTCGACACCGTCCCGATCGATCAGGGCCAGCGCCGTGCGCAGGATGTAGTCGCGACTCAGCGCCGGCCGGGTGGGGCGTTCCATGACCTGGGGCAGCAGCGAGGGGATGGGGTCATGTCGTGCCGATTTTGACCGCCGCCGGGCGGAAGCGCCATGCGGCGACCACCCCGAAGCCCACCCCGAAGAGGAGCAGGATGCCGACCGATCCGGCGACGCCGGGCAGACCGGCGTGGTCGAGGGTGATGGACCGCATCGCGTCCAGGGCCCAGTAGGCGGGCGAGATGTGGGCGACGGCCTGCGCCCACTGCGGCAGCGACGAGACGGGCGCGAGCGCCCCGCCCAGCCCAGCCATCACCATGCCCCCGAGGTTGCCGAGCACGAGCGCCATGTCCATGGTGGGGCAGAGCGCCACCAGCATCACCGCGTAGGCGACCAGCATGGCCGCGAAGACCGCGGCGACCACCGCCAGGGCCGCCACCGACCCGTCGGGCCGGAAGCCGAAGAGAAGCGCACCGACGGTGAGCAGCACGCCGAACTGGGCGAGCTGGGCGAGGTAGAGGGGCGCGACCTTCCCCACCACGATGTCCGCGGTGCTCGCAGGGCTGGCCCGCAGCCGGTCCCAGGTGCCCCAGGCGTGCTCGCGGAAGAATAGGGTGCCGACCAGCTGGGTGCTGAGGAAGGCGAACAGCACCGCCAGCCCGGGGATGACCTGGTCGCCGCCCCCTGCCGCTGCGTACCCGGCCAGCTGCAGCTGGGCCCTGGCGGCCGGGACCAGGAACGGCGCCAGGATCAGCGGCATGGCGATCGTGACGATCATCGGGGCCGGGTCGGAGAGCAGCAGCCGGCCGCTGATCCGGGAGACGGCGAGGCTACGCCGCGAGATCACTCTCGGCCTCCTCGGAGAAGGCCCGGCCGGTGATGGCCAGGTAGGCGGACTCGAGACTGGGTCGGGTCACGTCGACCCCGACGAGGTGGGTCACCTGCGGGCCGAGGGCGACCAGGGCAGCCGCCGCGGCCGCCCCGGGATCGGCGACCGGCTGGCCGGGTGCGAGACGGGACCCGTCCGCCGTCCACCCCACCAGCTCCGGTGCCGGCCCGGAGAAACGGAGCGCGACCGATGCCGTCCCCCAGCGCAGGATGACCTCGCGGCAGGAGCCGCGCACGGCGACCACCCCGCCATCGAGGACGGCGATCTCGGCGTCGAGCTGCTCGAGCTCGGTGAGGTAGTGGGTGGTGTAGAGAACCGCGGTGCCCGCGGCCGCCGTCGCCCTGACGATCTCCAGGATGCCGGCGCGCGAGGTGACGTCGGCGCCGACGGTCGGCTCGTCGAGGAGGAGCAGCCGGGGCCGGTGAAGGATGGCCATGGCGGTGTGCAGGCGGCGCTTCTGGCCGCCGCTCAGCTGGTCGCCGCGCAGCCCGAGCTGCTCGGTGAGGCCCAGCAGCTCGGCCACCTCGGCGGTGCGGGTGCGCGCCGCCCGGCTGCTCATGCCCGCCAGCCGCGCGAAGTCGTAGAGGTTCTCACGCGCGGTGAGGGTCGGGTAGATGCCGAGCTCCTGGGGGGCCAGCCCGAGGCTACCGGCCGCGCGCTTGGGGTGGGCCAGGGCATCGACGCCGCCGACTGCGACGCTGCCGCCGTCGCAGCGGCGCAGCCCCGTGATGATCGAGATCAGGGTGGTCTTGCCGGCGCCATTCGCCCCCACCAGGCCGAGGATCTGCCCGGCCGCCACGTCGAGGTCGACCCCGCGGAGCACCGGGTGCTCCCCGTAGGCTTGGTCACCCCGTCGACCCGGAGCATCGGCTCCTTGTCTACGCTGTAGGAGCTCACTACGTCGTAGAGTACGACTACGCCGTAGACCTGTCAAGCAAGGCGGAGTCCTCCGCGGCCGGGGCGCGCTCGGGCCGGCAGCGGCTCAGCCGCGGGCGACGCCTCGCTCGAGGGCGGTCCGGACCAGCCCCGGGACCGTGGCGCGGATCACGGTGGCCAGGCCGTAGTAGCGGGGTGAGTAGCGCTCAGCCCGTCGGTGCACCGCACAGTCGACGACGGCCTCGGCAACGCCGCGATCGGTCCCCACGAACCAGCGCCCCAGCGGGTGCCGGAGGACGTCGTCGACCGGGAAGCCCTCGGTCGGCACGGGGCCGGGCATGACCAGCGCCACGTGGACCCGGTGGCTGCGCTCCTCGAGATGGAGCGCCTCCGTCCACAGGCACAGCGCGGCCTTGCTGGCCCCGTACGCCCCCGATCCGGCCCGGGTCACCCGCCCGGCGGTGCTCGCGACGTTGACCATGGCACTGGGGGCGGAGCGCCGGAGCAGCGGGAGCAGCGCCTCGGTCAGCCTCACCTGGGCGTTGAAGTTCAGATCCATCGTCCGGGCCACGTTGGCCCAGCCGGTCTCGGCGAAACGGCCGTCCCAGCCCGCCCCCGCGTTGTTGACCAGGACGTCGAGCCGGCCGTGCTCCCTCTCCACCGCGTCGGCGATGCACCGGGGAGCCTCCGGGTCGGTGATGTCGGCGGCCACCACGGTGGCCCCGCCGAGCTCCCGCGCCAGGGCGCGCAGACGCTCCTCCCGTCGGGCGACCAGCACCACCTCGGTTCGCGACATCTCGGCGAAGCGCCGAGCGGTGGCCGCCCCGATCCCGCTGCTGGCGCCGGTGACGAGAACGACGCGGGTCATCGTGAGGCCAGTCTACGCACCGGGGCGCGCTCATCCGGCGAGCGCGGTCGAAGCGGAGCGATGGATCGAGGTTGGGCAGGTGCGACTGCGGCGGACCCGTTCAGGGTGGGATCCGGACCATCATGGATGACGTCGGGCACCGGGTCGAAGTCCCCTGGTGCAGAGTGGCCCGGGTGGCTAGCGTGGAGGGCCAGAGCCCACCCCGCACGGCTTCGGACCGTTGCCTCGCAGGAGACGGAGCATGGAGATCGAAGAGCAGCCGGCGAAAGCCGGGGACGAGTCGGGACCCGGGGACCAGGCGTCCGGGGACCACCCTCCCGCCGGCGAGGCGTCCACGAGCGGCGGAGCGATCGACGGCGCTGAGCAGCAGCCATCGTCGGCCCTGGCCGCGCTCTCTGGCGACGGCACCGTGACCCTGGGGGTGGGCGAGATCCGGGCCCTGGCGGCGGAGCTGGCGACCCAGCTCTTCGAGCGCTGGGAGCTCGCCCTGCACGAGCAGTTCCAGGCCGAGCTGGGCATCCGGCTCGAGGCCGAGCTGGAGCACCGGGAGCACGAGGCACGCCAGCTCCGCGAGGAGGTTCGGGAGCGGCGCCAGAGGATCGACAACCCGTGGCCCACCCGCCACGGGGCCTGGGGCCACGCCACCTGGGAGATGGAGAACACGGTCCGCCGCCAGGCCGCCCTTCTCGCCCAGACCGAGAGGGAGACGAGGATGCTCCGCGAGCGCCTGCGGGAGCTGGGTCACCCGGCCGACGACCCGGCCCGCACCGTGGACGCCCAGCAGGACGAGCCGGCACCCGCCGAGCCTGACGAGCAGGCGGGCTGACCGGGCCCGGCTCAGCCGGCCCGTCTGGCGGCCTTCGGCCCCTTCGTCGCCGCGACCTCCCGTAGGCGGACCGCGATGAGCTGCTCCACCAGCGCCCTCGGCAGTGGCTGGTCGATCGGGAAGTGCAGCGTGCCCGGCGTCGTCGTGTAGCCGGCGGTCTCCCCGGGCAGCTGGGACAGCACCGAACCGCTGTGGGGCAGGTAGCTCAGGTGATGCGTGAAGGCGGCAAATCCCGCGATGACCTTCCCGTGCAACCGGAATGCCGGCATCCCGTACGCGATGCCCTGCTCGGCTTCGGGAAGACACTCGTGAATGGTCTGGCGCAGCGCGCTCAACGTGCCCCGCTTGGGCTCGTCGAGTCCGGCCAGGTAGGCGTCGATCTCGGCCTCCGACACGCTCACATTCTCGACGGCAACCGTGAGATGGGTCAAGCCAGCGGACGCGCAAGGGTTATCGCGCCACGGTGAAACGAGGCAAGCCTGGGCTGCGCCCCACCTGCCGGTCAGACCGCGGCGCACTCCCCCTCGCCGGCAGGACGAGCGCGGCCGCGTCTACCCGCGCGACGCGGGGCGCGTCAGAGCCTCGAGCAATGCGGGCAGGCCGGCAATCGAGTCGATGACCGTCGCGGCCAGCTGATCCCCCCCAACGCCCCGGGCGCCGAACTTGCCGGTGCGCACCAGAACGCACGGGGCACCGACCGTCCGGGCCCCGGCGGCGTCGTTCTCGGGATCGTCCCCCACCACGAGCACCTCCTCCGCGCTGCAGCCGAGGTCGACGAGGGCCATCTCGAAGAAGTCGACCGACGGCTTGCCGAAGGTGCGCGCGGTCAGGCCCGAGGCGTACTCGAGGAGGGCGACGAACGCGCCGGTGTCGAGCGACGGCCCGTCGGGCGCCTGCCACCAGCGGCCGCGCTGGAGCGCCAGCAGCCGGGCCCCGTCCATCAACCGCCGGAACGCCGCGTCGAGCGGGGCGAACCCGGCGAGCTCGCGGCAGTCCCCCACCAGCACGTAGTCTGCCCGCCCCTCCCCCGCGTCGTGAGCGGCGAAGCGAGCGGCCAGCTCGGCGCTCACGAGCAGGTGACAGCGCTCCCCGGGGCGCTGCTCCAGGAAGCGGAGCGCGGCCACCACGGGGGTGAAGACCGCCTGCGTCTCGACCTCGATGCCGGCGGCCGAGAGCTCGCGCGAGACGGTCTCGGGGGTGCGCGAGTCGATGTTGGTCAGGAGCCTCACCGGGATGCCACGCTCGCGCAGCCAGCGCAGCGTGGAGACCGCGCCGGGGATGGGACGGCCACGGGCCACCAGGGTCCCGTCGACATCGAGCAGCACCGCCCGGGGCGGCCTGCCTCCCCCGGAGACCTGCCCGCCGGGGGCCGGTTGGCTGTTCAGGCGACCGCCTCCCGGGCGCGCCAGAGGTACCAGCTGGCCACCGTCCGGTACGGCGCCCAGCGGGCCCCGCGCCGGGCCACCTCCTCCCGGCTGGGCATCGCCTGGGTCCCGAACGCCAGCTGGAAGCCGCGGCGGAGGCCGTAGTCGTCCGCGGGCAGGACGTCGGGGCGGCCGAGGGTGAAGATCAGGAACATCTCCGCCGTCCAGCGCCCGATCCCCCGCACCCGGACCAGCCTCTCGACGATCGCCTCGTCGTCCATCCCCCGCGAGTCCTCCAGGGTCGGCACCTCCCCGTCGACCGACCGGCGCGCGAGGTCGCGCATGGCGCGCTCCTTCGCCCCCGACAGACCGGCGGCGCGCAGCGCCTCGGTGGTGGTCCCCAGCACCTGCTCCGGGGTCGGGCAGCCGGGTGCCCCGGGGAAGAGCGCGCAGAAGCGCTGGAAGATGGTGGCCGCGGCCCGGGGCGCGAGCTGCTGGTAGACGATCGCCTCGGCGAGCGCCGCGAAGCTGCTGCTGTCGTCCTGGTGCGTGAGAGCGAAGGGCCCGACGCTGTCGATCAGCCTGCCCAGCTCGGCGTCGGACGAGCGCAGGTGGCTCAGCGCGCGGCCGGCGTCGATGTCCAGATCCACGGGGCGGCCTCCACCGTCGGGCGTGCGGGCAGCAGCTCGCCTGATTGTCCGCGATCGCGCCCGCGATCAGGCCGGCTGAGGCGCTCCGCTCGGCTGGGCGGGCCCGGGCTTGGTCGCGACCGGCGCCTTGGGGGCGCGGTTGTCGCGGAGCGCGAGCTTGCCCCTGGTGATCACCGCGGTGCGCGGCGCCCGGCGCGCCACCTTGGTGTCGTGGGTGACCAGGACGAGGGTCATGCCGCGCTGCTTCCAGAGCCTCTCCATCAGGCCGACGATCTCCAGGCTGGTCACCTCGTCGAGGTTGCCGGTCGGCTCGTCGGCCAGGATCACCTTCGGCTCCTTGACCAGGGCCCGGGCGATGGCCACCCGCTGCTGCTCGCCCCCCGACATCTCGGGGGGGAAGTGGGTGGCACGATCGGCGAGCCCGACCTCGGCCAGGGCCGCCAGCGAGCGGGAGCGCCGCTCCGCCGCCGGGATCTTGAGCGGCACCAGCGCAGCCTCCACGTTCTCCTCCGCGTTGAGCGTGGGCAGCAGGTTGTAGTTCTGGAAGATGAAGCCGAAGTTCTGGGCGCGCACGTCCACCAGCTGGGACTCGGGCATCGCGCCGAGGTCCTTGCCGTTGAAGATGATCTTTCCCGAGGTCGGCCGGTCCAGGGCACCGAGCATCTGGAGGAAGGTGGTCTTGCCGTGCCCGGTCAGCCCCTGGACGGTGATGAACTCCCCGTCCGGGATCTCGAGGTCCACGCCGCTCAGGGCCGCGACCTTGCCCCTCCCCTTGGGGTAGACGCGCGACAGCTTCTTGAGCTCATACATCGGGCGTCTCCAAGGGCAGGGCATCCCCCGCACCGGCTCGTTGTTCGGGCCTCCAGGCCATCAGCGGCGTCCTGTCCATCAGATCACTCCACACGGCGCAGCGCCTCCGCCGGCTGCAGGCGGGCGGCTCGCCACCCTCCGAGGACGCCGGCGATGATGCCGCCCACGATGGCCAGGCCGACCGCCACCAGCAAGACCTCGAGGCTGAGCGGCGCGGTCAGGTGAACGGGAACGCTGTGGGTGCTGGAGGTGAAGGTGCGGGCGAACCCGGGGTTGGCGCTGGCGAAGGCCCCGGGCGTCCGGTCTCCGAAGAATCCCCCGCCCCCGCCGAAGCCGCCACCCCCGCCCCCGGAGGTGAAGGCGGCGGAGGAGCCGCCCAGCCCGGTCGGCCCGACCGTTGCGGACAGGGGGGGCGCGAGCTTGGTCACGAGGAAGGCTCCGAGCACGCCGAGACCGACCCCCAGCGCCCCTCCGATCACCCCCTGCACCGCCGCCTCCCCCATGACCTGGCCGACGATCCGGCGGCTGCGCCAGCCGATCGCCTTGAGTGTCCCGAACTCGCGCACCCGCCGGGTCACCGAGGCGATGGTGAGCAGGACGGCCAGCACGAAGGCGGCCAGCAGGACGAGAGCCGACAGCCAGACCCCCAGGGTGTTGGCCAGGGTGGAGGCGGTGTTGAGCGAGCCCGAGACGTTGCTGGCGAGGTCCGAGGCGGTGGTCACCGTGGCCGACGGCATCAGCTTCTGGATCTCGGACTGGACCGCGGCGATGCTCGCGGCGTCGGTGGCGGTGACGTAGATGGTGTTGACGTCGCCGCTGTCATTGGCCAGCGTCTGGGCCTCGCTGAGGGGGATGTAGACGTCCGCCCCATCCGACTCGGTCACCGTGACGACCCCGACGACCGTGAAGGAGGTGCCGGCGATGGTCAGCGTCGAGTTGGCCTTGAGCGAGTTCTGCTTGGCGTAGCTGCTGCTGACCAGGGCGAGCAGCTGGTCGGCGGCGGTGCCCTGCTGCGCCTCGGAGAACCATTCGCTGACCGCCGAGGCGCCCGAGGTGATGTTGGCGCCGCTCAGCAGCCCCACCCCGGGCGTGGAGGGGTCGATGCCGTCCACGGAGAAGGTGGTGATGCCGAAGGCCCCCGGGGAGGGGGACGCAGACGGCGAGGCGGTCGGCGTCGGGGTGGGCGTGGGCGTCGGGGTGGCCGAGGGACTGCTGGACGCTCCGCCCCCGAAAAAGTTGCCGAAGCTGCCGGTGACGTGGACGGAGTTCAAGACCAGGGCGCCGGCGGCACCGGCGACCCCCTTGAGCTTGTCGATCGAGGTGACGTCGGAGTCGGAGATGGTGGTCAGCCCGGGACTCGAGCTCAGGCGATCCTGGGTGAAGGCCTGCCCGGCCTGGGCGCGGCTGGACGGGTTGGCGTTGAAGTTGAACGAGCCGCCGCTGCCGGCGGTGGGCGCCTTGGTCACGGTGAGGTCGGTGCCGACCCCATACAAAGAGGAGAGCACCTGGCCCTGGGCAGCGTTCACGCCGGAGGCGGCGGCCGTGACGGTGATGACCAGGCCGACCGCGAGGGCCAATCCGATGGCCACCACGCTCGCGGATCTGGCGCGGCGGCGTAGTTCTCGTCCCAGGTAGCGGAAGTACACGGATGCTCCTGATGTGCTGTCCGGGTGCGATCCCCAAGCGGCGGAAGTATAAGTGGTGCGTCTGGGACGACCCTGGGAACGATCTGGGGAAGCGCTGGGCGGCGCGTCCTCCGGCCGGTGGCGCGGTCCGGTTCCAGGGCAGGCGTGACCGTGCAGTCGCCCGTCCGAGGTGGGAATATGGTGGGCGGCACGCCGCGGACCTGGCTGCCCCGCCTCTCTCGGCCCCGGCCCACGCCCCGCGGTCATCACAGGAGGTGAAAGCCGTGGCTCAGCCAGCTTTTGTGACCCCGGAGGCGGTCGACGACCCCTGGCAGAACGCGCAGCGCCAGTTCGACGCGGCGGCGGATCTCCTAGCCCTCGAGCCGGGCGTGCGCAGCTTCCTCCGGGAGGCCCAGCGCCAGCTCATCGTCAACTTCCCGGTGAAGATGGACGACGGGTCGATCCAGATGTTCGAGGGCTACCGCGTCCAGCACAACCTCGCCCGCGGGCCCGCCAAGGGCGGGATCAGGTACCACCCCCAGGTGACCCTCAGCGAGGTCAAGGCGCTGGCGATGTGGATGACCTGGAAGTGCGCCGCCGCCGGCATCCCCTTCGGCGGGGCCAAGGGTGGGGTGGTGGTCGACCCCAAGCTGCTCAGCCGGGCCGAGCTGGAGCGGCTCACCCGCCGCTATGCCGCCGAGATCTCGGTGCTGATCGGACCGGAGCGGGACATCCCCGCCCCCGACGTCAACACCACCCCGCAGGTGATGGCCTGGATCATGGACACGATGTCCATGGCCGCCGGCTACTCGATCCCGGCGGCGGTGACCGGCAAGCCGCTCGCGGTGGGCGGCAGCCAGGGGCGCAACGAGGCCACCGGTCGCGGGGTCGCCGTGGTCGCGCTGCGGGCGTGCAGCCACCTCGGGCGCGACCCGCGGGAGTCGACGGTCGCGGTCCAGGGCTTCGGCAACGCCGGGAGCATCGCCGCCCGGCTGATGGAGGCTGACGGCTTCGCCATCCACGCCGTCTCCGACACCGGCGGCGCGATCTGGAGCGAGGAGCCGCTCTCGGTGGAGAGGGTCGTCGAGCACAAGCAGCGCACCGGGTCGGTGGCGGGCTTCCCGGGGACACGGGCCGTCAGCAACGCGGAGCTGCTCCAGTCCCCGGTCGACGTCCTGGTCCCGGCGGCGCTCGAGAACCAGGTCACGGCGGCGAACGCGGGGCGGATCCAGGCGTCCCTGATCCTGGAGGCGGCCAACGGCCCGGTCACCCCCGGGGCCGACGAGATCCTGGCCCAGCGCGGCATCACGGTGGTCCCGGACATCGTGGCCAATGCCGGCGGGGTCACCGTCTCCTACTTCGAATGGGTCCAGGACCTGCAGTCGTTCTTCTGGGAGGAGAAGGAGATCAACGACCGGCTGCAGCACATCATGACGGCATCCTTCGAGACCGCCTGGGAGGCCTCTCAGCGCCTCAACGTTCCTCTCCGGCTGGGGGCCTACACCGTCGCGGTGCAGCGGGTGGCCGAGGCCACCACCGCCCGCGGCATCTACCCGTGAGCCGGCTCCCGCGCGGGAAGCCCGCCATCAGCTGAGGGCTGGTCGCGGCTACGGGGCGGCGGTCGCCTTCGGGGTGACCGTCTGCCCCGTGCTGACCAGCTCGACCAGGACCTGACCCGGGGCGATGGGCGCCGGCTGCCCGTCGGCGAGGGTGAGCTGGGGAGGCCCGGTGGCGCCCTGGGTCCAATTGATGCTGTAGAGCTGGCCGCCCACCGCCAGCTGGCCGCTCCCGCTGGCGCTCGGCCCGATGACGAAGTCGAGGCCCTCGGTGTATCCGCCGCTCGGGTTCTCGTTGTCCGCGGCCACGCCGCTCACGGGGACCTGGAGGATGACGACGTTGGGCGACTCCCAGGGGGCCTTGGTGTTGTTGTCGTCGAGGACACCGGTCGCCGGGTACTCCGGGGTCGCCGGCTCGCTGCGCTCGTACTCCTGAGTGGCGGGCTCGTACGTGAAGATCGGCGTCTCCTCGGTCGAGATCGGCACCTCGAAGCTGCTCACCGCGGTGCCCCCGGTGGGAAGGCTGGTGACCGGCGTGCGCTGCCAGAGCTGGTAGCTCACGGTGCTGAGACCGATGCTCTGGACGAACGTGGCCAGATTCGATCCGTCGGTGTAGAGGTTGTGGGGGGAGCCGTACTCGGCGGCCGGGGGCGGCGACGAGGTCCGGAAGAGTGGCGGCTCGGGGTCGTCGTAGTGCTTGCCGCTCGCGTCGCTGAGCTGCTCCAGCACGTAGTTGCTCGCCCCCGAGTAGATGAGGACACCCCCGTAGATCTGCAGCAGCCGCAGGCTGACCAGGCGCGCGCTCCGCACCGGGCCCACCATGTCCGCCGCCGCGGGCCTAGTGAACCAGATGCCGGTGAAGCGGCTGATCCCGCCCTCGGTCTGGTACTCGTAGACGATGTCGGCGCTGCTCAGCCCCGACTGGGGCCGGGCCTGGTAGAGGTTCTCCATCTGGATGATCAGCGGCGCGCTGAGCGGCGCCGGGGTCGGGGTGGGGGTCGGAGCCGCGGTGGTGAATGGAGAGGAGACGGCGCTGGGCGTCGCCTTCGGCGAGCTGCTGGGGTGGGTGCCGCCGCCGCAGGCGGCGACCGCCAGCAGCGTGCCGGCGAGGAGAGCGGAGATTCGCGATCGGGAGTGGGGCATGGCAGGACCGTGTGATTCGAACAGATTGGAACCCTCGGTGCGACGGGGCTCAGGAACCGGTATTGTGCCCCAAGCGCCGGTTGCCCGGTACTCGCGGGCGCGATTCGGTGGCCGCGAAACCGGCCACCCGGGCCGTCGCCGCACCGCCGTGGTGGGCCGGCGCGGCCGGTCAGGCCCCGCTCGCGGTGGGATAGCCCTCCCGCTTCCAGTACTCGATCCCGCCGATCATCTCCTTCACCCGGAAGCCCAGCTCGGCGAGCCGCGCCGCCCCCTTGGCCCCCGCGTTGCAGCCCGGGCTCCAGCAGTAGACGACGTAGAGGGCATCCCGGGAGAGGTGGGCGGTGGACTCCTCGTCCAGCTCGCGGTAGGGAAGGCTGATGGCGCCGGCGACGTGCTCCTGAGCGTAGTCGGCGGCGGCGCGCGTGTCGGCCACCACCAGGCGGGCGACCCCGGCCTCCAGGTCGCGGTGGACGTCCGAGGGGTCGGTCTCGACGCTCAGCTTGGCGGCGTAGTGCCGGCGGGCCGCGTCGGGCGCGGCGGGCTCGACCTCGAGCACCAGGGAGGCCGGCGGCACGGCGGCGAGGAGGCGGGCGGCAGCCGTCTGGGTCATCGGTTCTCTCCTGCATTCGACCGGCGGGGGATGTCCCATCCTACGGGGAGCCACGCGGCGCGCGAGGGCTCCCAGTCCAGCCGCGCGCGAGGGTCTCCCGGCCCCGCACCCCAACCCGCCGGAGGGATGACCGAAGATTGGCCGCGGTCCCCCGACCCGGCATGGAGAAGAGGAGAAGTGGATGGCGCAGGCGGCGACGGACGAGGCGAGGTACCGGGCCAACCGCCAGGGTGAGATCGACTCCGCGATCGTCTACCGGGCGATGGCGAAGGCGGAGCGCGACGCCCGGCTGGCCTCCGTCTACCTCCGGCTGGCCGAGGTCGAGGAGCGCCACCTCAGCTTCTGGGAGGATCAATTGCGCGCCCTGGGCAGCGACCCGGGTCCGCGCCGTCCCTCGTGGCGCGCCCGCGCCATGCGCCTCCTGGCCCTCCGGTTCGGGGCGCAGCTCGTGCTGCCCACCGTCGCCACCCTGGAGCGGGCCGACCAGCTCGACTACGACGACCAGCCCGAGACCGAGGGCACGGGGATGCCGGAGGACGAGCGTTCGCACGCCCGCGTGCTCCGCTACATCGCCGGGGCCTCGCCCATGGGGGTGGCCGGGGAGACGCTCGGCAAGCTGGAGGGGCGTCACCGGGCCCCGGGTGGCAACGCCCTGCGGGCTGCGGTCCTCGGCGCCAACGACGGGCTGACCTCCAACCTCGCCCTGGTGATGGGGGTGGCCGGCTCCGGGCTCCCGGCCCGGGCCATCCTCATCGCCGGGATCACCGGGCTGCTGGCCGGGGCCTGCTCGATGGCGATCGGGGAGTGGGTGTCGGTGCAGAGCACCCGGGAGCTGTACCAGCGCCAGGTCAGGACCGAGGCGGCGGAGCTCCTCTCCGTCCCCGACGAGGAGCGTGAGGAGCTGGCCCTCATCTACGAGGCCAAGGGGCTGTCCGTCGAGGAGGCCGGCGAGGTCGCCGACCGCCTGATGGCCGAGCACGGGACGGCGCTCGACACCATGGTGCGCGAGGAGCTGGGGCTCGACCCCTCCCAGCTGGGCGGATCCCCCAACACCGCGGCAGGCGCGTCCTTTGGCCTCTTCGGGATCGGCGCCGTGCTCCCGCTCATCCCCTTCTTCTTCGCCAGCGGCGCGCCGGCCGTCGGGCTGGCCATCGCCCTCGCCGCCCTGGGGCTCTTCGTCATCGGCGCGCTGATCACCCTGCTCACCGGCCGCGGCGTGCTCTTCTCGGGGAGCCGTCAGCTGCTCTTCGGGATGCTGGCGGCGGGGGTCACCTTCGGATTGGGGCGGTTGATCGGCGCCGCGGTGGGCGCCTGAGACGGTCCCGGGACCGTGGGCCGCGGGCGCGCCGGGGCGGCCCCCCGATCAGGCCCCGGTCAGTCCCTCACATGGTCCCCGCTGGGGACCATGAGGGTGTCCTGCACCTCGAAGAGAGCCGCCATCCAGTCGGCGACGGGGATCGCGCGCTCGGGCGGCAGGACCAGTGAATGGGTGGCGCTGCTCAGGATGAAGCCGGTCGCCCGCCGGGCCAGCTCGACCGGGACCACCGGCTCGTGGGCCAGGTTGAGCAGCTCCAGCTCGTTGATCACCTGGTCGATCAGCCGGATCCGGTTGCGCCGCGCATGGCGAAGTCGAAGGTCCTCGTGCTCCAGCGCCCTCAGGCCGCCGACGGCGGACCTGGTCCGGTCAAACAGCGGCAGTCTCCCTTGCGGTGATCATGCTGGCGAGGTCGTCGGTTCCGCGGCCGTCGCCGCGGGCGTCCCCACGTTACGCCGATACCGATGCCGCGCGCTGCCCGAGCTCAGGAATGAGAGCAGGCCGGCCACTGCGAGGACTCACCGGCGGCGAACATGCCGGCGGCGATCTGCGCCTGCTGGGTCGGGTCCCAGATGTCGGTGCCCCCATGGGCGCGGAAGGTGGAGGGGAGGAACTGCAGGAGGCCGTCGTACGGACCTGCGGGGTTGTAGGCGTAAGGGTTGAGGTTGGACTCGCACTGTGCCGTCGAGATCAGCCAGGCCGGGGCGACGCCATCAGCCTGCGCGGCGGCGGTGATGATCGCCACCACCTCCGCCTGCGAGTAGGCCGGCCGCGCCGCGGCCGGCTGGACGGGGACCGGGGTCGGCGTTGTGAGCACGATCAGCGCGGGCAGAGGCGAGGGGATATCCGGGGTCGCCCCCGCCGTGGCGGTGGACGTCGGAGTCGGTGAGGGCGAGGACGACGCCGTCGAAGACGGCGGCGACGATGACACCGGGGATGCCGACGCCGGCGCGGAATGGCGGAGCACCGCGACGTTCCCGGCTGCGGACCGACCGCTCCCCACCGGTTGCAGCGCGGTGAGCGCGGCGAGGCCGATGAGGGCGAGGCCGATGCCCCACGCGCGAATGTGCCCGCGCAGGAAGAGACGACGCATGAGGACCAACCTCCGGCTGTCGGTGCCTCATGCCACACCCGGCTCGATCGCTCGGTCAAGGGCAGGCGACGACGCACCTGGGCTTCAGTTCCACCGAGTTTGGGCCGGTGGGCCGCGGACCGGCGAGAGAGCTGCTCTCACCGTGTGTGATCCGTGGACCTGAACGATCCGCGACCGGAGCACCCTAGCATGACGGCGTCGACGCGCGCAACCCACGTCACATGGTCGAATACGGAACGCCGGTGCGGACGATCTCGACGATCCGTCGCTATGCGATGGTTCGTGTCGATCTTGTCACGCAGTATCGGCTGGCACGATCACATGCATGGCCCGGCTTGTGAAACAAGGAGTTTCTCGGACCTTCACGCAATCAACCAGCCAGGAGTGATCGCGATCGGTGACGACCTCGTTGTGACGGAGATTCGGCTCCTCGACCACTAGACGAGGGACTCGGCGAAGCCCAGCGAGCGGCGGATCAGGACCTCCAGCTCGCCCTCGGCGGCGTCCCGGTCGCCGCACCCCTCGTGCAGGGCGCGGGCGAGCCGCATGATCGCGGTCGCGGCCGGCGACGCCGGGTCGGGTACGGGGAACCGCTCGACGTATTGAGTCATGAAGCGGCGCCTCCCCGCGTAGAGCTGGTTGCCGCACTGCGCGTCGTAGAAGGCCCGCGCCAGCTCCGAGTTGCCGATCGCGGCGATGAGCAGGGCCTCCTCGAGCGACGCGGTCGCCGCCCAGTAGCAGTCGCCGTTGACCAGGTGTCCGTCCGTGTCCACGAAGAAGCGGGGGGTCTCGGCGATGTCCGGGAACACCACCTTGGGGAGCTTCCAGAGGTGCGCCCTCTGCGGGACCCAGATCTCGAACCACTGGCGCCCGGCGGCGGCCACATAGGGGCGCCCGGCAAGCCGTTCACGGTGAGTGGCGAGGTAGGCGGCGGCGCGGGGATGGCGACGCAGGTCCACGGCCACCGTCCGCCCGTCGCGGTCCTGGTGCGGGTAGAGAACCGTCGTGCGCGGTGGCGCGGCGCGCCATCGCGCGGCGACGTGATGGGTCAGCAGGCCGTGCAGGAGCTGCGGCTCGGGGCGCAGCGCGAGGGGCAGCGACTCCCAGTCATCGCGGATGAAGACGGAGTCGGCGGTCGTCTTGATGCCGACCCGGATCCTGGCGAGGGAGCCGATCGTGAGGGGGCTCGACGCCCGGAGGCGGGCGCGCAGCTCGGTGCTCCGCTCGTCCTCCAGCGTCCACGGCTGGTCGGGTGTGGTGACGTCTGCCAACACCCCGCGCCGGACATGGAGGGCGCTCCCCTCCACCTGGGCGTCGCCGTGGCGCAACGAGGCGAGCAGCAGGGGCACCGAGTCGAACACGGGAGCGCCATCCGTGCGCGATCGGCCCGCGCGGTGGGCGGAGCGGTAGACGGAGACGAACCTCGGCGTCCGCGATGTGCCGTGCCGGGTGGCGATGACCACGGCGGGCAGCACGGACGCGCGGAAGAGGCGCGTGTCGCCGAGGTCGTACAGCGCCGCGACGCTGAACTCGGTCTGGAGCAGGCGGCGGAGGGAGGCACCGCCACGGGTGGTGAGAAAGCGGTTGGAGCAGAGCAGGGCCATCACCCCGCCCGGCCTCAGCGCCTCCGCCATGGCGAAGGCGAAGGCCATGTAGAGGTCCACCCGGCCGCGGATGCCGTAGCGGCGGACGATGTCCGCGACCACCGCCCCGCCGAGCGTCTGGGTCCGGACGTAGGGCGGGTTGGCGATGGCCAGGTCCACCGTCCCGGGGCCGACGCCCCGGTGAGCGCCCCGCCGGGGAGCCCGCTCCGCGGGGGTGGTGGCGGCGCCGGGTTGCGAGGCCGTGACGGCGCCGGCCAGGAAGTCGGCGTGCTCGATGCGGACGGCGGCGTGGTCGAGCGTCCGGAGCCGCGCTCGGCACTGCTCCACGGCCCGGGCGTCGGTGTCGAGGCCGATCAGCCGGGCGCGCCGCCGTGCCTCCGGCGGAAGGCAGGACCACGCCGCCTCCAGCAGCTCCCCCCCGCCGCAGGCCGGGTCGAGGATCACGGACGGCGGCTCCCCGAGCTCGCGGAGCCCTTCGCCGGCCAGGAACCGCGCCAGCTCAGGAGGCGTGTAGTGGATGCCGGTCGCCTTGCGCCTGTCCGCCCGATGGCGCGCGGTCCGCGACGGATCCTCAGGGCATCCCGCCCCGAGCGCGGACCCTCCCCTCCCCCTGTGCGCCGGCGCCGCAGCGGGGAGCGGGGTCGTGACCAGTGTGCTCATCGTCCGCCGGCCATGCTATCGAACACAAGTTTGAGCCGGCAAGGTCGGCGGCCACGCGCGCCGGTGGCGTGGCATCCTCCCCCTGCGGAACAGCAGGGAGAAGAGGTGGACGCCGCGACCGGGGATCGCGCCAGCGGACCGAGAGGGACCAAGAGGGCAACGATCGCGCTGCTCAGCGCGGCGCTGGTCCTCCTCACCGCCTGCTCGACGCCGTCAACCCCCCCATCGAGGGCGCCCTCGGCCTCGCCGGCACCCACGGCTGCCGCCGCCAGCGGCTCCCCCACCTCCACGTCGACCCCCACGCCCACCGCCACAGCGGCGGCGGGGGGCTACGACACGCTGGTGGTCGAGCCCGACCAGGGGATGGGCGCCTTCTACCAGGCCATCGGCGGTGCCCAGCGCTCCCTCGACCTGGTGATGTACGAGCTCGAGGACAGCACCGCCGTGAACGATCTCATCCAGGCCGAGAAGCGGGGGGTCGCGGTCCGGGTCATCCTCGACCAGGCTTACGCCAAGAGCCAGAACCAGGCCGCCTATGCGGCGCTGCTCGCCGGCGGCGTCGCCGTCCACTGGTCCTCGACCCAGGTCGACATCACCCACCAGAAGACCCTCACCGTCGACTCGGGCGAGGCGCTGATCATGACCGGGAATCTGACCGCGCAGTACTACTCGTCGACCCGCGACTTCATGGTCGCGGACAAGGATCCGCGCGACGTGGCGGCCATCGACGCGGTGTTCGACGCCGACTTCTCGAAGACGGGGGTCCAGCCCTCGTCCGGGGACGACCTGGTCTGGAGCCCGGGCTCGGAACCGGCGCTGGCGGCGCTGATCCAGGGGGCGAGGAAGGAGCTGCTCGTCGAGAACGAGGAGATGTCCGACCAGGACATCGTGGCGGCGCTCGAGGCGGCGGCGCAGCGGGGGGTGGACGTCGAGGTCTGCATGACCGACTCGTCATCCTGGAGCAGCGAGTTCACCGCCCTCACCCACGCCGGGGTCAAGGTCTTCACCTATGCGGCGAACGCCTCCCTGTACATCCACGCCAAGGTCATCGTCGCCGACCCGGGAACGGCCGCGGTCAGGGCCTTCGTCGGGTCGGAGAACTTCTCGTCGACGTCACTGGACCGGAACCGCGAGCTCGGCATCGTGCTGAGTGGGTCGGCCATCGACGCCCAGCTGGCGTCGGTCCTGGACGGCGACATCGGCGGTGCCACCGCCTGGTCGGGGTCCTGACGGGCGGACACAGTGCCCGCCCGTCTCAGGGCCACGAGCCGGAGCCGGCCTGAGCGGGCGGCGCTCGGGCTGCCGGTGCTCGGGCTGCCGGTGCTCAGATCGGTGCCGCTCAGGCGGTCGGCGCCGGCGGCGAGATGGGCTGCGCCGCGTGAGCCTGGCGGTGCCACTCGTCCCAGAAGCCCTGGACGCACGCGGCGCGATGCCCGCCCGCGCCGGACGCGGCTCCGGGTCCGAAGCGGCCGGCCCACCCGTGCCGGCGCCCGGGCCCGGCGAGACCGAGCGCGCGCGGCACGATCAGCCCGCCGATGAAGGTGATGACGATGTAGGCGGCGTTCTGGGTGGTGAGGCCGACGGCGATCGCACCGCCGATGGCGGCAAGGCCCCAGAAGGTGCGCAGCGGACGGTCCATGAGGGTTCTCCGGCGGATTCAAGGGGTGGACGCAACGGCCGCGGCGAGGCGTTGCGATGGTGTCATCCAGCCGAGTGTTTGTCGAGGGCGTTCGTTGAGCTCCTGAGCAACCGCGTCCAACTCACGCTGGGCGAAGGTGGAGAGATCCGTCCCTTTGGGGAAGTACTGACGCAACAGGCCGTTCGTGTTCTCATTGGTGCCCCGCTGCCAGGGGCTGTTGGGATCGCAGAAGTAGACCTGGACCCCGGTGTCAAC